>Ga0208814_1001417_pt1 | contig 11305 bp, 15 predicted proteins | sample MalvirAntarct_55_FD_184253 | JGI IMG/M metagenome (GOLD analysis project Ga0208814, IMG submission 184253) | Marine viral communities from the Global Malaspina Expedition - Malaspina viral metaG Antarct_55 (SPAdes) (version 2) | ecosystem: Environmental > Aquatic > Marine > Oceanic | place...
ATAGTAAAATAATAGCTGGAGTAGAAAAGCTAGCTAAAGCAGTAAAATCAACCCTAGGTGCCTCTGGTAAATGCGTTATATACGAAGATGCAAGAGGTTTACCGGTCATAACAAAAGACGGAGTAACTGTAGCAGAATCAGTTGTCTTATTTGACCCGGTTGAAAACATGGGGGCTACCTTAATTAAGGAGGCTGCTAGAAATACGGTGAGAGAAGCAGGTGACGGTACTACAACAGCTACCGTCCTTGCTGAATCGCTGTTAAAAGAAATTACTCACAAAGATGTTACAGCATCGATACGTGAAATCAAAGCTGGAGTTAAATCCGGGCTTAACAAGGTAAATGATTACCTAGATAAAGTTTCTGTCAAGATCGAAGGCGATATGCTGAAATCTGTAAGTTCTATTAGTTGTAACAATGACGAAGAGCTTGGAAAGATTATAGCGGAAGCTTATACTAAAGTAGGTAAAGATGGTGTGGTGTTAATGGAAGAGTCCCAAACTGAAGAAACGTATGTCGAAATCGTCGACGGAGTTCAGATAGATTCAGGACTTACATCTCCACATTTTGTTACCGATAAGGACAAGCAGATTTGTGAGCTTGATAACCCATTAGTATTAATCGTGAGTTCAGAAATACCTAACATAAGAAAAATACAAACAGTACTTGAACATGTTATAAAAACTAAGCGACCACTACTTATAGTAGCGCCAGTTGAACAACAAGTTAAATCAGCTTTGCTTATGAATAAAGTCAAGGGTAACATTAAAGTTAATATAGTTGACTTACCAGGCTTTGGTCCTACTAAAGAAGATACTGTTGCGGATCTTGCTTTTCTTGTTGGTGCTAAGGTGATTAACGAACAACTAGGCGATGACTTAGATCTTATAAATATAGATTGCTTAGGAGAAGCTTATACCGCGATAACGGATGATAGAAACACTGTACTTACTATAGAGACTCCAGAAGATCAGATGGAAGAAAGAATAGCTAGTATTAAGAAAACTATTAAAGAGTGGGACAAAAACCCATTTATACAAAAGAAACACCAACAAAGGCTAGCTATGCTATCAGGAAGTGTTGGCATGGTTAAAGTGGGTGCTGATTCAAAGATAGAGCTTAAAGAAAAGAAAGATAGAATAGAAGATGCTATTTACGCTACTAAAGCAGCTTTAAAAGAAGGTATCGTTCCAGGCGGTGGAGTTGCACTATTAAACGCTGCTCAAAAAATCCCCGCTAAAGCGGTGGGTGAAAAGATACTACTAAAAGCACTTCAAGCTCCTTTCTATACTATATTAGATAATGCCGGTATACATTTAATGGAAGGCACTGAAGATCACGAAGGTTACGGTATAGATGTAGTGACTGGTGAAAGAGCTACTATGGTCTCAGCTGGTATAATAGATCCGGTTTTGGTTACAAAATCGGCGCTGAAAAATGCCGTGAGTGTAGTTCTTACTATCATATCCGCTGATTGTGTAATTTCAAACATGAGAGGATAATGAAAGCAATTAACCACTACGTAATAGTAAACAAGATAAAGACAGAGCCTAAAAAGGTTGCTGGTCTTATAATGACAGATGATACCGATGTTGATAATAGGTATTTAAGAGGAACAATAATATCTACCGGAAATTTAGTCGAAGGACTAAAAGATGGAGATACTATATACTATGACAAACACGCGGGGCACGCTATCACTTGGAAAGATGATTTATATCAAGTTATACAGTCGCGAGATGTTGTCTTAGTAGAATAACTTATTATATCACCTTTACGTGTGATATTATATATAGATTAACCCAAACCCAAAACCTTAAACCTTAAACTTAGAAACAAACAAACAAATTAATTAATTAAAAAAAAACAAAAAATGGCAAAAAATTTTTTATATTTTGCAGAAGCAGACGTTGAAGTAAACAACGATGCTTTTATGGTAGCTGCTGACAGCTATCGAGGAGCCGATCCGGTTTCAGGTGGCGTTAATCTATACTTTGAAGATGTAGAAGGGGCGGCAACAATAGAGACGGTCCTTTTAGCTTGTGTTAACGGTAATCAAAAAGCCGTATTAGATGCTTTTGTAGCTATCGCAAATACAAGCCCACATTCAGATGGATTTATTGTGGTGGCTGATGCTAATGTGGCAAACAGTCAAACAGCGGTTTTTCACAAAGCCTTCAATGGTCTTGTGACTAATTGTACTGTATCCTAATTATTAACTTATAAATTAAAAAAAAATGGAAAACTATTTATATTTCGGAACAGGAGCTGGTGCAAACGCAACCGTAGAAGCAGCTTTGTATCCAGCATCAAAATTTATTGGTGTAGAACCAGCATCAGCAACAACAACTCGTATTTTCTTTGAAAGCAAGGTGAATAATGTTGATGGAGGTGGTGGTGTTGGTGATTATGTTGAGGTGACTCACGCTGATACTCACGCAACAGCTGGATCTTACCACAGGTGTAAGCTAATCGCAAAAGCAATGGCTCTAGCTGTAAACGCTGGTCCTCATGCTAACGGTAAAGCAATCTCTGTTATTGATGCAGACAATGGTGTTTACTTTGGAGACATCGCCGGCATTATTGCAGACGCTTCGTTTGGTATTACTATAACTATGGACTCGTAGTAATTGAGACTAACCGCGCAAGATTTGCGTGAAATGAATATCCTGAAGTATTACAGGCTCACTAGAAAGTGGGCTTGTAAGACTTACGGGTTAAATGACGCAGACTTAGAACTATTAATTTATTTAGATTGTAAAGGAAGATTTACACGAAATGATTTTATTAACGGAGTTTACACCATGAGTTGGGATAAGAACCGTTGGGAGAGATTAAAAAGAGATGGGTGGATAGAAACCTGGAGACACAGGAATCGAACGACTATTATGTATAGCATATTTAAGACATCGTTTAAATGTTCACAAGTAATAAGTAGGATATATAGAGTCTTACTGGGTGAAGAAGATTTACCTACTTCCGAGAGAAGTGTTTTCTATAACAATATAACATATACTGACAAGGTTTACAATAAATCTATAGATGATATGATAAAAGATAAAGACAGATAACTATGCCAAATAATAAATCAGGATTTAAAATGTACGGTAAATCACCTATGGCCAAAAAACTTATAGGTAAACAACATAATCTACCAGCAAACTTGAAGGCTAAAATAGAGGCTTCTCCAGCTAAAATGTACGACAAGGCTGCTCCTACAAAAAACTACAAGAAAGGATACTACGGAGCATAATGGGATTTAAACTAGGAACAAGTAGAGGTAACTATGCAGATCGTGGTGAGATTAAAACTAAATTAAGTTTTACTCGAAACCAGCAAGCCACTATTCCTGGAACACCTATTATAGCTATGCCACTTGAAGAAGGTATTATGGGTGAGGCTAATATGGATGGGACTATATTTATAAATGAAACTATAGATCCTAATAGCGCTGAATACAGGCAAGTAGTTAACCATGAGATGAGACATGCAACGGATATGAGGCTAGGTAAGTTAGCTTACGATGACGATCATATCATGTATAATGGTGATCGATTTGAAAGAAAAGATATAGATGGTGTAGATTCTATATTGGTAGAAGGAAAATGGAAGGAAGCTGGAGACACTGGTTTTCCTTGGGAAGATGATGCGAATAACGGGAATAAATTATGAGTTTAATAGGAAACATAGCTGGTATACCTTTGTTTACCACTATACAAGAAGCTGAAGCTTGGGCTTTAGCAAGTGGATTAAGTGGTTACCACACACACAATCTCCAAGGCATACAGGGTTATATGGGAGGTATTAACCACCAACAAGCAACTGGAATGCCAATGAATACTAATGAACCAGTTTCACAACCTTCATCTGTACCTCCAGGATCTAATAACAATACAAATCCAACACCTACAAGTGCAGCGCCGTCAAGCAGTGGTGGAGGAGGTGGATATTAAAAACAAAAATATGAAATCAGGATTTAAAATGAAAGGTATGGATTTTGGAAATTCACCTTTACCAAAAAAAGCGGGACCAGAGACCAAAAGGTTTGACGTTGATAACGAGCCAAAAATGATTACTTCAGAAGATGAAGAACAAGCTTACGAAAATGCTCAAAATGATTATGATACTGATAACCCAACTAAGAAGCAGTTAGCACAATCGTTAAGAAAGGTTAAAGCAGAAAAAAGATAATGGGTATTCTAACTAAAATATTATCTGGAGGTGCCGCTGACCTAGTTAAAGGTGTAGGTGGTATAATAGATAATCTTCATACATCTAAGGATGAGAAGCTAGCAGCTGAAGCTAAGATTAAAGATCTAGTAATGGGTTACGAAGCAGAAATGCAAAAACAAGTAACTGAGCGATGGAAGATGGATATGGCTTCTGATTCATGGCTTAGTAAAAATATAAGACCACTAGTCTTAATATTTCTAGTAGTATCGACAGTTCTATTAATATTTATCGATGCTGGAATTATTCAGTTTGAGGTTAAGTCCTCGTGGGTAGACTTATTACAACTAGTATTAATAACAGTGATCGGTGCTTACTTTGGCGGTAGATCATTAGAAAAAGTAAAAAAATAAAAATATGGCAGCAAATTTAGATAATGGGGTAATATTAGGTGCTTTAGGTAGTTTACACACTGACGGTACAGGTGCTGTTAAACCACCGGCGGGTATGGTAATAGCAGCAATACAATTTATAAGCAAAAACACACCTACACATTTGGTGGCTGAAAATGCAGATAAGTTTTTTGGCACGGGCACAAATGTAGCTAATACTTTAACAGCGGGTTCAGAAACTGTAGACGAAGGTTCTGGTGGTGTTGCAATAAGCGGATGTGAATTCCCAGCTGGTATGACAATATACGGTAGATGGACGACTGCAACTTTCTCAGCTGATTCTAGTGGTGGTGTAATCTGTTACTTTGGTTACTAATGCCTAGATTAGGAATAGGTATGCCTTTAGTAGCAACAGCTACAGAAGCAGCTGTTTTAACTATTGATGATTTTGTTTGGGACATTGTATCTTCTAGTAACTTAAACCCCTTAGATACTAGCGGAACGCTTAATGACACTAGTAACATTTGGGATTATGACGGAACAAACATAATGCCTGAAGAAGATCCTGATAGCGAAGGTGTTTGGGAAAGACCATCGAATATAGTTTTAAATCATGATTACGCGGATTTAGGTGCTAACGTAGTTATTAATGGGGATTTTGATGCTGATAGTGATTGGAATAGGGGAACAGGTTGGACAATAAGTGGGGGTTCGGCTAATTGTGATGGAAGTCAGACTGGAAATTCAAATCTAACTCCTAATGCAGACAACGTTGAAAATGGACTTCTATATAGAGTAACTTATAGTATATCAAATTACTCAAGTGGTTCTATTAGGATTAAACTTGGTAATACAGGTCACGGGCAATTTAATTCAGGAAACGGAACTTATACTGAAGAAACAAAAGCAGTAGTGACTACTTTTCCAAGAAGTCAAATTAATGCAGACTCTAGTTTTATAGGCTCAATAGATAACATATCAGTAAAACAAATTGATCCAAACGATAGGTGGACTAAAACAGGGTTAGCGACTATTGAGAACGGGGTTGCAAAGTTTTTAGATAATGGGACAAATGCTAATAGCTCTATTATTCAAAGTGGTTTTCCTGCAAACACGACATATGAACTTGTATTTGCGATTACAAGGTATGTGGCGGGAAGAATAATAGTATTAATTAGTTCAGATTCTTATAATGTAGATATATCAGGAGGAGTAGGTACATACACTGTTACAATACAACCAGCAGGAAGTACTTCACTTACAATAAAAAGGGACGGAAGCTTTCCAGGATTTAACTTTGACATAGACAACGTAACATTAAAAGAATACGCGATAACGCCTTTAGACGTTTAAAAATAAAAATAAAAATAAAAATTAAAATATGGCAACACCAAACATTGTCCCTAGATCGGACAGCGAAGGAGGATTAGGAACAGCAGCAAAATACTGGGCATCGGCTTATATAGATACAATAACTACAACGGGGCATATTAACTTACCAGACAATGCTCATGCTATTTTTGGTACTGGTAGTGATTTTAGAATTCAACACAATGGCACTAATACAGAACTAACTAATTCTACTGGAAATTTAACTTTCATACAACATCAAGACAATGGTGACATGATATTCCAATGCGACAACGGTGCGGGTGGATTAGCAGCTTACTTCTCCCTAGACGGCTCGCTCGCGGCTCACGATGGTAGTGCAACAACAGCCTTGTTTACTAAGTGGGGTGATAATAGTAAAATAGTAGTAGGCTCAGGTGCTGATGGTAGGTTTTTTCATGATGGCACTAATACTTACTTAGAAAATACTAATGGTGATTTAGTTATTCAAAACAAAGCTGACGATAAAGGTATAATATTCCAATCAGATGATGGTAATGGAGGTGTAGCTAATTATTTTCGTTTAGATGGTGGAAACTTAAATATTAGATTTGAAAAAAATTTATTCTTACTAGATGATGTAAAATTATTAATAGGTGGTGGAACTGACCTTCAAATATACCACGATGGAAGTAATAGTTATATAGATGAAACTGGAACTGGCTCATTATATAACAGAACAAGTTTATTTATTGTACAAAATGCAGCTGGTACTAAAAACGCTATAGTAGGTAATCCTGGGGCTGATGTTAAATTATATTATAACAACGTTGTAAAACTAGAAACATTATCTACCGGTGTAGCAATTACTGGTGATGCTGGAGCGACTACTTTTAACGGCATACCTTTCTTTACTGATGCTACAAACGGTTCAATGTATACGCATGATGTTTCTGCAACAGACAACAATGCACATGAAAACACTGCTTATGGTTTTGCTGCAATGGATGCTATTACAACAGGAGACAGTAATACCGCAATAGGTAAATCTTCTGGTAGTGCTTTTACTACGGCTGCTCAAAATGTTTCAGTGGGCGCTAACTCTCTAGCGCTTGGTGTTACTACCGCTTATAATGTAGCTATAGGTTACGCTGCCATGGGACAGGCTGATAATAACGAGGCAAAGAACGTTGCTGTAGGGTGGGAAGCTCTAAAAGCAATGAATAACAGCACAGACAATTACAATGTAGCTGTAGGTTACGCTGCTGGTAAGTCAACAACAACAGGTGTTCAAAACACACTGCTTGGTGCTAACGCTGGAGATTCTATCACTACAGGTAGTTACAATACTGCTTTAGGTTTCCAAGCATTACAAACAAATGATGTAGGTCAGTTTAATACAGCTATAGGTAGAAATGCGCTATCAAGTAATGTAGATGGCGATCACAACACTGCTGTTGGGTACAAAGCCCTGGACAGTTACGATGATGGTGATGGTAATGGACGAAACACCGCTATAGGATCAGGCTCTCAAGAAGACGCTACAACAGGAGAGTTTAACACTTCGGTTGGATATGGGTCTATGGGTGATGCTGCTGTAACAGGTAACTACAATACGGCTTTAGGTTATCAAGCTGGGAGACTTTTAACATCTGGCACTCAAAATGTGCTAGTAGGTGCTTTTGCTGGTGATAGTTTATCAACTGGAGGTTCAAACACAGCTGTTGGTTATTTAGCCTTGCAAAAAGAAAGCGCGCACGGTAGTAACGTGGCTATAGGTAGACAAGCGTTATATATTTTAGAAGCCGGTGCAAATGGTGAAAATGTTGCCGTTGGTACTAGTGCTGGTTTAGCGCTTACAACAGGAACTAAAAATGCTTTAATCGGTAGTTTGTCTGGTGACGCGCTTACAACGGGTGCTAATAACATTGTTATGGGACACCAAGCTCTTTCAAACGAAACTACAGGTTCAAATAATGTTGCTATCGGCGGATTTGCAATGACGGAATCTACGCTATCATCTAGAAATGTTGCTGTTGGTGAGCAAGCTTTGAAAGTTTTAGCAAACACTAGTTTAGCTGATACATATAACATAGGTGTAGGTTACAAGGCAGGTGTATCGATGACTACAGGTCAACTCAACACTATAATAGGTGGTTTAGCCGGTGATGCTATCACCACGGCCTCAAGAAACACGGCTTTAGGTTTTGGTGCTTTAAGCGCAGAAACTATTCGCGGTAAAGCTGTGGCAATTGGTTATGGAGCTTTAGGCCTGCAAACGGGTAGTAGTAACGACACTTATAATGCGGCTGTTGGTTATAACGCGTTAGGCGCTGTAACTACCGGTGATTTCAATGTTGGAGTAGGAGGTTTAGCTGGTGATGCTATTACTACCGGATCAAGCAATATTTGCGTAGGTTATCAAGCAGCTACAGCCCTAACAACGGGTACTGGTAACAATATAATGGGAAGTACCGCTGGCGCAGCATTAACAACAGGAGGTGGTAATACGGCTATTGGTCACACGGCTCTTAATGATGAAACAACAGGTAACAGTAATGTTGCTGTTGGAACTGATGCTATGAATAGCTCTCAGTTAGCATCTCATAATGTTGGAATTGGATCAAATGCTTTACAGAACATAACATTCACTACTTTAAAAAATTCTTATAACATAGGTGTAGGAAGTGACTCTGGTCGCGCAATAACTATTGGTGAAAGAAACGTTTTAGTTGGTGGTTTCTCAGGAGATGCAATAACAGAAGGTCTTTACAATGTTGCTGTAGGGTATCAAACATTAAGTGCTAATGTAGATAGCGATAACAACGTAGCTATAGGGTACCAAGCTTTAGCTTTAATGACTGGAACCGCAGGAGCTACTTATAATACTGCAATAGGTCATCAAGCGGGTTTAAACGTTACAACAGGAACTCACAATACTATAATAGGAGGTTTAGCTGGAGATGCTCAAACAGTGGCGGGCGATAATACAGCCGTAGGTTATGCAGCTTTAACCAGTAACGTGTTTGGTAGATATTGTGTGGCTATAGGATCTGGCGCTTTGGAACTCCAAAACCCAGCCGATGGTTCTCACTCTGTTTATAATACAGCTGTTGGATTTGAAGCAGGAAGTAACATTTCAACAGGGCACGGTCATACTTTAATGGGTGGTCGAGCTGGTGATGCGATAACAACATCCACTAGTAATACAGCTATTGGTAGAGCGGCTTTAAAGGCAGAAACAACCGGTTCAAGCAACACAGCTATTGGTAGAGACGCACTTATAGTACAAGATGGAGGTACTGAAAATGTTGCACTTGGCTATCAAGCTGGTTTAGCCGTTTCAACTGGTGATAACAACACTTTTATTGGTACAAGTGCTGGAGCGTCTATAACTGCTGGTGGCAATAACATTGCAATTGGTAGAAACGCTGATTTTTCAGGTGGTAATTTTGGTAATGCAATTATAATAGGAAATGGCCAGAACAACAACCTAGGTAGTAACACAGTAGAAATTGGTAATACATCCATGTTGAAGTTCAAAACTCATGGCGCTATGGAAAACAGAGCTTACACTGGAACTGCTGAGGGTGGTGGTATAGATGCTTCGGATGCTGTTTCAATTTCAGTTGGTGAGTATAATAGTGAAATAGTAACTTCAATATTTGTAGATATTGGCGTTGGATCTATACTGTCTAGTGGTACTGCTGGTGATGTGATTGGTAACGATGGTGTTGCAGCTGCTTTCATAACAAAACTTACAACTGCGGTTAACGGTGTGGTTTACAGAGGTGAGATGATATGTTTAGAAGTACCAACAACAGGTGATCCTGATGTTAACCTTTGTGCTAACGCATCTGGAACAATAGCTGAAGATGCTGCTGGTGAAGGAGAACACGTATTGATAAATGGTGGAGTAGCAACTCTTGCTGTTAAAAATGATATAGCAGTGCCGTCAGGCGGAATACAAGACGACTTCTTATACTTAACACATGGAGGTACAACAGCTGGAACATACGACGCTGGTAAATTTTTAATAAAATTATACGGTGCTAAAGTAACTGGATTATAAAAAGTAAAAACGCTGTAAAACAAGTAATTATACAATAACAAAATTAACAATAAATAAACAAACATTATGGAAGATCACGATTACGCAGCAGATGTAGCACCTGCTTTTAATTCTTACGATATTGTAGTAGCTATGAGAGCTGTTGCAGAAGCGGATAGAACAGAAGACAACTACGATGCTGATTCGTTAGCAAGAAACGAAAGACACTTAGGACTTAAAATGGCAGCGCCAGCATTTGTAACTGCTTTGACTGCTGAACAAAAAACGCAAATAGAGGCGTTAGAAATTACTCTATAAATTTTTTAAATTAAATTAAATAAAATGGCTAAAAAAGAAGAAATGTTAAAAGTAACAGAAGAAGAATTAAAATCTTTACAAGAAATTGTAGGGGCAATGAATGGTGCGACTACTCAAGTTGGTCAAATTGAAAACCAGAAACACATGGTTCTTCACGATCTAGCTATAATGAGAACTGATCTAATTAAACTTCAGGATGAGTTAGAAGAAGCTTATGGAAAAGTAGATGTAAACATACAAGATGGAACTATAACTGTGAGAGAAGATGTCGAAGCTGATACGAAAGATTAGTATAGGCGCTAACTATAAGAATGACGCCATGCACTATGCCGTAGGGCAAGAAGTGTATGGTGGTCATACTATATGCGACATTATAGAGGAGGACAATAAGTTTTCTGTTTACATTAAAAAAGGTAAAGATGTTTTGCCTTGGAAAGATTTTAATAAAAACATGGCTGTATCAGTAGAGTATAATCTACAGTACTAATGACAAGCGTTCATGACTTTGTTATATCGCCAAAAGGCGGTAGATACAATAACACTCAAGATATAGACGGTAGCGAGCTAATATTAAATACTGATATATTTAATCATGAGTTTGTTAACAGAGAAGCTACAGTTGTTTCTACACCTATGGTTGGTCACGCTGATATAATGCAAGGTGATACTATACTAGTGCACCACAACGTATTCAGAAGGTGGAATGACGTAAAGGGTGTAGAAAGAAATAGTAGAAGCTTTTTTAACGAGTCTACTTACCTAGTCGCGCCAGATCAAATATTTTTATATAAAAGAGATGATGGTTGGATTTGCCCTAAAGGATATTGTTTTATAGCACCGTTAAAAGCTACAGATAAATTTAATACAGAATCTGAAAAACCCTTACAAGGTATTGTCAAATACTCTGACGGTACTGTAGAAGTAAACGATCTAGTTGGTTTTAGACCAAGTAGTGAATACGAGTTTATCGTTGATGGCGAAAGACTATATCGAGTTTTATCTAATTTTATTACAATCAAATATGAACATCAAGGAAACGAAGAAG
>Ga0208814_1001418_pt1 | contig 11305 bp, 10 predicted proteins | sample MalvirAntarct_55_FD_184253 | JGI IMG/M metagenome (GOLD analysis project Ga0208814, IMG submission 184253) | Marine viral communities from the Global Malaspina Expedition - Malaspina viral metaG Antarct_55 (SPAdes) (version 2) | ecosystem: Environmental > Aquatic > Marine > Oceanic | place...
CAAAGGCACTCATAGTCTTTTACCGGACCAAAAATTTTGGCACAGAAAAGACCATCACGCTCAGGCTTGAAGGTACGGTAATTTATGGTTTCTGGTTTCTTTACTTCACCAAAAGACCAGGCCCGGATCAGCTCCGGAGAGGCGAGTCCGATGCGAATGGCGTCAAACTCATCACTTGGCGATTGTGACTTCAATAAACCCAGCAAGTCTTTCATACTATTTTCCTCCACCTGTAAAGCCACACTCCAGCTTTACAGGTATCACAAGTTCGACGATTCGTTATTTACCGGAAACTTCCAGATCCATATCGATACCCAGTGAGCGGATTTCTTTCAACAACACGTTGAAGGACTCCGGCATACCTGGCTCCATACGGTGATCACCATCAACGATGTTCTTGTACATCTTGGTACGTCCCGCCACGTCATCAGACTTGACCGTCAACATTTCCTGCAGGGTATAGGCGGCACCATAAGCTTCCAGCGCCCACACTTCCATTTCACCGAATCGCTGACCACCAAACTGCGCCTTACCACCCAGCGGCTGCTGAGTAACCAGGCTGTAGGAGCCAGTCGAACGGGCATGCATCTTGTCATCCACCAGGTGGTTCAACTTGAGCATGTACATGATGCCTACAGTCACTTTACGATCGAATGCGTTACCTGTACGACCGTCATATAACGTGACCTGACCACTGTCATCCATGCCTGCAAGTTCAAGCATCTTCTTGATCTCAGGCTCATTGGCACCATCAAACACCGGTGTAGCCATTGGTACACCATTGCGAAGATTGGATGCCAACTCCATGATCTCTTCATCGCTGAACTCTTCCAGCGACTCTTTCTTGGTACCCACACTGTTGTAGATGTCGTTCAGCAATGAACGCACTTCTTCAACTTTGCGCTTCTCTTCGATCATGCGGTTAATGCGATCACCCAACCCTTTGGCTGCCGCCCCGAGGTGAGTTTCAAGTACCTGACCCACGTTCATACGCGAAGGAACACCCAGCGGGTTGAGTACGATATCTACGGGGTTACCGCTTTCATCGAAAGGCATGTCTTCCACTGGCATAATCGCTGAAATAACACCCTTGTTACCGTGGCGTCCCGCCAGCTTGTCACCAGGCTGAATGCGGCGCTTGATTGCCAGGTAAACTTTAACAATCTTCAGTACACCCGGCGCCAAATCATCACCTTGTGTCAGCTTGCGACGCTTGTCTTCAAACCGTTCATCCAACTCTTCACGACGGGTTTTCAGGTGAGCTTCAACCAACTCAAGCTGCTTGTTCAACTCTTCGTCGACAAGACGTAATTTGAACCAGTCTTCATAATCCAGACCGTCCAGGTATTCTTCTGTCAACTCAGCGCCTTTCTTCAGACCCGGACCACCGTTAACCTTTGCACCCAGCAGGGCAGATTTCAAACGGTAGAACGTGGCGCCCTGAACAATACGGAACTCATCATTGATGTCTTTGCGCACACCGTCCAGCTGAGACTTTTCGATCTCTTTGGCACGCTGATCTTTCTCCAGACCATCTCGGGTGAATACTTGCACATCAATAACAGTACCCTTAACACTTGAAGGGACACGTAACGACGTATCTTTTACATCAGAGGCTTTCTCACCAAAGATGGCACGCAGCAGTTTTTCTTCCGGCGTCAGTTGCGTTTCACCTTTTGGTGTCACTTTACCGACCAGAATGTCTCCGGCACCAACTTCAGCACCGATATAGACAATACCTGCTTCATCAAGCTTGCCCAGTGCTCCTTCACCCACGTTAGGGATATCAGAAGTAATCTCCTCTGCGCCCAACTTGGTGTCTCGAGCCACACAGGTCAGTTCCTGAATGTGGATTGTGGTAAGTCGATCCTCGCTAACCACACGCTCCGAAATCAGGATCGAATCCTCGAAGTTGTAACCATTCCAAGGCATAAATGCCAGGCGCATATTCTGACCCAGTGCCAGCTCACCCAAATCAACGGAAGGTCCGTCAGCCAGAATGTCACCACGACTGATGCGGTCACCCTCTTTGACCAGAGGCTTCTGTGTAATACAGGTGTTCTGGTTAGAGCGTGTATATTTGGTCAGGTTATAGATATCGACACCGGCTTCACCAGCCTGTGTTTCATCATCATTAACGCGAACAATAATTCGCGATGCATCAATGCTCTCAATGTAACCGCCATGATCAGCGACTACACAAACACCAGAGTCATGTGCCACATTACGCTCCAGACCAGTACCAACCAGCGGCACTTCTGCACGCAAAGTAGGAACAGCCTGACGCTGCATGTTTGAGCCCATCAATGCACGGTTTGCATCGTCATGCTCAAGGAAAGGAATCAACGCGGCGGCTACCGACACCATCTGTTGTGGCGCGACATCCATGTAGTTGATCTGCTCTTTGGGCATCAGTGTGGTTTCGCCGTTATAACGAACTGTCACCAGGTCATCAACAAAACGGCCTTCTGCATCAAGGCTCGCACTGGCCTGTGCAACCACATACTGCCCCTCATCAATCGCAGACAGATAATCGATTTCATCGCTGACTTTGCCATCGATAATTCGACGATACGGGCTTTCCAGGAAGCCATAATCGTTGGTGCGCGCATAGGTCGCCATGGAGTTGATCAGACCGATGTTCGGGCCTTCCGGTGTTTCAATCGGACAAACACGACCATAGTGAGTCGGGTGAACGTCACGAACTTCGAAGCCGGCGCGTTCACGTGTCAAACCGCCAGGGCCCAATGCTGAGACACGACGTTTGTGCGTAACTTCTGACAGCGGGTTGTTCTGGTCCATAAACTGGGACAACTGGCTCGAACCAAAGAACTCTTTGATAGCCGCAGCTACAGGCTTGGCATTGATCATGTCCTGAGGCATCAAACCTTCAGAATCGGCCATGCTCAGACGCTCTTTCACAGCACGTTCTACTCGCACCAGGCCAACTCGGAACTGGTTTTCAGCCATTTCACCAACAGAGCGGATACGACGGTTGCCCAGGTGATCAATATCATCTACCGTTCCGAAACCGTTACGAATACCGACCAGCGTCTTCAGAACATCTACGATATCGTCGACGCTCAACACGCCTTCACCTGTCGCCTCATCACGTCCCAGACGACGGTTAAATTTCATCCGACCAGTCGTAACGCTCTTGGGAGAAGAACAGATTGCTGAACAGGTTTTCAGCTGAATCTTTGGTTGGCGGCTCACCAGGACGCATCATGCGGTATATTTCTACCAATGCATCAAGGCGGGATGTTGTACTGTCCGTTCTTAATGTATCTGACACAAACGGACCACAATCCAGATCGTTAGTATAAATCGTCTGGAACTCTTCTACGCCAGCTTCAATCATGCCGTCGAGCATTTCCTGGCTAACCAGGGCATTGCTTTCGAACAGAATCTCACCCGTTTCAGGATTGACAATATCTTTTGCCAGCGACTGCCCTGATACAAATTCCGCACTGACTTTCAGCTCAGCCAGTTTGGCCTTTTCCATTTGGCGGATATGACGGGCAGTAATACGGCGGCCTGACTCAACAATGACTTCGCCTTTCTTGTCTGTCACGTCAAAATTCAATACTTCGCCACGCAGTCGTGACGGCACCAACTCCAGCATAACCTCTTCAGCACTTTTGCCAACTCGGTAGCTGTTGTTTTCATAGAACATTGACAGAATTTGTTCGGACGTAAAGTCCAGCGCGCGCAGCAACACAGTCGCCGGCAGTTTACGGCGACGGTCGATACGAACAAATACCAGGTCCTTGGGATCAAACTCAAAATCAAGCCAGGAGCCACGGTAAGGAATAATACGGGCCGAATACAACAATTTGCCCGAACTGTGTGTTTTACCACGGTCATGATCAAAGAACACACCCGGGGAGCGATGCAACTGCGATACAACCACGCGCTCAGTACCATTGATAACAAAGGTACCACTACCCGTCATTAATGGGATTTCACCCATGTAGACTTCTTGTTCTTTGATGTCTTTGATTGCTTGAGTTGTTGACTCTTTATCATAAAGAATCAACCGGACCCGTACACGTAATGATGCGGAGTAAGTCGTACCCCGGAGTTGACACTCTTTAACATCAAATACCGGCTTGCCGAGTTCATAGCTGACATACTCCAGCACAGCTTTGCCGGAGTAGCTAACAATAGGGAAAACGGACTTGAATGCGGCATGTAGGCCCTGGTCCTGGCGATCTGCTGCCGACCGGTCGGCCTGGGTAAATTGCCTGTAAGAATCTATCTGCGTGGACAAAAGATACGGAATATCCATCGCAGGCGGCAGTTTACCAAAATCTTTGCGGATACGTTTCTTCTCGGTATACGAATAGGCCATTGTGTTTTCCTAGCAAGTATGTCTGTTGATACCCGGACTGTCACCTGTCTTGGCACGGGGGACGTCGGATAAACCCCACTATCTATCTTTCTGCGATTCCTGCTTGTTGCTAACCTGGTTGTACATTTGTCAATTAGTACTATTTATCTTAATTGACACTGATCAATTCGGTTTTGGCTCAACCTGATAACGGGAGCACAGGACAGAAAAATTATCCGACCGTATAACATCAAACACCGACAGAGGGATATACCCCCTGCCGGCATTTAATATAAACGTCTGATTTGTATAACAAACCAGCGTTATTACTTCAGCTCAACCTTGGCGCCAGCTTCTTCAAGCTGCTTCTTGGCGTCTTCGGCGTCGTCTTTGCTGACAGCTTCTTTCAGTGTAGAAGGTGCACCGTCAACCAGCTCTTTCGCTTCTTTCAGGCCCAGACCTGTAATAGCGCGAACCACTTTAATGACGTTCACTTTCTTGTCGCCTGCAGCTTCAAGAACGATGTCGAACTCAGTTTTCTCTTCAGCAGCTTCACCAGCGTCACCACCAGCAGCAGGACCAGCAACGGCAACAGCAGCAGCGGCAGAAACGCCGAACTTCTCTTCCATTGCAGAAACCAGTTCAACAACGTCCATTACAGACATTTCAGCAATTGCATTCAGAATATCGTCTTTAGACAGAGCCATGACTCATATCTCCTAATATAAAAGTAAAAAAAGTTTTTCGTTTCGATGTTTCGTTACGCTGCTTCTTTCTGGTCACGAACTGCCGCAACCGCACGCGTTACCTTGGTTGGCACTTCATTGAAAGTACGTGCCAGTTTAGTAACAGGTGCAAGCATAACGCTCATCAACGAAGCCAATGCCTGGTCGTAAGTCGGCAATGTCGCGAGCACATCGATACGATCTGCGCCCATTAACTGCCCACCGACTGACAGTGCTTTAATATCGAAGCTCTCATTTCCTTTGGCAAAATCCTTCAGCACACGCGCAGCGGCGCCAGGGTCTTCCATTGAAAACGCTAGAATCGTCGGACCTGTCAACGCTTCCTGAATACACTCGTATTCAGTACCTTGCACAGCACGTTTCAGCAGTGTGTTACGGACAACCCGCAGAAACACACCCTGCTCACGCGCTGTTTTACGAAGCGCTGTCAGATCAGCCACAGTGACGCCGCGATAATCGGCCAACACTGCAGACAAAGCACTGGTAGCAGCTTCATTGACTTCCGAAACGATTTGTTTCTTATCTTCAAGCCTAATAGCCACTAGCTTTACTCCTGATCTGGATCGACTAATCTACCGCCGATCCGATTTTTGTTTCCCTGCCCACCACAAAAGCAGCGGCAGGATGATCTGGTGGAATGGCTGCCACTGTTTTGACAAACAGCAGAGCCGGGTTTCACCATCTGCGTAGGCAATTAAGCCAGCACAAGCAAAAGCGAGCACTGGCACCTACGGTCTTTGACGGCCCTGGCAGGCAAGAGCCTGCCAGCACCCCAAAGTCTGGTCGAGCGCCACGACTGTGACACTCTGGATTTATCTCACTTAAAATTTAAGCGATGAATGATCGATTTGAACGCCAGGGCCCATTGTTGAGGACAGCATGACTTTCTGGATATAAATACCCTTTGATGATGCAGGCTTGGCTTTTTTAAGATCAGCCAGCAAGGCTTCCAGGTTGCCAGTAATAGCATCCGCCTCAAAGCCCACTTTGCCGACCGCACCATGAATGATACCGTTCTTGTCTGTGCGATAACGCACCTGACCGGCTTTAGCGTTTTTCACAGCCGTTGCCACATCCGCAGTCACTGTACCGACTTTTGGGTTTGGCATCAGGCCGCGCGGACCCAGCACCTGGCCGAGTTTACCAACAACACGCATTGCGTCTGGGGTTGCGATAACAACATCAAAATCCATGTTGCCAGCCTGGATACTTTCTGCCAGGTCGTCAAAACCGACGATATCAGCACCGGCTTCCTGAGCTTTTGTTGCATTTTCGCCCTGAGCGAACACAGCAACACGGACAGTTTTGCCTGAACCGTTAGGCAGCAGGGTTGAACCACGGACCACCTGATCAGATTTACGCGGATCAACGCCGAGATTCACTGATACGTCGATTGATTCACTGAACTTTGCTGAGGCAAATTCTGCAATCAGGGAAACCGCTTCTGCAACGGAATAGTTACGAGTGCGATCCAGTTTCTCTGCGATAGCACGCTGTTTTTTGGACAGTTTAGCCATGACCTTACTCCACCCCTTCCACGTCAATACCTGAGCTTCTGGCCGTACCAGCCAGCGTACGTACAGCCGCATCCATATCAGCAGCTGTCAGATCAGGCATCTTGATTGTCGCAATCTCTTCCAGCTGCGCACGGGTAATCTTGGCAACTTTCTCAGTATTTGGGCGAGAACTGCCTTTGGGAATACCCAGCGTCTTCCGCATCAAAACGGATGCCGGAGGCGTTTTAGTGATAAAGGTAAAGCTACGATCAGCGTAAACAGTGATAATCACTGGAATTGGCAGACCCGCTTCCATGCCCTGAGTCTGAGCATTAAAGGCCTTACAGAATTCCATGATATTAACACCGTGCTGACCCAGAGCAGGACCCACGGGCGGGCTGGGGTTTGCTTTGCCAGCGCCTACCTGCAACTTGATGTATGCAGAGACTTTCTTAGCCATTTGACTTCTCCTTTGGGTTCAGACGTCGGCACAAAAACACCGACTCCCCGACTTCACACATACCAAAAGGGCATGTGCTGTTAATTAACTCTTTTCTACCTGACTGAACTCGAGCTCAACAGGCGTAGAGCGACCAAAAATCAGAACTGCAACACGGAGGCGGTTCTTTTCGTAATTGACCTCTTCCACCGTACCAGTAAAGTCATTGAACGGACCGTCAGTGACACGAACCATTTCACCAGGCTCGTAAATAATCTTGTGACGAGGCTTATCCTGACCTTCCTCAAGACGCTGAAGAATTCGGTTGGCCTCTCTTGCTGAAATGGGCGCCGGCTGATCCGCCTTACCGCCAATAAAACCGAGAACACGCGGCGTCTCCTTAACAAGGTGCCACGTATCGTCATTCAATTCCATTTCCACCAGCACATAGCCGGGAAAGAATTTACGCTCACTTTTACGTTTTTGACCAGCCCGCATTTCGAGCACTTCTTCGGTCGGCACCAACACCTCACCAAAGCTGTCTTGCATAGTAGAGCGCGCTATCCGGTCTTGCAGCGCTAGCTTTACGCGCTTTTCATAGCCGGAATAGGCTTGAACCACATACCAATGCATTGCCATCTGCCGCCCTCTGAGTTAGCCAATAATCCTTGAAATGACGGCGCCTAGCGCCCAGTCCAGAAACCAGAGCACAATGGCAACCACAAACACAACCAGCAGAACAATAATAGTCGTCTGAGTTGTTTCCTGGCGGGTCGGCCAGACTACCTTACGAATCTCGGTCCGGGCTTCCAGACACAACGTTACAAAAGCAGCCCCTTTGACTGTTTTTGCTGCAATCCAGGCAGCCACCCCACCCAGCACAAGCATTCCTATTACCCGGAATACCAGTGGTTCGGCGGCAAAATAGACATTGGCGTACACGCCTGCTGCAACAATTACCGCAACTGCAATCCACTTGACCAGATCTGAACCTGATGCCTGTGTTGTTGATTTATCGGACATAATCTATTTGTCTCGCGCTGCCATTAATGGCAGGCCAGGAGGGAATCGAACCCCCAACCTGCGGTTTTGGAGACCGCCGCTCTGCCAATTGAGCTACTGGCCTATACCCTCTTTCAAGATGGACAAGCCGAAACGCCTTCACAGGGTTTCGGCTTGCTCTTATGACCGAAGCCAAGGCTCCGGGAATCAGCGTTACCGACTGATAACTTACTCGATGATCTTGGATACCACGCCGGCACCCACGGTACGACCACCTTCACGGATCGCGAATCGCAGACCTTCGTCCATTGCGATTGGTGCAATCAGCGTGACTTTGAACTTCAGGTTGTCACCTGGCATCACCATCTCAACGCCTTCTGGCAGCTCTACAGCACCAGTCACGTCAGTTGTACGGAAGTAGAACTGTGGACGATAACCTTTGAAGAATGGCGTGTGACGACCACCTTCATCTTTGCTCAGTACGTACACTTCACCTTCAAAGTGAATGTGCGGCGTGATTGAACCCGGCTTGGCCAGAACCTGACCACGTTCAACATCTTCACGCTTAGTACCACGCAGCAGAACACCTACGTTCTCGCCCGCACGACCTTCGTCGAGCAGCTTGCGGAACATCTCAACACCTGTACAGGTCGTCTTTGTGGTGTCTTTCAGACCAACAATCTCGATCTCTTCACCAACTTTGACAATACCGCGCTCAACACGACCTGTCACAACCGTACCACGACCAGAGATTGAGAACACGTCCTCAATTGGCAACAGGAACGGACGATCGATGTCACGCTCAGGCTCTGGAATGTAGCTGTCCAGTGTTTCTACCAGCTTCTTGACCGCTGTTGTACCCAGCTCGTTGTCATCTTCACCGTTCAGTGCCATCAGAGCAGAACCGATGATGATTGGCGTGTCATCGCCAGGGAAGTCGTAAGCGTCCAACAGCTCACGGATTTCCATCTCAACCAGCTCCAGCAGCTCAGCATCGTCTACCATGTCCGCTTTGTTCATGAACACAACGATGTAAGGAACGCCTACCTGACGTGACAGCAGGATGTGCTCTCGCGTCTGCGGCATGGGGCCATCAGCAGCCGAACATACCAGGATAGCACCATCCATCTGCGCCGCACCGGTAATCATGTTTTTTACGTAGTCGGCGTGCCCTGGGCAGTCAACGTGCGCATAGTGACGCTCTGGAGAGTCATACTCAACGTGTGCCGTGGAGATCGTAATACCACGCTCACGCTCTTCCGGTGCGTTATCGATCATATCGAATGCACGCGCCTCACCACCCCAAACTTCTGCACACACGCGCGTCAGTGCTGCTGTCAACGTCGTCTTACCATGGTCAACGTGACCAATTGTACCAACGTTTACGTGTACTTTATTACGCTCAAACTTACCCTTCGCCATGATGACCGCCTCTTTCTATATCTAACCAAGCAAGCCCATAAAAGTGACCCATCACTTCCACGGGCCACCCTGAAAATAGTTGACACGATAACGCGCCATTTAATCTGGTGCTCACAACCAGAGTCGAACTGGTGACCTCTTCATTACCAATGAAGTGCTCTACCGCCTGAGCTATGCGAGCATGAATCCGCATTGAGAACAACCGCCAACTGGAGCGGGTAGCGGGAATCGAACCCGCATATCCAGCTTGGAAGGCTGGTGTTCTACCATTGAACTATACCCGCCTGTCGCCAGAACCAAGATATCGACCGACTCATTAAGTTGGTGGAGGGGGGTGGATTCGAACCACCGAAGCTTTCGCGTCAGATTTACAGTCTGATCCCTTTGGCCACTCGGGAACCCCTCCCACAAGAGCCGACGGGATATCTTTTTTCCCGGGTCTCTAAAGCAGAGGCGGCATTTTATGGGAATTATTCGCGTAGTGCAAACATTTCACAGAGATTTTGTTCAATGTTCATTTCAGGCCGCGTCAAAAGCAAATTCTCCATTGCTGATAAGGCCCTGGAAGGCACTTCTGAGGCCAACTCTGCTAACCAGGACTGCTCATTTAAGCGCGGCTCTTCAGTCATTTGAGCCTCAATCCCGCTCTCAATCAAACGCACCAGCAAACGCTGCGCGTTCTCCCGCTCGGCAAACAAACCAAACGAAACCGCACCAGCCAGCTGGCCATTAAGCATCTGATACGATTCCACATCATCGAGCCCTGACTCCTGCAACATTTCCCTTACGCCAGCCAAAAGCCCATCCGCTTCACTTTCCTGAGCCTCAGCCACCACACTGACTGGCATCACATAAACCCTATACCTGATTTCACCCGGGACTGACCGAGTCACCATTTGCCAGCCGGAATGAATATTGCGTATATCGCGAACCAGACGCTCTTCCTGCACTGGCCCAACAAACAGACACGCTGCATCAGGGCGAACCGACAAATCAGCCACCTCACCTACTGTATCAAGCGACCCTGCCGCACTCTCCTGCGGCGCACCGGGCCTAAGCACAAACCACAAAGCCAACAAAAGATTCCCAACCAGAAGCAACCCTGCAAGCGACTTCATTGAGTCGCCACCGGCCTCAAACTGGGCAGCATTTCGCCACCAATCACCTTAACCTGACCGGCGGCCGTTTCCAGCAGCAGGTTACCAGACAGGTCAACACCGACCGGCACACCTTTAGTTACCCTGCTACCACTATGGATCTCAACTGGCTTGCCACTATAGTAATCTGCAGCCATCCACTCTTCACGAAAACCAGCAAACCCCTGACGCTCAAAATCCATCATGACAGCGACTAACTCATTAACCATGGCCGCCAACAATGCATTTCGATCAACACCGCCTTCCCCCAGCCCCGCCAGATCACTGTATACCTGATCAATCTGCATTCCCGCCAACCGGCCGATACGCGTATTCACCCCGATACCAATAACCGCATAACACGGGCCGGCAACATCACCACCGACTTCGACCAAAATGCCACCGAGCTTGGCGCCGCCCACCAGTATGTCATTTGGCCATTTCAGCGATATACCTGAGTAGCCCTGTTTTTTTAACGCCCTCAAAACGGCTACACCACAAGCAAGACTCAACCCTTCAAGCGCCGCAACACCAGACTCAAAAGTCCAGGCCAGAGAAAGGTAAATATTCGCACCAAAAGGGCTCACCCACTTCTTGCCACGACGACCGCGCCCATTCCGCTGGTGTTCCGCAACAACAAGACAAGGAGAGCGGTCGCCAGCCAAGGCAGTCATGGCATCAGCGTTTGTGGAATCAGTACTTAAATGGACAAGCACCCTTTCATCCAGACA
>Ga0208814_1001419_pt1 | contig 11304 bp, 16 predicted proteins | sample MalvirAntarct_55_FD_184253 | JGI IMG/M metagenome (GOLD analysis project Ga0208814, IMG submission 184253) | Marine viral communities from the Global Malaspina Expedition - Malaspina viral metaG Antarct_55 (SPAdes) (version 2) | ecosystem: Environmental > Aquatic > Marine > Oceanic | place...
GCTTAACAGTTTCCAAAGTTACTTCAAACGATTACTACTACGCAAAAGAACAATTCTTAGATTTTATCGGATTAACAAATCAGTTAAAAGATATAAAAGAGGTTTCAAAAACATCTGTATTAAAATTTTTAAATAAAAAACTAAAAGATACATCTGCCAGAACTCGTAATAATTATAAGTCATCCCTTTCAGCTCTCTTTACTGTTTTGGAAAATAAACTTAATCTAATAGAAAGGAATTTTATAAAAGATATATCAAACGAAAAGACAAAAGCTAAAACAGATAGAACTTTCACAAAAACAGAATTAAATAACATTGTACACTGGTTAAGAGAGAATGATCCGTACCTTTTAACTTACATCCGATTCATAGCTTATAATTTCCTAAGACCAGTAGAAGTAAATAGGCTAAAAGTAAAGGATATAAACCTAGATGAAAGTCTTTTATATTTTCAAGCAAAAAACAAACCGCTAAAAATAAAAAGGATACCTAGCATATTTATCGAGGATATTAAGTCTTTAAATTTACACCTATATAATCCAGAATTTTACTTATTCACTCCAAAAAATAAGCCTTCAGAATGGAACTCGTCAGACAATTCAAGAAGAGATACTTTTAGTAAACGTTTTAAAATTGTAAAGAACAAATTTAACTTAGGTGAACAGTATGGTTTATATTCTTTTCGTCATTCCTTTATTACTAACCTCTTTAGATACCTAAGAAGTGTAGAGAAGAAAAGCTATTCAGAAGCTATAGAAGTACTGCAACCAATTACAGGACATGAAACAAGAGTAGCTTTAGAAAAATACATTCATACTATAGATGCAGACATTCCAGAAGATTGGTCTGATAAAATAGATTTTATACTATAAGTGCATTGGCTCGTTAATTGCATGGTCTCCACCAAACACAACAGCACACCCAATAGCTGGTTTTTTAAAGTGTTTACCATAAGCCATTGCATAAGATGTGTTATCTATTCCACAACCTACAGCGCACCCAAATACTTTATAATTAGCACCTACAACAAACTCAGTAAACATTTCAGTATGCCTATGCCCTTGCACAGTACTCATCATATCGTCTTTAGCTTTCTTAGTAGCTCTACCAGATTCACCATGTATATACTGTACACCATCATAAACAAACCTTGTATCAAAATTCCATTTAGGAGCTTCCAATACTTCTGCCATACCTTTTATCCATCTTTTCGGAACTCCAGAACTAAAGGCTTTTCTAGTTATAATTCTATCATGGTTTCCTATACAAACATCAGCTTTAGGAAAAGCTTTATACCACCTACTAAGTTTTTTAATAGCTAAGTCTAATTCATCTCCACCACCCATTCCATCTGGATCTGGATCATGGTACGAGCTATAATGGTTGTCAATTACATCTCCTATAAAGATAACTTTGTTACAATTGTGTTTTGCGTAAACTTCCTTACAATGTTGTAGATAACCATCTAAACAGAATGGTTCGTGTAAGTCTCCAATAACTAAAATTCGTTGTTGGTCTTTTGTTAAATTCTTGTAGGCTTTTAATATATTTCCTTTTAGCCTTGGTCTCTCTTCTCTTCCCATATATATATAATGAGATAAAAGGCTAAATTTATTTTTTTCTAATCTTTTCTAGTGTTCTCGCTCCAAAATAACCCCCATATGTAAGCATCAATAAATTACCCAATAATGAGATCCATTGTTCGTCTATTGAAAAACCTTTTAAAGAACTGTCTAATATTACATAGATAAATAGACTAAGAGTTAAAAAAGCTAAAGACATAGGTCTAATATTTCTGGCTAAAAAAGAGCCTGTGTTGTCTGACTCCCATCTTTTAGTAATTTCTTGCATTTCTATTACATCCTGCTCAAGCTCTTTTATCAGCATCTCTTTCTCTACTGCATTTAGCTCCTTACTATTTCCAATAGATTCTAATATAGCAGATACTTTACCTCCTGTAATTGCATCAAATACAGGAGATACTTTTTTACCAGTTGCTACTAAACTTCTTAAAAGGTTACCAAAAAAAGTGCCTTTCTTTTTTTTTAATACGTCCATATTACTTGTTGTGTTTTGTCAAAATCCCAATCTACATGAATAAATGTATCTGCTATTCCTAACCTTGTAAACCCAACGCTTACAAGTGCTTCAATAACTTTAAATCTAGTAGTACTATCTTTTGCTTTAATGTCTACAGCAAGTCCTTTTATATGACTAGATGTAGGGTTTTTTATAGACTCAGGATGTGTTGGACTTCTATATGCTGAATTTATTATAAATGGTATTCCAGCAAACTCTCTCGCTTCATCTAGTTTAGCAAGAAAATCAACGTCCATATTTTTCTCTATTTTCTTAAAGTACTTGCTCATTTTTTCTTTTTTGTATGCACTTCATCAAAACCTTCTATCGTTTTGCTAGTGTTTTCTAATTTTTTAAAATGCTTTCTTTTGTTTTTCAAGTCCTCTTCCTTCATTTCATTTTCCAGCTTATTAAACTTCCGTTTTGATATTAGCTCTAATACCTTAAATGGTAGCTGAATTAGTAAATAAGCAAATCCCACTATTCCAAAATATGTTTTTAAATTCTCATCAATATTTTTAAAAAAGTCAATGTCTGAAATTGCGAGTAAGTCCATTAAATTCAACCCCCATATCCCCAAACTAAACTTCTCTAAATAACCCAATGCACCCTTCAACGTGTCCATTTTAAAATAATTTTATTAAAAATAATGTATATAAAAATAGCTGCAATTAATTTCAAAAAACCAAAATATAATTTTGATAATAAAATGAAGTGTAAAAAATCCAATATGCAAACTATTACTGTAAAGACTTTCATTTGTGTACTTAATCCTTTGGGGAAAAGAAGAAGAAAAGCAAAAATTAAAAAGTTTATTGAGTTACCTAAGTATAAAAAAAAGAAGTCTATCCTCCTTGTATATTCTACAAGAAGGAAGAAATCTACTCTTTTATCCGAACCATGAAACATAGAAGGCACATAGCTAATTAATGCTGTTGACAACAAAAGAAAGTCTTTCCAACCTCTAAGCATCACACTCTTCGTCGTCTTTCTCTGGTGCTTCACCACCTATATACGCTTGCTCTTTGTTTTGTTTAGGGTCTAAATCTTCGTTTTTAAATTTTTCTTTGCTCATTTTTATTGGTTTTTTTTGTTAAATATTTTGTTAATTTTACTACGTTCTCTTTTTTTGGTTTGTATGTTCCTCTCATTATAATACCCAAGTTGATGAATTACTATCTTTATCGGGGCGTATGTCTGAGTTTGTATTACTTGTGTACTCTGGAAACTTTGTACTTTTAAAGCACATATAATCAACAAATCTACGAGTGTAATACTCTGCAAAATCTCTTTCTTTTTGTACTAAAAAGTCTACTTCCTCTTTGTTTACTGTCTCAGAGTTCTCTGAACTATGCTTATAAATCCCTCCAGATTTTACTTGATACGCACAAAACGGAAGAAAGTCTGTCATTGCATAGTGTATCAGCATAGGTTGCACATAATCAGTAACAAGAGCTAGATAGTCTCCTGTTAAATTGTTTGATGTTATATCTGCTGAGATTTTATCATATAATTTAGACCCAAGAGCAGACTGTATATGTATTTCCTGTGCTATTTTAACGTACTGAATAAATAAATCTGTATCAGTATTACCATCAATAATGCTATTCTTTACTAAATCTGTTCTACTTATAAATAATGCTGTTGCCATAGTTATCTTTTTTTTACAAATCCGTTGTTAGGCATATCGGTTGGTCTTTTTGCTACTTCTTTTGCGTTTACTTCTGGTTTAAAACCCTCTTTTTTAGCTTTGTTTACACTTACTTCAGCATTGGGATTTCCTACACTTGGTTTAACTCCTTTTTTCTTTGCTCTATAAGTCTTTCTCATCCAGAAATGGTGACAGTCACCACCACCTTTATAAAGCCATCTATCTAAAGTTAAAGCACCACCTTTACCCCATCCGACAACCTTACCATCTTTGTTTGTATATCCATCTCCTAGATATGTTTTGCTCATTCTATCAATATCCTCTTTACGATATATCTTTTTTGCCTTAACCATTTTCTTGCAAAACTCTCTACTATTTTCGCTAAATGTTAAAGGTGCATATTGATATCGTACTCTAAATTGTACACCATCTCCATTTTCTCCATCTTGTGAGCTTTTAGAATTTGGTCTTGCAGTTCCAGTAGTAGCAAGATTCCATACTTTAGATAAAATAGAGAGTTTAGGGTTGTTTAATTTGTTTACTTCTTCATCTAAAGACTCTTCCGAATCATAGTCTACCTTTCTCTCGTCTATTAAATCCCATTCTTGTAGGTCTTCATCTTCTCCAAACTCATCTAAAGAAGACAACATTTGCTTCATCTTTACACCAGTCTCTTCCTCTTTTGTTTCTTTATCTTCTACATTATCTAAATCAATGAATTGCAAAGGCTGCAAGGTCTTAAAGTATAGATTTAAGCTAATTTTATTGTATGATAATATTCTATCAAAGGCATCTAATAAAAGCTCTTGAAATGGTGCTATAACAACGTTTTGCATTAGTATAGAACTGTCTTTTAACTCTTCTGCATTGTTACCAAAACCAGAGTTATCTTTAATCCCTAAAAGCATAGGAGATACAATTCTATGAGCTACCATTATTTTCTTCTGTGCTTCATCACTTATAAATTGATACTGGTTATGAGCATCTGATAATTGAATAGCATCAATAGTAGCTGCACTCTCTTTATTATCATTAAAAGCTATAATAGGAGTTCCAGCTCTTGATGAGCCTTGATACTTTTCTAATATCTTATTTTCTGTTAAAACTTGTGTAGTTTCATCTGGCACACCATTGTTAAAATTAATCATCATTGAAGGACTCATTCCATTTCTAACATTGTTTATATGATAATTAGAAATTTCAATCTCTAAATCTGCATACTGCAAACCTCCTTTCGCCCAATCTGGTGTACTGTAGTAATACATACCAGCTTCGTAAGGTTTTACATATAATATCTCAATTGGTTTTGGTGTATCAGAAACTCCAAACGCTGGTATTCTTTCTGGCTTGTCATATGGTCTTATATCCTCCCATTTTGGAAAGTAGTAATACGCCTGTACTTCTTTATCGTCTGCTCCACACTTCGCAGCTCTTAAAGTCTCAATTGGTAAATGTGATGCCTTTTCAATAGACTTTTTATTTTTTGAATAAACAACTTGTATAGCACATTGCCCTGTTAATTTTAAATCAGAAGCAAACCTTCTTAAATCATCTTTTTTAAATAAAGAGATCATTCTAGCGTATTGCTCTGGTCTTCTTGAACTATCTGTAGCAGACAAACCTTTACCATATATCATTTGAGATATAGAGTTAATACAAGCACCATTTGTAGCACTTCCTTTTGCCTTTTCTATTAGTGTATTAAAGTAGTCGTTATCCGATCCAAATTCAACCCAATCTTTATTCCTAGATTCTACTATCTCTGGTGCTGTGTAAGATGATAAATTCACAAAACTCACATTAGAGCGAGATTGTTTTGCTGGTGCTTGCGGTCTTACTTTATTTATTCGTTTTTTCATTATAGTATTATAAAGTCATTATTACCACTCTTTTCAACATACTTATTCTTATTAACTGAATAGTGTTCGTTATTAGATTGGTTAGTTGATTGGTTGGTGCAAAATATTTTATCCCTGTATATGATGTCTTGTTCTGTAATTGACCCCTGTCCGTTGTAAACTTTTAAATCATAAAATCTACCTTCTTTTAAATCAAAAACAGCACTTAATTCTAGGTAGTTTCTAACCTTAGTTCCAGTAACTAATAAATCAACAGAAGTATTAGAACTGTCATCTCTTAATCTTAACGTAACAGATAAAGCATACACTCTGGGAATAATCTTTATAGTTTGCGAATCCGTACTCTGTAGTAACACTTTCATTATATATATAATGAAAAAACAACTATATTTTATTTATTGAGCCAAAAAAAAGGCAGCCAATTAAGACTACCTTTTTAAATCAAACAAATTATGAAAAAAACTATGCGTTCGGGTCAATTTTAGTCGCTGATACATTGTCAGTTACAACAGTAGGTGTTACAAAATAAGCTGGATCTTTTTCCATTGCTTCCATTGTTAATGTAAACCCACTCATGTCTCCCATTGCAGCACCAGTAACAATTGTACCTCCATTAACTTCTGCTCCATTTTCTAAACCAACCATAAAGAACTTACCATTATAATCCTCTACAGCCACATTAGGTCTTGCTGTAGCTAATATTTTAATCTCTTCTTGTGTTGCTTTATCTAAAATAGGTAAAGTTAAATTTAATGTTTGTGTGTAGAAAGTAGTTCCGTTTTCTCGTGAACTATTAATAGTAGTTTCTAAACTAGAGCTTCCTTTTATCTCGTATTTAAAAAAGTCTGGAGTTCCAGCTACTGCTGTAATTTCACCACTAGAAATAGTAGTTGCTCCCAACGTACCAAAGTCTGCAAAATACACAGCTTTCAATCCTCCTACTGAAGTCTTGCATCCTAAAGCTCTACCCGATGTTAATAAACAAGCCATTGTGTTATATGTTTTTAAGTTATTAAAAAAGGGTAAGTAGATAAACTACCTACCCTTGTTTTATTGTTATTGTTATTAGATTATAAACCTAATCCGAAAGAAACTATTTCTTCAGTAATTGCATAATTTACTGCTGCTGTGTAACGAGCAATAAATCTTACATTTTGTGATCCATCAATGTCAGCCATATCAATTGTACGAACTTCGTTTTGGTCTGATAACAACCCAGTTGCAAAGAATAAATTTTCTTTTACAGTTGCGATCATTTTGTTAGAAGCCATACCATTTACAGCTACAACTTTTATTCCGTCAAACTGCTCAACTTTAATGTCTTGGTTGTTTCCTCTTGTGTCTACACCTTGTCCACCACCAGTAGAACCTAAGTATCTCTTGTAAGCTCTAAAAACGTTGTTAGCAACATAGATGTAAAGACCATCGTTTTGTAAAATCTTCTCGTCAATTGCATCAACTACAGACCCTAAACTAGCAACAACATTAGCTGGTGTTACAGCTTCTCCTGTAATCTTGCGCGCTCCTGTGTGTGCAGAATCGGCAGCTAATAAAGTTGTAAATCCATCAAAAGAACCAGCTCCAGCAGTTCCACCCCAAATAGAAAGCTCAGTAGCTTCAGCAATTTTAGCAGATGCTTTTCCGATAACAAAATCAGAGAATTTTTTTGGTAAATTGTCATGTGCAGAAGCTCCCATAGAACCAGCTTCAAAAGTACTTCTAAACGGAGTTTTACAAAGAGCTAAATTTACTTGTAACGACTTTGGCTCTATGCTTCTTTCTGTCCATGTTACAGAACCAGCGTCAGAAAAATCACAAGTTGCGTCTTGAACAAGTCCATCCAATTCAATTCTTGTTAAAGTTTCTTTGTGTTTTACATTTGGTTTAATTTCAATTAATCCGTTCGCTAAAGTGTTTCCACTTAAAAGCATTGCTGATACATAATCAGATGCAAATTCACCAGCGTATGATGAAGTAATGTTAGGTGTTGCCATTATTATTTATTGTTTATTTTATTAAAGATTCTGTCTTGTATTGTATTCTGTCCATTTTGAGCATATAGATTTAAATTTTTTGACTCTGTTGCTCTCTCTGGATTGTGAGATATTCCTTCTACTTCAGATAATTCAACAGCAGCTAATTCTACTACTTCTTCAACTTTAGATAGTTTCAGTTCGTTGATTTCATTCCTTAGCTTTTCAATTTCTGAGAAGAACATTTCTTCTGAAATTGATTTAACTATTTTCTTTGGAGATGCAGCTTCAGATTCTAACTCTTCTTCTTCAACTACTTCTTCAGTTGCTGGTGCTTCTTCTTCTGCTCCAGCTTCTTTTATTTCTCCAATTACTCCTTCTTCGGTAACTACAATAACTTTACCTTCTACTTCGTAATCTCCTACTGGTACTGGTACTCGCTCATCTTCAGCGACTACAAATATTTCTGCTCCAGCTTCAAAAACTTCAGCTTCTAAAACAGCTCCGTTTGGAAGTGTCATTTGCTCCAGCTTTACCTCTATACCAAGTACAGCTCTCGCTTTGTTTAATAATGTTCTATCTTTGCTCATGTATATATAATTAAATTAGGTATTGATTTTTGCTTTTCGTATTATATTTCTTCACTTTCTATTTGTATTCCGTTGTCTAACAAGGCTCTAAGCCAAGACTGCTCATCTGTATATGTGTCTAGCACATCCCAGAAAGTTGACATTGTTTGCGATGGCATTACGACACCATATGCTTTTAAAAATTCTCGGTCATTGCTCCAGCAAATAAACCAAGTGGTAACTTTAGGATAATTTATTTCTTTTGTCATATTTTTTTTTAAGCTACTCCTCCGTCTATTATAGTCCAGTTAAAAGTGTTTATTAAGTCATTTCTTGATATTTCTGCGCTGCTTCCACCTCCTGTATATTGTGATCCTCCAAATGTTATTGATATTACTGGCGTGTAACCAGTACCATTAGGATAGGCTGTTTGTAATTGATTTTTCCAATTAATTAATATTGAATCGTAATTAGCTGTAGAAAGGGTATTATAAATCGAATCAAACATACCAACCATATTAGTAACGCTAGTTATATCAAACGTTATGGCTTGGTCAAAAGATGTATTATAAAACATACGACTCATATTAGTAACGCTACTTGTATCGTTAAAAGTTAAAGCCCGATTAAAAGATGATGCGTTATTAAACATATTACTCATATCGGTAACACTACTTGTATTAAAAGTTAAAGGCTGGTCAAATGAAGTTGCATACTTAAACATGAGATCCATTCTTGTAACACTACTTGTGTCAAAATTTAAAGGCTGGTCAAATGCTGTTGCATTTTCAAACATTCTATACATATTTGTAACGTTGCCAGTATTAAAAGTTAAAGGCTGGTCAAATGCGGTTGCGTTATAAAACATATCGCTCATATCAGTAACACTACTTGTATCGCTAAAATTTATAGTACTATTAAAAGATGTTGTATTTCCAAACATTGCATCCATTTTTGTAACACTACTAGTATTAAAAGTTAAAGATTGATTAAAACTTGATGCATCATAAACAAAATAACTCATATCAGTAACGCTACTTGTATTAAAATTTAAAGGCTGGTCAAATGCGGTTGCATTTCTAAACATTTCTCGTAGGGTAGTAACGCTTCCAGTATCAAAATTTAAAGGCTGGTCAAATGAGGTTGCGTTTCTAAACATGAGATCCATTCTTGTAACACTACTTGTGTTAAAATTTAAAGGCTGGTTAAAAGAAGATGCGCCATAAAACATTGTACTCATTCTTGTAACGCTACTAGTGTTAAAATTTAAAGGCTTGTCAAATACAGTAGTGTTTCCAAACATTCCATACATATCAGTAACTCTACTTGTATCGCTAAAATTTATAGTACTATTAAAAGATGTTGCATTTCTAAAAATATTAGTCATCGAGGTAACACTACTAGTATTAAAAGTTAAAGGCTGGTTAAAAGAAGATGCAGTCTCAAACATACTAGTGATATTTGTAGCACTACTTGTGTCAAAATTTAAAGGCTGGTTAAAAGCGGTTGCACTTTTAAACATATCGCTCATATCAGTAACACTACTTGTATTGAAATTTAAACTCTCGTTAAAAGAAGATGCGTTATAAAACATTCTATACATTATTGCAACACTACTTGTATTAAAATTTAAAGGCTGGTTAAAAGAAGATGCGTTATTAAACATTTGATTCATATTTGTAACGTTGCCAGTATCAAAATTTAAAGGCTGGTCAAATGCGGTTGCGTTTCTAAACATGAGATCCATTCTTGTAACACTACTTGTATTGAAAATTAAACTCTCGTTAAAAGAAGATGCGTTATAAAACATTCGGATCATCCTAGTAACACTACTTGTATTAAAAGTTAACGCACTATTAAAAGTTGTTGCACGTTCAAACATATTATCCATATTTGTAACATTAACTGTATTTGCTACATCTGTGTAAGAGCCAGTTAGATTTGAACAACCATAAAAAGCCTTTTCCATAGTTCTCCAAACAATAGCACCCCATTGTTTTATATCTATTATTTTAGATTTATCTCCATTATTATTAAAATATATTGAAGGAAAATTACCTCCATTATCTATGTTTATACTAACATCATAATCTCCAGCAGTAGCAAAAGTTATTGTTTTGTCTCCTGTAACCCCTGTAAAACTTTGCCCATCGCTTGTAGATATATCGTAGTTATAAGTAAATAAAGGATGTGTTGGTATAGTTATAGTTTCATTTGCTGCGGTTGTTCGCCATGTAGTTATAAAAGAGGTTGCATCATTGCTAGAGAATACTAGCAAATCTCCTAAGTAAGCGCTTATAGCTTCTGAATTTCCTAAAAATGCTTTTGATATTTGTAACCCTCCTAAATTTATAGCCATATTAATCAGTTATAATATAAAATGTTGTCGCTACCTTCGCTCCAGCATCGTACTCTGCCTGTGTTAAACTCACTACATTTAATACAGCATAACTTCCAGTGGGTTCGCCAGTCGTTACACTATTAATTGTTATGGTTTTAGAATTGTTGGCGGTTATATCAGTAGCTTGCTGAGTACTTATACCTACTTTAGAGTTGTTAGCAGTTATATCAGTAGCTTGCTGAGTAGTTATACCTACTTTAGAGTTGTTCGTAGCTATATCTGTAGCTTGCTGAGTACTTATACCTACTTTAGAGTTGTTGGCATTTATATCTGTAGCTTGTTGTGTAGTTACACCTACTTTAGAATTGTTAGTAGCTATATCTGTAGCTTGCTGAGTACTTATACCTACTTTAGAGTTGTTAGCAGTTATATCAGTAGCTTGCTGAGTACTTATACCTACTTTAGAATTGTTGGCAGTTATATCTGTAGCTTGCTGAGTACTTATACCTACCTTAGAGTTGTTGGCATTTATATCATTTTGCTTAGTTATTAAATCATCTGCAATTTTTAAGAGATTACCCCCAACTCTAGAAGCTGTATTTGCACCTACTGTTGTTTCGTCTCTTATTATTATTGCTTCGCTTCTTATACTCATAATTTTTAATTAAATGTTTCGTCAAAAGTTTCACCAAAAACGTCTCCAGTAACAGGAGTTGGGATTGCGTTTATTCTTCCTATACCTTGTCTCCAGATACTCCTACTGTCTTTTTTGTTACAAGTGCAGTCTAAGACTGTGTAAGTGTTTTTGCAATAACAATAGACCGATCTTCCT
>Ga0208814_1001421_pt1 | contig 11291 bp, 14 predicted proteins | sample MalvirAntarct_55_FD_184253 | JGI IMG/M metagenome (GOLD analysis project Ga0208814, IMG submission 184253) | Marine viral communities from the Global Malaspina Expedition - Malaspina viral metaG Antarct_55 (SPAdes) (version 2) | ecosystem: Environmental > Aquatic > Marine > Oceanic | place...
GGCCGCCGCTGTCGTGCATGGCACCTTCATCGTCCGGTCGCGGGCACCGACATCGCCGCCAAAACCCCGGTAGATTGGAAATACAGCGCTCTTCGGCCTCGCCCAGCTACCGATACCAAGCGATGCGGTGATCATCGACAACCCGTTGGTCGCAAGACCTCCCGTCGCGGGTGTGTAGCCGCGAATTGAGGTGGTGCGTGTCGATTTCAAGACTGACCGATCCTTGGTCCATCCCTCGCTGATTGTCTCTTGAGTTGTCGTATTCTGCGGCATATCGCTGCAACGGGATGCTCCGTGCCGGGTGGCCTCCCGCACGGTGCGCGGCCGGTCAGACCGCCTCGCAGTTGGGCTCGCGCCCGTCATTCTCTTGGTCGACCGCCGCCATCCTGACAACGCTTTATGAGTTGATCGGGCCTCTTCGCCGAACCCCGGAGACAATCGAAAGCTCGAAGGGGAAACGATCATACACGCTCCATCAGCGCCGCGGAGCTGCTTCGTCGGCTCTCCGGTCAGGTATCGCAGATTTCGCCCGCCTTTCGTAACGGGCCTCTACCGGCTCCTGTGCCTGGTCACTGTCGGTGAAGATGATGCCGAGGATCTCGAGCTGCCGCGCCAAGCGCTCCCGCTGCGGCAATCAGGCGTGTCGGCGCAACCCGCCGTCCAGCACAGCCACGAACAGATCCGACGGAACCGTCTCGTCATCGTCGTCGATCACGAAGTGTATGCGCTGCGAATCGCGGAGGTCGCGCGACAGGCCTTCGATCTTCCCTGTGAATGGCCCCCCGTCCATTGTCGTGAGTTCCGTCCATCGCGCCGTCCCGTCGGGCTCGATCAGTCCGAGCACCGACCCGACGACCCGTCCGTCGGGTGCTTCCGCAGACGCGGAATACTATGACCTCGGGGTGCTCGACGGCGTCCGATTGACCTTCTCCGACGCGGAGCGCCTCGAACATGGGCGCATCCTGTAGCCTGCGCAGAACCATTGGCCGAACGGTGCCGGGCAGGCGTCGGCCAAAGGCGCCACTGCTGAGAGCCGATCCGGGAAGTAATGATGCGTTTTCGATGATTTAGGCGAGCCGGCGCAACATCAGGCGGATCATGGCGAGACGCATGAAGGCGGCGACAGTGCGGGCGTATCGCTCGAAGTCGCGGGCGAGGCGTCGGTTACGACTGATCCAGGCCAGGGTCCGCTCGACGATCCAGCGCTTGGGCAGCGGGACGAAGCGGTGCCTGTCGGTGCGCTTCACGATCTCGATCACCCAGGCGCCGGTGGCGGCCACCGCCTTGGCCGTCTTCTCACCCGCATAGCCGGCATCAGCGAACCCCCGTTCGATGAAGGGGAAGCGCGGGCGCGCCCGGCGCAGCAGCGGGAGCACGCCGTCTCGGTCCTGGATGTCGGCGGGGTGCACGAAGACGCTCAGCAGGAGGCCGAGCGTATCGACGAGAACGTGGCGCTTGCGGCCCTTGGTCTTCTTGCCCGCGTCATACCCTGCCGGGTCGATCGAGAGCCCCCTTTTAAGGCGCCCCGCGCCGTCTGGCTGTCGACGATCGCGGCACTCGGGCTCGCCTCCCGGCCCTGCCGCTCGCGTTCCTGAACATAGAGGGCATGGTGGATCCGCTCCAGCGTCCCGTCCCAGTCCCAGAGATCGAAGTAGCCGTGCACAGTGCTCTTCGGAGGAAGATCCTTCGGCAGCGCCTGCCACTGGCAGCCCGTCCACAGCACGTAGAAGATGCCGTTCAGCACCTCGCGCACGTCGACCGTCCGCTTACGACCGCCCCGCTTCGCCGGCGGGATCAGCGGCGCCACCAGCGCCCACTCGGCATCGCTCATGTCGCTCGGATAACGAACGCCGGTGCGATTGGCGGTGCGGCGGTGTTCGGGCTTCCACATTGGGCGCTCTCCCTCCGGAAATGCGACCGCCATACCGAATCACAACCGACTCTCACGACTCAAGATGTTTTCGGATCGGCTCTGAGCGACAAAAAAGGGTTGAATTCAAACGCGCAGACTGGCGGTCACCAAGGGTAGCGTCGTTTGATAAATATCCCGTCCGCAACTTGCCGGTTGCTATGGGGTCGGAATGACATATTCACAACGCATAAATAGCTTCGTAGCGAACTTATACGACTGCGATGTCCACGACGAAACCGTCCGCGTGCCCCCGGCAAGTTCGCGCGGGCGGTTTTCATCTGGGGACATCGCATGCAATTTTTCAAAGTCAGCGCCGTAGCCAGCGCTGGAAAAACTCATATCGCTGAAGACGTCGCGCTCGAGAATGCCATTAGAGCGGACCAGAAATCCATTATTGCACCACCAACGAGACGATGCGCCGCTCAGATTGAGGCGTCGCTGAAACAGAAGCTAGCAGCCCGGTCGAAGCGCAGTATGAACATTACACGCATTGACCGCGATGCAACAGACCACGTCGGTCGCACTGTTATGGATCACTTCAAGCGCGCGGCAGGTGCTGATCGCCGTGAAAAGGGCGAGATCCTCATCGTCACCCAGGCAGGCTTGCAGCAATGTCCCCACTTCGCCGGGCCAGCGAAGTGGGATCTGTATGTCGACGAAATTCCCGCAACCCACGCGAATTGGTCAAAGAATCTTCCCCATACCCACGGGTTGCTCACCGAACTGTGTCAGCTATCTCAGTCCGACGGCGCGTACGCTCGGGTAGAGGCAAAGCCGGGTTGCACCTCCAGCTTGCAAAAAATGGCCGACAACCGCGAGCGCGACGAGGTCTACCATTTGTACCGCGATATCGTCGGTAAGATCACCTCGCCCCACTGGGCGGTGTCAGCGCTCGTCGAGAACTGGTACCGCACGATCTCTACGGACGTCGAACCTTATTCATTGGATAACCCCACGCCAGCCAAGTATCCGTTATGGTTGTTCGCGCAAATGCTTCCTTCTATGTTCGATCAGGGCTTTCACTCTGCCACATTTATGGGCGCGGCCTTCGACGAAAGCGTGCTCGCAAAGACGTGGTCGGCAATGGGTGTGGAACTCCGCGATCACCCGCGCATTTGCGCTCGCCTCGCTCGACAGAGTCATTGCGCGGGATGGACCACCAGCGATCGTGAACACCCGAACGGACATCGGCTTCGCATCTCCTACTGCACCGACGGCGCTTGGTCGAAAACCGCTGGGTCCAAGCAAGTCAGCCCAACCGATGAGCGTCCATGGCGCGCGGCGATCATGGATACGGCCGAACGCGAATGGCTGGGTCGAGAATACCTGTACCTCGTCAACCTCGCAGACCTAGCGCTGGCGAGCGAGCGGATGCCGACCGGTACCGCGCTTCCACACAGTCCCCACGGCTTGAACTGCTTCAAACACATCGACCGAGTGGTCGTACCTGCGGCTTGCCTTCCCAGCCCCGAACAAGCCCGCTTTCTGGCGAATGGTGGCATCAGCCATGAGGAACTGGTCACTGCCCAGCACCGACAGACGGTCTATCAAGCTGTCTGCCGGTCGAGCATCCGTGACCTGGGGTGCGATCGCCCGGTCGAGTTCATCGTGCCGGACAAGGAGACGGCGGAATGGCTGGCGGACTTCTGGCCCGGCTGCACCGTTGGCGCCGCCGGCTTCTTCGGCCAGATCTGGCGGCGAAATCGGCGACACGTCGAGCTCACCTCGACGGCTCGCATGCGGCAGGTGCGGGCCATCCGAGCCGAGTTGGCCCAAGAGGTCGGAGATCGAGCGGTGTGCGACTTACTCGACCAGATGAGCGAAATCCGTCCCGGTTCCGGCATGACGGATGCTCTTTATATTAAGAGCATCCGTCACGCCAATTATGGGACGGATGACGACCTGATTTTCGCCGGTACCGCCTTCGAGACGCGGCACGACTGCGATATTGCCCGGTACCGGCAAGTGCCAGTCCGCAAATGTGATTTCATCGCGACCTTGGCCGAGCTGGCCCAGCAGGGGGAGGTAGAGAAGCACCAACAGGTACTCATCAGTCCGGCTTACTTCGTGGACCGGCCTGATCCCGATCGGCCTGACAAACCCCGTCGCCGAGGCCGACATAACGTCGTGGTAGTCGGCTCCATCGTCATGATCGACGTCGACAAGGGAGCGCTATCGTGGCGCGAGTGGAGCAAGCTCTTTCCCGACCTCGAGTTCGTGCTGCATCCGTCAAGCTCGGCGACCGACGAGTACTCCCACCACGTCATCTTCTTCTTAGACGGGCCATGCACGGCGACGCAGTACCAGCACATCGCCCGTCGCATCAAGCGGCTCATCGAGCGGCGCGGCTACGGTGCGAAGCGACGACCGAATGGGAAGCCCTTCCACGGAATCGATGCAACGAAGCTCTCGCCCGAAAATCTGATGTACCTCCCGTCAAGACCGAAATCGATCGACCCATACTTCTTCCACCATAAGGGCGATCCAATCAACGTTGCTGCGTGGTGCGCTGTCGATGTCGTAGTATCGATGACCGTGACCGAACCGGAACCACAGCCGAACGTCAGCGTGAGCAGCCTCTGTTCAACCGATACCGCTTTGCTCGAACAGGCGAAGCAGGAGTATCGGGCGCTCGCTGACGGGGAGGGGCGGCACCAAGCATTTTACCGATTAGGTTGCCAGCTATATGGGCTGGGACTGGCTGCGGCAGAAGTCCGACAACATCTTGCCCATGCGGATTACGACGGCCACCAGCGGCGCAAAGGGGAGGTAGACCAAGTGGTGAACCGGGCTGGACGGCATGCCTATCGCCCCAAAGCGGTCGCCTGAGCGTCAGGATCATCGATCCACGCCAATCTATGTCGCAGCAGCCTCCGGCTCCCATCCCATGGAAATGTCCATCCATTATGCGTTATGGAGTTGGACGATGCGGACCCTATAGCGTCGGTACCGTCGTGCTGTTTCGATTTTAGCGGCGGCAGAATAACTTTTTTTGCAGACAATTAATGAGAAGTTTAATTTTTGCATTAGTCGCTAGGAGGCGTAAGGTAAGGAGGTCGCGCTAAACATGGTCAGCAGCACACCAAACCTCGCCTAGATGCGCGGCGGCTATTTACGATGACGGATAAGTTATTATCAATCAAAACGATGGTGAAAAATGCAAAAGTTGAATTCTTGGTCGCCTACGAGGCCTGCGTTGTCAATAAATACGGAAAATTTGAGCACGGCGAAGACGTCAGAATTGAGTGAACGATATCCTGGCGCCTTCGATTATGCAACCGATCCGGAGTGGACGACGCCAAAAGCGGTCGGATATGACATGTTCCATCTCATCAATCCGATGCCCGGTGATTCGGAATTGGAGGAGCACAAGGCTGCAATAAAGCGCTTCCCCGTCCTTGTTGCATTTCCTGCGCCTTTGCGGACGTACCGATATGATCCCTTCGCTGATCAGTCACTGCCGCCGACGAGTTGGTGTCCGCTCGAGGAGAGGCGAGAAATGCTCATCCTTGTCGCTTCTGAGGTACCAGTTGTCTCTGATGACAACGGGTTACGTTTCCGAACGACGGAGGACGCCGAGGCGGCGCAGGTACTTATCGATCGCGAGTGGCCAGCCCTGCGGAGTGCGTTTCGGGCATCGGTACCGCGTCTTCTGAAACGGTATCACGATTAGCCAGAAGATCGACGATGCATGAAAAAATGTTTGTCCGTAAGGCGGCGTGAGATCGGTTGGACGGTTTGCGAAACCGCTGACCTCCCGTGCCTCGATTTGATTCCCTCACGTGATCGGCGAGGGAGGCGTTGGGATGGCGGGGCAGGCTGGTTTCTTTGACCTGGACGATCGCTATGCGGGCCTGAGCGCCAGCGGCGATCCGCAGGAGCGGCTGTCGCGGGTGGTTGCGGTTGATCGCCGTCCCCTCTGGTCATCTGGGCCGTAGTCTCTTTGTGCAGAGAATGTACCCTTCATTTCCGACACTGCGGTCCGCATCATTCAGGCAATGAGGGCTGCTCGTTCAAGGCAGCGGCTGACAGAACCCGATCGGCAATTATCTATATAAAGGTGAAAGGCAATCGGGACCGACGTATGTATTTGAGATATTTTCGTGCGAAAAACAGACGGAATGTCGTATTATGCCTAACTGGTGTTTCAACACAATAAACATTGAAACCGATGGATCAATTTCGGGTGACGGCTTTTTGGCGATACTTCGGGGTCGATCGCAATGCCCATCGAGATCGTTTAGCCTTACGAGCTGCGCGCCGGTACCCGGAGACCTTTCTGAAGAGCTGTTCGGCCCGCGCGGAGTATGGAATTGGAAGCTGCTCAACTGGGGTACAATCTGGGATATTGCGTTTCAGACACGTGAACCACGTGTCGATTGCTCCGCAGACGGAATCACCATCATCGGCGAGACGCCATGGACTCCACCATCCGCAGCTCTTGACGGGCTAGCAGCGGCGTTTCCACACATATCAATAACACTATTGTGGGAAATGGTGGACATCGAGGGTGGTATAACTTGGCGAGACGCCCTGCGCATCCACGATTGGGAGACTTCGTCTACACATGATGTCGAACGGGAACATGCCGACTTATTGCAGCAGGAAGGCGCTGCGCGGCTGTCGCGCTACTTCCGGATTCCCGGCGGAGGTTTTTGAACTTCACTGCAGGTTTCCGAGTGCTCACAAGGTCACGTCTATTCGGGTCGCGCCTGGTCAACGCGAATGGATCAATACTCGTGTCAGCTGAGGAAGTCGGTTCGACGCCTTCCGCGGCATTGGCTCCGGTGGGCGCCCGTGACGAATTTTTCTTGGGAACATCAAACCAATTGTGCCTAACCCGGATTTTTCACGAGCAGTAGGCATGCAGTGGCGGGCGCGACTTAACCGGCTGATTTCGTGTATGATTCTGGTGCTGACGCAGTCTCATCACGGATCGACGGAGTTCGCGCCCGCCATGGAGAATAATAGCCGGAGTTTCCGGGGCTGTCAGCGGTCGCAGGCAAGCTGGTGCGTGCCGCCTTCGACGGCGGGAGCCTGACCTCGGACCCCGGCGTCCTGGTGCTGGCGGAGATCGTGCGGCGGCTCGGGATCGCCGATCGCCTGGCCGGCTGCTTGTCGGACCTGCGCGATCCCGACCGCATTCGGCACACGCTGGCGGAGATCATCCGCTTCCGCACGTTGATGATCGCCGCCGGCTACGTCACCAAAATGGTCGCCCTCATCAAGGTCTCTTCCCGCGGGCTTCGTCTACCGCGACAGCCTCGTCATGCTCGCCGCCCGCGCCGGCAAGCTCCCGCTCTGCCCGCCGGGGCAGCGTGCCCCAGAACGAACCTGTCCCGGCAACCTTCAAATCCCGACTGCATGGGCCCAAGGCGCCACACGCCCACGCGCCTGAATAGGCTGCTCCGGACACCTCATGAATGATCCGGGCTAGGCGGCATTTGCTCATACGCATTCCTGGCGGTCTCGGAGCGTCATGGGAGCAAGGAGCCCATGGTTGGTCATCGCGGCCGCTCCGGCCTGTGTAAAGAAAACGGCACTTTGTTTGCCAGGGTCTACCGGTACCTGCCGGTGTTGCCAAGGTCCGCCTCTGCGGGTAAAATTACTCGGTAAAGAAAACTAAGGCAGGATAACACCGTCGTATGATGAGTTTTCTGACGAATTGCCGTCATCTGCGTACCAGCACTTGTCCATCATGAGGATCGGATACGCGCGGGTTTCGACAAACGACCAGAACGTAGACCTCCAAAAGGATGCGCTGCTGGAGGCAGGATGCGAGAAGGTCATCACCGATAAGGCGTCTGGAGCGACGGCTAGCAGGCCGGGGCTAGAGAAGGTGAGGGAGCAACTTCGTCCCGGCGATACGCTAGTCGTGTGGCGGCTCGACCGCCTCGGTCGATCGCTACGCGACTTGATCGGCTGGATGACGTACCTCGAAGAGCATTCGGTCGGGCTGCTGAGCCTCCATGAGGCGATCGATTCAACTACAACCTCGGGCCGGCTCACGTTCCATCTGTTCGGCGCTTTGGCGGAATTCGAGCGTAATCTAATCCGCGAGCGGACCCAGGCGGGTCTCACTGCGGCCCGGGCTCGCGGCAAGAAGGGCGGACGGCCGCCCGTGCTGAACAAGGATAAGCGCGACTTGGCTGTCCGACTTTACCACGAGAACACTATGTCGATCGCTAAGATTTGCACAATGCTGGGTATCTCAAAGCCTACTCTGTACTCCTACGTGCGCTCGGCTGAAGCAGCTAGTTAGGTTCAGTCTCGGAATTAGGGTCCAGAATCATTCATAGCCAGAACGCGACGGCTGCGGCGAGTGCGGCGGCCGAGAGGAAGTTCTTCGCGAGCTTGTCGTAGCGGGTGGCGATGCGCCTGAAGTATTTCAGCCGGCAGAACACGGCCTCGATCCGCCAGCGGTCCCGGTATCGGCGCCGGTCGTGCCGGATCGGCCGCTTGCGGTTGGCGCGGCCTGGGATGACCGGCGTCGTCCCCGCCTCTCTGAGGGTGGCGCGGAAGTGGTTCGCGTCGTAGCCGCGGTCTGCCACCAGGCGCTTGAAGCGGGTCGCTTCCTCGACCAGTTCGCCGGCCGCCTTGATGTCGGAGGTGTTGCCGGGTGTCAGCCGGAGTGCGACGGGCCGCCCGAGGAGGTCGCAGATCGCGTGGATCTTGGTCGTCCGGCCGCCGCGCGAGACGCCGATCGCCTGGGCTTTCGCCCCCTTTTCCCCCGTGCGCCGACCGGTGCGCCTTCACGTAGGTGCTGTCCAGGTAGCCGACATCCTCGACCGGGCTCTGCTCCGCGAGTGCCGCCAGCAGGCGCCGGAACACGCCGCGCCGGCTCCAGCGGTTCCACCTGTTGTAGACGGTCGTCGCCGGGCCGTAGGCCGCCGGCACGTCCTGCCAGCGTCCGCCGCACTTCAGCATGTGAATGATGCCCGAGATCACCCGGCGGTCGTCGACCCGACGCGCGCCGGGCTGGTTCTTCGGCAGGTGCGGCTCGATCGCCGACCACGCTTCATCCGACAACCAGAACAACGATCCCGACATCGCCACCTTCCTTGCCTCCGGGAAACTACGAATCACGCCAGCGACGTCATTTCAAGAGGATGATTGGGTTTGGAGCCTAGTTGTGACTTCTGATCAGGTTGTTCCGGCGAGTGCCTGAGCTGGTGTCCGTCTGGCGAGGCTAGCATGTGGCCTGTGCTCGTTGTACCAGGCGAGCCATCGCGGCAGGTCGTGAACGCGGTGATCGGACGACGGAAACGGGATGGCGTAGGCCCATTCGCGGAGCATGGTCTGGATGAAGCGCTCTGCCTTACCGTTGGTTTTGGGCGTGTAGGGGCGTGTGCGGATGTGCCGGATGCCCAGCATCCGCAGCGCCTTGCCGAACAGCTTGGCGACATAGCCGGAGCCGTTGTCGGTCATCACCCGCTCGACGCGGATGCCGCGCGCCCGGAACCAGCGCAGAGCGCGGACGAGAAAGGCCGTCGTCGACCAGCGCCGCTCGTCGGGGAACACCTCGACATAGGCGAGGCGCGTGGCATCGTCGATGGCGACGTGCAGGAAGTCGTAGCCCATTCCCTGGCTGGCGCCGCGCCGGTTGCCGGTGATGCGGTGGCCGACGCCGTCGAAGCGGGCGAGCTTCTTGATGTCGAGATGGAGGAGTTCGCCGGGCCGTTCGCGCTGATAGCGCCGCACGGGCTCCTTCGGCGCGAGGGCGGACAGATGGCCGAGCCCCATCCGGGTGAGCCAGCCGGCGATGGTGGAGCGCGCCAGGCCGAGCCGGGCGGCGATCTCTTCGCCGGTCAGGCGGTACTCGCGGCGCAGCCGGGCGGTCAGATCCGAGCACGCCTCTCGCGCTCCCGATGCCGCGGCATGCGGTCGCGAGGAGCGGTTCTCGAGGCCGTCCGGACCTTCCGATCGCCAGCGTGCCAGCCACTTGCGGGCGGTTCGTTCACTGATACCGAAGCAGGCCGCGACCTCCTCGATCGGACGGCGCTCTTCGACGACCCGACGCACCATCTCGGCTCGACCGAGCGGTGTCGTTCGCGCATTCTTGTGCGGGTTGTTCATCCTCGTGTCCTGCGGTGTTTCGTCTGGCAACGACCACCTTCAGGCCTTCACGGGCGATGAACGACCTCCTCGGAAACCACACCTAGTCACTGGATCGGCAATGGCGTTTTGAACCGCCCCGGGCTGGTCGGCGACGCGGCGCCACTGCTGGCTGGCACTGTCGGCGCCGTTCTGCGCGAAGGCGGTGGCGATGAAGGCGGAGACAACGCGGCGGCCGCTCCGGCCGGCGTGGGCCAGGGCGTTGCGCATGAAGTGGACGCGGCAACGCTGCCAGGTCGCCCGAAACACCTTGACGACGGCGGTCTTGATGTCCTCGTGGGCGTCGGAGATCACCAGCCGGACCACGGCCAGGCCGCGCCGCTTCAGCTTGCGCAGGAACTCCACCTGAAGGTCTCGGCCTCGGAGGCACCGATGTTGATGCCGAGCGCCTCGCGCCGGCCGTCGTTGTTGACACCGACCGTGCCGATCACCGGTACTGAGACGATGCGACCGTCGCTGCGCACCTTCACGTAGGTGGCATCGAGCCACAGATACGGCCACTCGCCGTCGATCGGCCGCTGCAGGAAGGCCTGCACGCGCTCGTCGATCTCCGCACACAGCCGGCTCATCTGGCTCTAAGGGATGCCGCTCATGCCGAGCGATTTGACCAGATCGTCGACGGAGCGCGTGGAGATGCCCTGGATATAAGCTTCCTGAATCACCGCCGTGAGTGATCGGTCGGCGATCCGGCGCGGTTCCAGGAAGCCGGGAAAGTAGCTGCCCGTGCGCAGCTTCGGGATACGCAACTCAACGGTGCCGGCACGGGGCTCCCAGTCGCGCTCACATTAGCCGTGACGCTGGGCCAGCCGGTCGGCGCTCTTCTTGCCATAGCCGGCGCCGGTCAGCCTACCGACCTCCAAGTCTGATCGCGCCGGTGTCCAGGTCCACCGCGTGATCCGGCTTGTTGGCGAGGTGCGTCGTGCCGTTCTTCGTGCGCGCGATCCGCGTGCCCAGATCTCGGTCGGGCTCTCCCAGTCTTTGTTGGAGAACTTCTTGCCCTTGCCCTTGCGGTCGAGACGGACGAGGTCCTCGGCACTCGGCGTCGCGATGCCGCTCTGCACCGCCATGCGCTCCAGCATCTCGCGGTACGTCTCGCCACTCGCCCGGCGCATGATCGTGCGCGGGGCGGCACTGGCCTCCATGGTCGAGACGTTGACGCCGATCCGCCCCCGCGCAAAAGCCCATGCTCCGACAGGTGTTTCAGAATCCAGCAGAACACCGCCGGGTGCACCTCGACCGGCAGGCGTGCGCGCGTCCTGCTCGG
>Ga0208814_1001422_pt1 | contig 11287 bp, 13 predicted proteins | sample MalvirAntarct_55_FD_184253 | JGI IMG/M metagenome (GOLD analysis project Ga0208814, IMG submission 184253) | Marine viral communities from the Global Malaspina Expedition - Malaspina viral metaG Antarct_55 (SPAdes) (version 2) | ecosystem: Environmental > Aquatic > Marine > Oceanic | place...
TTTTTACTTCAGCCGTAGCTAAAATACCCTCAACAAAAAGATTTCCACTTTCCTTATTAACATTTTCAGTTAATTGGGAAGGGGATATCTTTACAGTATGAGTTTCTATTAATAGCTTTTTGCTCATGTTTTTATTTATCCTCGATTAAAGAAACATCTACTATTTTACCATTTTCAATTTTATAGTCTTTATCACTACCACCTGCTAAATCTGCAAATCTTACGAGTTTAGCTCCGGGTCCAGCGTTTTCACTATTATCTTCAATTGATTTAGGTCTTAAAGCATTTTTCATTTGTTCATCTTTAGATGCTCCTGGTTTTGTTGTTACTAAAACATCGTTATTGATTTTACCATTTTTCATTAAATCTTTTAAATCAACACTTTCGTTAACGGCATATGCAGAAGTTGATTGTCCCACTTTTTTAGGATCTCTTTCTCCAGCAGCACCACGTGTTGGGTTGTTTTTATCATTCCAACTTACAGCATCCATTTCATCTAATTCTTCAGTTTCATCTACCATTTCTTTTTTGGAATATTTCTTTCCACAAGATTTTTCATAGATTCTTTCCATTTTCATTTTCTTTCTTTCCAAATCTTTGATTTCTCTCTGCATTTGTTTCATTTTCGTCTTGTCAATTAATTCACTAAGATTTTCATCTTCTTGGATTGAACTAACTCTGTCTACTTTTTCTTGAATATGATCGTGTAAGAAGTCTAGTTGAGCTTCCATTTTAACCTCTTCAGCTTCTTTTCCTATTTCGGCTAATTTAGTGTCTATAGTTTCTTTTTTAGGTCTTTTAGCTTTTTTATCTTTACCTGCTTTTTTCATAGATTCTTCTTTATCTCCATCACCATCAATATCCATAAAATCTGGTTTTGCTGCTTCTGATGTAGTATCGGAATAAGATACTGCTGTACCTTCATCCTCCATTTCGTCCATAGGTAATTTTTTCTCTGCTTCTTCTTTTTCAGCCATCATTTGACGAATAATATTTCCGGATTGTGCTGCTAAAGAATTTGGGTTACCTGAGGTTACTACTTGTCCAAATGCTTCTAAAACTAATTTTTTAATTTCTTCTTTAGACTCTTTGATTGGTGTGTAACTATCACCACCATCTTTTAATTTAGTACTAAAACCACTACCACCATATGTTTCACCATCAGATTGTTGTTGTCTAGATTCTTTATATCCTAAACCCTTAATACCAAATTGACCTTCTTCTACATAATGTAATGGGTTTTTAGCTAAGTTTTTGACTGCTAACTCCATTGCCTCATCTAATGATAATTCTTTATTATAATTAATTTCTAATTGAACACCACTTAATACTTCTTGAGGATTAACGTTATTAATATTCTCTACTTTAGGATCATAATCGTAATTATGAGAATCAATATTTTCTACAGCATCGGATACTTTATAAGAACCACCTAATTTGTTGTCCATTTCGAACTTTAATTTAGGGTCGGCTTTAATTTTTTCGTCTTGTTCTTTAGAATTATATTTAACTTTATCTTCATTATTAACAAGAGGTTCTAATGTACCACCTTCAGCTAAGAAATTTTCAAATTTTGTCCAAAATGGTTCTTTTACAGATGCTTCCATTTGCACTAAAGGTTTTAATGTTACTATTTTACCTAATTCTTCGTTGATTGATTCTTTAGATTTTTTAGAACTAAATTCCTTAGAAAGTTGTTCGAATAAGTAGTTTGCTGTTTTTTTCATTTTATTTTTTATTGTAGTAATGTTTCTATATCGTTAAAATAATCGTTTAGCATATCCGTGCCTATTACAACAGAAAAACTATCTGGATTATCTCTGTAGTACTTTATTGTTTCTATTTTAGCTAATTTAATTGATTTTTTAATATCGTCAAATCTAGCTTCTAATTTATCAAAAGCCTCTATACGTTCCTCATGGAATTTAGATGCTTTATCTTCTTGTTCTTTTATACTACGTTTATACATATTAAAATAATTTTTTAACTATCATTCCTGAACCTTTCTGTACGTAAGTACCGTTTTTATTTTTAGGAACCAACTGATATTTAAATTGTTTTGTATATGCACTATCTGTAACTCCTTCAGGACCTGCTTTTGGTCCAGGACCTAAATCTTCACCATCTCCATAAGCTTCATCCATAGTATAACCTAATGTACTAACTACACCTGATGGCATCTTCATTTTATATTTAGATGCTACTTTTTTTGCTTTAGGTACCTTTGCTAATTTTTTTCTAACTACGGGTAATGCTTTTTCTTTTACTACAGTATACCCTAATTCTTTATAAGCTTCATCATCAGCTTTAGCACCTTTTTTTCTAAAGGCATATGGTGTATTATAACCGCCTGCTGCTCCTGATGTAGACATTTCATCTACTTCTTCTTCATTAACCCCTCTAGATTTTTTATATTCTTCTGGGTAGTTGTTTCTAGTATGAGTTCGAATAACGTTTCTAAGTGATCTAGCTTGTTTGTAGATATCTAAAAATACTTTATCATCTTTAACTTTTTGATATACACCTTTTGCGGTAGTAACTAAATCATCTGATTCATCAAGTAATCTATCTATATTGGGTATTTGTGAAATAGACCAAGATATAGCCCCTGTAGTAGGGTTAATATCAGTAACGGTAGATTTAGTACCATTATCAACTTTTACATCACCTATTTCAAATTCTTTAAGTTTATATTTTTTTGCCATTTGCTATTTGAATTTCATTTACCAATTGATAATAACGTAACAAATCAACTAAATTATCATCACCAACTTTATCAGTTTTATTTAACTCAGTTAAGAATTTAGATACTTCGGTAATTTTAATTTGAATAGTTTTATCTTTAACATTTTTAACTATTTTGGATAATGTTGATTTTAACTCTGTAATTTTAACATTATAAAAATTTCTTAAATCTGGTGTTGAATCTACAGCATTAATATATTCCTTAAGGATTTGTTTTTGTCCACTACTTAATGAGTCATATTTATTATTAAATTTTTCTAATAATATTTTATAGGTTAAGGTTCTTACATCCTTATCATATGTAGAAAATTCTTTAAGTACTGATTGTTTTTTATCACTATTAATTTCCTTTTTAGTTAAATGTTCTAATAAAGTAACTTTATTTTCAACTAATTGGGTAGGATTTGAGATTGAGTTTGAATTAACGTTTTCGATTAAAGTATATAATGCAGCTAATTCTTTATAATTGGTAACTTTAGAACCAAAGAAAGATTCTAAATTATAATGTTTCTTAATTTCATTGATTAAATTATATTTCTGCTTTTTTAGTGATTTTCTATTAAACTTAGTTGAAGCATCTAATATAGTATCAACTACCATAGTAGCTCTACCTTCGGTTATTACTTTAGACTTAAGTATAGATTCATATAATTTATATTCCTTACCTAAAGAAGTATTAGTAAAATATTCTTTTAAAATATCAATAGCCTGTGAATCATCTCCTTTTAAAGTATCAGCAGTTATTTGTCGTACTAACAGTTCAAATAATATGCCTGTGTTTTTGTACTTTGAGTGTTTTATTTTCATCAAAAAGTATTTTATTATAAATATATAAAAATTATTGTTCCTTTAATTGGGATTCATCTAACAATTTAGTATTATCTTTATTTTCATTAAATACTAATTTTTTCTTGTCTAAAGCTTCAAATATCTGTTTATTTTGCAAGTAAACGGTAGTAGCACTTTCAAGAGCTAATGGACTACCTTTAGATTTAGGATTAATTGAATTACCATCATTCTTATCCTTATCTTTCATACGTTTTGTCCCTAATCTATCTTTACCAAAGTTATCTGCTTGAGTATTTCTTTTAGTAATGGAATCTTGTGGACGTCCTAATTTTGGATCGTCTTCATTATAACCATCGGGTACATTACCTGGATCGGACATTGTTCTTCCTTTACCATATAATGATGCTAAATCATGAGGGGTACCATAGGATTTACCAGTTTCTACAGGGTCATTTCCTTCTGCTGCAATTTGGTCAATTCTAAATTTACGTTTAGCATCTTCTCTAGCCAAATCTCTATATTCATCATATTGGTCTTCACTAAAGTGGTAAACATTATCATATATCCAATCAGATGGTACTAAACCTTGTTCTAACATTGTACCCGCCAATTCTGTTTTTGATTTTAATAATTCAACCTTTTCCTGTTCTAATATAATAGAAGGACTAGACATCTGGATTGTGAAATTTGTTAAAGTTTCATCTGTATACCCTTGTGTATATAAATGCACTAATGCTATTTTATTTAATTCAGATAACATTATTCTTTGTATTCTTTCAATAGTACGTGCAAATCTAATATCTTGCTGTGCTAATGTTGCTTTACCTTCTACACCTTCTTCATATCCTAAAAATGCTTTCGGGATTTTAAGTGCAGCAAATAATTTACCTCTTAAGTATTCTACATCTTGTATACCATCATATTGCAACCCAGGTGTTGTTTCTATCTTAGTAGTTGCATCATTTCCTCTAATTGGAATGTAGAAATCTTCTAACATATTCATCTGGTTGTACTTTAAATTGTATTCTCCAGTTTTATTATCTTGGAATGGCGTACGTTTAAGTTGAGAAATTGTTTTCTGCATAAACGTTTCTATTTCATTTGGTGGTATAGAACCAACATTCATATAAAATATACGCTTTTCAGGAGCACGAGCAATTCTGTGGATTAGCATAGCATCCTCCATTAACACATATTGTTTATACAATTTTCTAGCAGGTTCAATATAAGCTCTACCATAAGGTAAATAATTAACATCAGAAATTAATCTGAAGTGAGCCATTTCATAGTTGTCAAAGAAGATACCAGACTCATTTTGTAAATTAGCACCAGCACCTGCTACTGGGTACATACCTGAACTTAAATTATCCATCCCATCGGGAGCATATCTATATCTTACTTCTGCAGGGTTTTTAGGATTATATCCTTCTTGCCTTTCAATATGGTATGCCGTATAAGGAATAACATTATATACACCAAATTTTTCTGCGATTTCTAGTTTTAAGAAAAAATCACCATACTTACACATTTGTCTAACCCACATCCATAGGTTAAATTCTATATTTAATACATCATAAAATAAATTATATAATATTTTTTGTATGTCTTCGTTAGCACTCCTAATCTGAAGTACTTCTCCCATATCATTTTTTAGGGTAGATTCATCAGCTAATATGTCTAAAGCAGAGGCTATAATAGCATCTTGATCCATTAAATCATACTCTGAATATAATTGAGGTCTGAGATATTGGTAATTTTGGTTAAATTGAGCCCCATAAAGTGAAGATGGACTAGTAGAATATATTCTATTATATCTATCAACTAAAGAATTAGTTTCTAATTCACCTGTAGATTGAATTTTACCACTATCTATTACTTTTACTTGATTGCCTCCAACATTTCTGATGATTACATCAGTTGAAAATAATCTTTTTAATCTTGTAAATACGCTTTTGTTAGCCATAATTTGTTATTATTATTATAAATATGATTTAGAAGAGCCATCTAATGTCTTCTTTGCCATCTCCAAAGTTTTGTTCATAGGGGTTTTTACCATCTTGGTTGCCCCCATAACCCCCTTGGTAAGGGGTTCTATTAACAGACATATTGTTTAATACATTTTTTGCCGAGTCTAAACCACGTTGGCTTAATTTTAATGCCGTATCTCTAATATACATAGCTATACCAAATGCCATTACTAAATCATCATTATACCCAGTTTGGGCTTCTGCTCTACCATTTTTCCAAATAAACACTTTCATTTCTTCAACCAACCTTCTAGATTGGATAGTTACTCCTTTATCTGATATGTACTCTTGAAATTTACCTATTACCATAGGACGTGTTCTAGAAGACATAGTAAAACCAGCTACCATTTTTGAATGGTCTTGATATCTATCAAAATACGAACTAGCATTGGGGGAGTCACTCCGTTGTGAATAGTAAAGATTAGAATATTGTCTATCAATAGCTACTTGTATCGTTGCCCAACCAATATTAGCATTTTCTATTACTAACATAGCTTCATTATATTCTGTAGCTAGTCCTACTAATAAATGTCCAAATTCTTTAGTACCTAATTGTCCTTTATATTCTGCAACTTGTACATTACTTTCAACATCTATTACATGACAGGTAGAAAAATCTTTTCCATCACCACGAGCAACATCAGCTACTACTATATAATCTCTTGTATAATCTGGGGATTCCCAAACCCATAAATTTTGATCTGCCCCTCTACGTTCTAAAGGTTCTTTAATATGTGTTTTTTCGTAATATTCTAAATATTCATTATAAAATACTATATCACCGGATGTGCTAAAATCACAATCACATTCTTGTGCAGCTAATCTAGGATCTCCTAATAGTGAATCTTGTGCATCTCTCCATGCTTGATCTCTTTCTGGATGGACATACCAAGGGAGTTTAATAGGTAAAAATTCATTTTCACCTTGTTCAGCTTTAACCCATGTTTGATGAAACCAGTTACCAGTACCATAAGGAGTAGATAATACAATAGCACCACCACCCGTTGCTAATGTTTGTTGTGCAGATGCCCATGTCTCAGCAATATTATCAATAAAAGCTGCTTCATCAATAATTAGTAATGATACTGCTTCTGAACGTGCTGCATCGGCATTAGAGGATTTAGCTTGAATTTTTGAACCATTAACTAATCTTAATGATAATTTATTGTTTTCAGCAGAATCTACTTTAAGCCATGAGGGTAAATTTTCCCACATGAATTGTACTTTTGTTACTAAGTTTCTTGCTGTTGCTTGTGTAGTTGCTAATGCTAATACGTTTCGGTCTTTATGGAAGGTCATTAACCAAAGTGAATAACCAGCTGCTAAAGTTGATATACCTAACTGTCTAGATTTTAATATTGCACTATAATCGTTTTGTTGAAATAACGTTAATACCTTTTCTTGAAATGGGTACAGGTTAAACTGTATGCGCCCACGTTGTGGATGCTGTATATAACAGTATTTACGCATAAAATGTACTGGGTCTTGAGCACATTTTAGATATTCTTGGCGTATTACTTTTTTTAAATCTGACATGCAGTTATTTTAATATAAGTATTACCCCACCAATTGCTATTAAACCAGCACCTCCTAAAATTTTATTTTTAAGTCTTTGTTTTTTAATTTCAAGTCTTAACTTGTCGTTTAATTGTTTAGTAAATTCTAATTGAGAGCCTTTTGTATCTAATATAGAATTAAAATTATTAATTTGAAAGTTAAGATTATTAATAACACTATCCTTTAATACAACTTTATTTTCTAATAGTGAATATTTTGTTGTTATTAAATTTAATTCTTTTTTAAAACTATCCCCTGTTATTAAATCTTTAATTACTAGACGGGCTACTGGTTTTTGTAATCGAATCGAGGTACTGTCTATAACGCTCTGTGAAAAACTGTTCAAGCTCATCATACCTATAAGAATCAACATTATTAACTTTCTCATCTGTTTGTTTTTTTAATATAACTATTTTGTTATCTTGCTTACTAATTTCTTGATCTAGTACTGATATTTGGTTAGTCAATACATCAATTTCTAATGTTAAGTTCTCATTTACATCATGTAAAGAATTAATTTTATCATTCAAGGCTTCTATTTTACTGTTATATTCAGTAATATATTCTTCCTCATTTGAGGAGTACATATTAACCAAATAATAAACACTAAAAAATATTATAGCAAAATATAAAAACCTTTCTTTAGATGACATTATATCTTTTTATTATCTAATATACTTTCTAATTCTTTTTTTAATTTAGTTTTATCTTTTAAGATTTTAACTAATTTTTCTTTGTCAGCACCTTCAGCTTTAGAATATTTCTTAGCTAATGACTTCATTTCACGAGTTAATAAAGCTAATTCTTCAGCTGCTTTAGATAAACCCTTATTTTTTTTAGCCCCTTTAACTGCTTTTTTATCTATATTATCATCATCAAATTGTTTTTCAGAAGAAACTTGTCCAATACCATCATAAGATGCTTTATAATCATTAGCTTGTTTATACTTATTACTTGCAATCCTATTTTTATCTACATATTGATTGGAGTATGATGCTTCTTTCATTGAGCCTCTTTTAACAATGGCATCATATGCTTTACCAACATCACCTTTATATAATTGATCCACTATTTTTTTACCTAGTTTTTCTAACTGGCTGTCTGTTAAAGTATGTTCCCTACCAAATCCTTCTAAGTAAAATTGACCTATATCTTGATAATCAGCCCAAAAATCTTCTCTTTTTGGGGTTGCATCTTCTTCTATACCTGCTTCTTTTTTAGCTGACTCCAGATCTTGAACTGCTTGGGTAAGTTCTTTAGTTTTTGTAATTTCATCTTCTGTAGATTCAGATAATTCAGAAATTATATTTTCTCTGATGTAATTTTTTAATTCAGATTTTTTCATTATAAAGGTATTTTATTATAAATATGTTAAAGTTTAGTAACATTCAATATTTGTTGAATACGTTCTTCTGTAGAACCTGATATTTTTTCTATTGCACCTGCTTTATGACCATGTCTTTTGATTAATTTTGTAATTGTAAAATCAATTACGTCTCTATAGTGCTCATCTGTCTCTCGAATACCATTATCTTCAATCTCTAACCCGTGAGGAGATATGTAAAATATATAATCATATTCTCGGATAAATTCACTAGCATATGTTTCAAATGCCTCTTTATCTTGGTAAGGTATAGATTTAGCATTCATTGTAAATGCCATTACATCAAGTATAGTTCTATCTGTAATTATATTATCCTGCATTAATTCACCACAACGTTCAGCTAAAAATACTGTTTGTCCCTTTAATGTTGAATCCGTATTCAAAGGAATGCCTAATGACATTAAATGTTGACTACGTTCTGTTGCAAAATTATAATCCTTAAATTGCTTTAATTCTTTTAAAGCATTTACTAATGTAGTTTTACCTACACTCATTGTACCACATAAACCTATTTTCATATCTTAGTTTCTATAATCTGATAGTTGATTTTTCATTGATTGGTTCTTATAAAATGGAATTCCTTCTCTTTGACTTCTCATTTCCTTCCAATCATCCTTTGTTTTTAACATACCATAAAGATAATATTCTGCCTTCCTATTATTTCCTTCTGGGATATAAGCAGGCCCATCCCAATTATGTAGTTTACCATCCCAAATATAAGCAATAGTACCATCTGCTTTTTTTAATTTCCTTGATTTTGGATACTCTTGTCCTGTTTCTATTCCCATAATGTTTTTATTTGTCGTAAATATACGAAATTAATATGTGGTTTCCTAATTTTTTAATATATGTTCTGCAACATATGTCCCTTGTGCACCACTTACCGTTATACCTCTAGCTGATAAAGCATCGCCTACGAAGTGTACGTTAGGATACTTGGTGAGTGCTAAATTGGTATAATCGACAAGTGGCTCAGGAGATAGATACTTTACTTCGGGTACATAAATACCCCAATCGTCTTTTAATGTAGGGAATACTTTTTTCATATCCTCTATAAAATCATATACATACATAAAGTATGGTTGCATTGATTTTGCTATTTTATGTAATGTATCTACTTGTATAGCGGATACATTTTTACCTTCTGATGTTGTAGATGGTTTACGTGTTGGGCTATAATATAATCCTGTACCATCTATTTGTAAGTTTTTAACTACATCTCTTGACCAATCAAATGGTTTATCAATACCTTGTACTTCCATTAATATACCAAAGTTGGTCATATCATTTCGGAATGCTTCATCTTTTTTAGCGTGTCCATTGTACGAATGATCTCCATACGTTTCTTCAACGGCAACATATGCTGCATTGTTGTTTGTACAGAAAGAACGTAATGATACTCCTTTGTCTTCATATTTTCTATATAATTTGAAATCGTAAGATACGTCAATTAATTTTTGGAAGTGTTTTTGTGGTGCTTCAAATCGAACACCAATTTGTACTGGTTTAGGTTCAGTTGGTAAATCATATTCTTCTGCTAGTTGCTTACCAAAGTCAATACCTGATTTGCCTACACCAAAAATAAGTTTATCATATGAAATAGGCCAATTTTTTGTGTCTAACCAAGATTCTTCTTCACCAATAAATAATTCACTATTATCAAAATCAATAGATGTTACTTTGGTTTCCCAAATAAACTCAACACCACCATCAACTAAAAAGTCATACCAATTTTTACCTATTTCATGTAAATAATCTGTACCAACATGCCATACTGGAAATAAACGTAATCCAAAATATGGTTTAATAAAATCGGGTTCTGCAATAGGATTTGAACATTGTACTTCTTCAGGTTTAGGGTGGAAACGTTTAAAGTTATCAATTACTTGATCAAATAATTCCATCGCTTTTTCTTCACCACAATATTTAGATAATTGTCCTCCAATAGCAGTATGATAAGTTAATTTACCATCAGACCAACCTCCTGCTCCTAGGAAACCTGTCATTACCTCTTCATATGGTCTTAAATATGGATCTTTACCCATATCAATTATGGTAATTTTACCATCAAACCCATTATCAATTAGCTTAGTAGCAGCATTTACATTTGCTACTCCTGCTCCAACCATTACTACATTTTTACTCATATTGTATCCTTATTTATGTGTTAATATACGAACTAAGAATGGCGTCTCCAAATGAGACGCCACAGATATCTGTTTATTTTTTAATCACGACAGGCTATGAATCTGTCTGTATGTTTTTATTTTTATAGATTAGTCCATGGCATCAACATCAAATTCTATTCTAATTTCGTCTATTAAATCCTGTGGATCAAGTTCGTGATATTTAATTATATCTTTTATTTTTTCTACAACCATCTCATCAGTGTAATCTTCTTCACTGTTAGCATAGTCATTTTTATATTCTTCATTTAACTTACCTTCAGCTAAATATTTTTTTAAATTAAAATTATCCATTTATTTTTATTTTTAAATTTGTTGTACCTTTTAATACTCGGTGTACTTGACCTTCTGTTATAAATATACGATCTCCCTTGTTAATATCCAAAGGTAACTGATTATCCATCTGTATGGACCATCCTTTACCATCGAGAACTTCTATGTGTCTATCTTCTTTATCCTGGTGCCATACCAGTTCCATTGGATCTACATCTTTAGAGAATGTTCTTATATTACCTTTATTTTCGTATGGGTTCATATTACCAAAAAGTATTCATTTTAGCACCTAATCCTAATGCTGGAGCGTATCTTGGTAAATTACA
>Ga0208814_1001426_pt1 | contig 11266 bp, 20 predicted proteins | sample MalvirAntarct_55_FD_184253 | JGI IMG/M metagenome (GOLD analysis project Ga0208814, IMG submission 184253) | Marine viral communities from the Global Malaspina Expedition - Malaspina viral metaG Antarct_55 (SPAdes) (version 2) | ecosystem: Environmental > Aquatic > Marine > Oceanic | place...
CATGTACGTCAGGCACACCACCACCGTGCTTGTTTTCAATTCTCGTGGCGAAGCACTTCTTTGGCAGGTTCTGCCTCAATTGCGTCCAGAAGTTCGCCTCCGGTCCCTTGCTCATGTGGTGTGATATCCTTCGCTGTTCCCTCGATCACAAACGCTTGAGGATACTGCTTCTGCAACATCGCCAAGCGAGATGTAATTTCGTCACGTGACAATTGATCCATTGTATTTATCTGCTCCCTACGATCAATCGTGAGACCTCCAAGAGCTGAGCGGATCTTCTCCGCATTGATCGCCGCGGAAAACTGTCCAGCATCCTCGGCACCAACCGAGAGTTTATGCAGCCTCTCAAGTTGCCCAATGGTATTGACCCCGTAACGACGCTCACGTTCCTCTCGAAGCTCAGTAATGTACTCCAAGACATGAGGGTAGTCTCTCCCATTCAAAAGTTTGGACGCGGTGTTATATGCCACATCGTGCGAGTAGCCAGCCTTACGCGCGCACTCCGCATTGGAGTAGATGCCTTCGACTATCTTCGACGCAAAAGTCATCTGTCTATTAGTGAGCTTGCGCCCGTGCTCTTCTTCAATCTTCTTCTTAATCGACGGCATGAATGCTCTCCATGTTTTCAACAACAATACAACAAGTAGGCGCATAAGAGCAAGAGGAGCCCGTTTACACCCGTTTACACTTTTTTACCCTAAAATCGAGGCCACCTCAAGCAACCAACAACATGGTTGTTGAAATGTTCCTCCCAAAGTGTAAACAAAACGGCTGTTTTGTAAACGGGTGTAAACGGAGCCAGCCACCTATAGTGTGTTTGTTTACACTGTTTACAATATTTACACGCTTTTCAAAAACTGTTGGGCTTTTTATTAAAAATCTACTCAGAATGTGTATACAGCGTAAAAATACTTCTTGACTTTCTCGCTGTTGTTGTTAGTCTACAAACATTCAACATTACGAAAGGACTAGATATGTATTCATATCACGCAATCAAAACAGACGGCTCTTCTACACTGAGCCCACGTATGCCAAGGATCAAGGACCTGCGTTCGAGGTACTTCCGCCAGGCGAAGATATTCAAGAACCAAGAAGCGGTGGACGAGATCGTGGTATTCAAGGGCCGTCGTATCCACGGCTATTATACCTCTGATTTTAAGTTGGACCGTAGCAAGCCTGCTTACATCCACGATATTTTTTATGGGGTGGATGCGTAGATGCCCAATCATTGTTATCAAACAGTTTCGATCTACGGCCCTCGGGCCATGGTGACAGAGTTATATTTTAATCTGGACAGCAATGGAGTGGAGCCGAGGTTCTGTGACACGGTTATACCCATGCCCTTGGACCAAGCTGGAAACAGCTACGAGTGGCGCAACGAGAACTGGGGCACAAAGTGGGACGTCAAAGAAGTCAGCATTACCTTTGCCCTTCAGCATTCGGACATGGATCCTCCTGCTCCTGTGGCTGGGATGTCGTGGTTCAAGTTTAAGTGTTGGACGGCATACGCTCCACCTCGTCCTGTGTGGGATAAGTTATATGCGATGGGCATTGAGGTCTGGGCTAAATACGAGGACGAGGGGTTAAACTTTTCGGGCGCGTATATGTTTGGCGAGGACAAATTATGGAGCGAGCCGAACCCGTATAGGAGAATGCGTAATGGATAACACTGTATGCACCCACTACATTGTGAACAGGCTGGATGAGATCTTAAAGAAAATTGAGGAGGACATCAAGATGAACCCTGATGTCGATGTGTTTTGCGATGTGGGTGTCGAAGACCTACGTGGTGAGCTTGTTTACAACATGGGTGTCAATGCCCATGCAGCATGGAAGGCAGGGAAATAATGGGACGAATGAAAGAAGAATTCATGCGGCTGTCTGAGGAACCGATCATGGACCCATGTCCTGAGTGCGATGGTGCGGGGACCGTTGAGGTAGATGTTGCTCGGCCTCAAAGTTCTGACCGTGACGTTGGTTACTTGGACACGAGGGTTGATAACTGCGAGACGTGCGCGGGCTCGGGGGAGATGGAGCGTCTGTGTGCCTGCGGTGAGTGGGTTACGCAGATCAGGGGCGAGGACGCCACTGTGTGTGATGAGTGCCTGTGATGGCTCAGTATGAGGTAATCTGTGAGGGCGTTATCCGGCGCACTATTCTTGTTGAAGCCAAGCACAGACGGGAGGCCAAGACTTTAGCTGTCCCTAAATTCTGTGACTTGCTGGGCATTGAGGATCGTGGCGTTGCAGTAGTGAGCGCCACGCGGGAAGCGGGACACCCGTATCAATTTGATCTTTGGAAGGAAGAAAAAAAATGAGCAGGTCTGACATTGAAAAGATTTTGGACGAGGTGTTCGCCAAAGTATTTGGTGATAAATGGTAATACGATCTACATTCAACGGGCCTCTGCATATGCATAGGCCGAGGTCAGTACTTAGCCGTCATTTAATCACCGGCTTGCGGTAGCGGTTGCAACATCTAATCGCAACCGCAAGATCAAACCCATCACCCTGGCTAAGACGCCATGGGATAAAAAGGAGAATACAAAATGATAAGATTTGGAATTAATTGGGACTTCATAGAGAAATTCCTTGGACCAAAATCGGAGGACGTGCCTGTAATCGAGGTGCCACCGGTCTCAACTATGACACGTAAGGAGCAGATCTTGCATTCGATGAACCACGCAGGATCGGGAACCTCGAGACAAATAGCGAAACGCTTGGGTCTTTCGTTAAGTGTTACACGCACACATCTAACTGTGCTTCACCGAAAAGGTTTGATCCGAGACACTGGCGCCGATGTTGGTCACGGCATTCGTACTCAGAATGTTTGGGAGGTTGTTGACTGATGAAAGTTTTCACGGTGCTACTTATCTACTATCATGTTTACAACACAGACATGGTTAGTGAGATCTGGTTTGAGAACTACGCCCAGTGCGAGAAAGTTCTTAGGTCCGAAGCTTTGGAGATAATCTATAAGACTTCAAAGGAAGTTCACATTTCCTGTGAGAGATCCAATGTGATTAGCAGCACCCCACGTCCTCAACTACGACCAAAGGATTTAAACAATGGGTAATGAATCATTGAGCCAAGCACAGCGGGCGGAGTACACATTTCTTCGCCAACAGGTTGATCGGCTGCAAGAGGAGCAGTACCGATCGGACGCTCGTGCCTCAGTTAAAAATGAACTTCATGTTGCGACAAGGGAGTTAAAAGATTTCACAAGCAATTTGAGAATGCAAGGAAAGAACATATGAACCAGGAACTGACAATAAAGTATGAAGAGTACTACCGTGATCGTTGGTTGAAGCAAACAGAGGAGGACAGTAAGCGCAACCCGTTGATCAAAGGACCGTGGTTGACGGAGCTAACGCAGCTAAAGAAGCAGCACCGTGTTGCGCTTGCCCCGCCTGAGAGCACGATCCGCCCTTCGATAAAGTTACCGAAGCAAGCAACGATAGTTAATAAATTAATGCGGAAGAACTACAGTTTCTTGGAGATCAGGGATCTTTTGGGGGAGAACCTCCAGTATCTTTTAGATTTAGAGAAGCGGTATGACCTTCCTCGGAACGACGATGAGATCAATGCTGGTTAATTTACAGATTGATTTGATTTCGGAGTTGTTAGTTCGCAAACAAAAACAACTTGACGAGATCGAATGGGACGATCCTAAAGACCCAAGGATCGAGGGCATGTTACGGCAGATCCGCAATTATGAATACCAACTTAACCAAGGAGAAGAATATGAGCCAAATTTTTGACTTAGATACGACGCGGCAGCAGCAGATAATTGTTGAATACTTGACGCCTACTGGTAGTGCGTTTGCAGTTAACCCACAAGGAGAGCAAGTGTTTCTGAATTCGAGGCTTGTGGTTGCAATGAAAGTGCAAGCAGGCGACATCTATAACGCATTCTTGTTGCCGAACTACCCTGACAAGAAGGATCAGATACCGTGGCGGGCGATGCGTGTTGAGCCGGAGCAGGTTGAACTTAATCTTGGGCATGTGAAGAGCAATTCATTGTTCAACCGCATCGAGGCGTACATGAAATCGAACGATAAATACGGCGCGTATGAGGCGTGTGAGATTGCGGAGGAACTGGAGGTGGATCAGGACAAAGTTACATCGGTGTTGAAGGAAAGCTTTGACCGGGTTGACGCCTATGTATTGCGGCCCACCGACAAGTAGTATACAAACATACTACAACAAAGGAGCAACCGATGCCTAAACCTATCAAGAAAGAAGATCGTAAGTTCTGTAACGTGGCCCTCTTACCGGAGGACCACGATAAGCTGAAGCAATTAGCGGAGGGGGAGCAACGCACGATGACGCGGCAGCTTTCGGTAATACTTAGAAAAGAGTATGAAAAAGTTTTCGAGTCGGCTACAGTTTAATCACTGCCTGATGACTACCCACTTATAGGGAACGGTGTGCTCCATACGTTCCCTATTTTTTTGTGGGCCACTCACCCTTCTTATAACCTCTGACCTCGGCTATCCCTGCCGAGCCTCTTGGAGCGAGGTTCGAGCAGAAAGCTCTGGCGACATCGAGGTCCAAGCCGGTCATCTTTACCAGTTCTTTTGCCGCGGTGTCTCGAGAAGCGTAGCTTGTGGCCCGCTCCTCCATTAGCTTGGTTACTTTTTTGGCGTCAAAGTCAGCCATTCTCTTGCTTGCTCCCCTAATACTTTTGCTCCGATATTTATCTTGTTGCGTAGGGCTTCGACTATCTTCTCGTCGAGGGTGCCTTCAGATATCAAATCGATATAGGTTACGTTGTTCTTTTGCCCGATCCGGTGAGCCCGATCCTCTGATTGAATGCGGGTCTCCAGGTTGAAGTCGTTGGCATAGTATACCACGAGGTTTGCCTCGGTTAAAGTCAAGCCGTATCCGGCTGTGGATGGGTTACCTACGAAGAAACGGAGCGAGGAGCGAGGATCTTGAAACCTCTGCACGATCTCATTGCGATCGTCGTCGGAAGTATCTCCATAGTATGATGCGGCGCATCCTTCTCCGAACTTCTTGTTAAGCATCTTTGTGATCTCGATGATGTCATATCGGAAGCGCGACCAGATGATTGCTTTACCATCATGCTCTTCCATGATCTCGGTCAGTGCCTCCATGCGGCGGGAAGGGAAGTACTTCATCTCGCCATCGTCTGTCTTGAGGTGACCGGACATTACCTGTTGGATGCGTAGCATCTGGGTGATGACGGCGGGGGCTGATACCATTTCGCCATCATCAAACAGGAGCATGGCCTGTTGTTGTAGGAGCGAGTACATCTTTGCCTGTTCGTCTGTCAGTGTAACGTAACGAGCGGTGTAGATCTTCTCGGGCAGATCAAGGCAGTCCTTCTTGAGTACACGATAGGAGAACTGGGCTATCTTATCTGTCAACTCATCTATGTTTTTGTATCCAAGTATTTGCTGGAAAGAGTGGGCGCCCATGGTGCGGCGCTGCATAACAGCGTAGCGGCCTTGGAAAGTGTAGAAAGATTCATGACCCAGGAGCCCTGGTTTAAGGAACTCTGCCTGGGAATAGATATCCAGGGGGGACTTTGTAATTGGGGATCCAGTCAACAGCCTGCGGTACTTAAAGTTAGCTGCAATCTTCATGAGTGCTTTGGTCCGCTTGGCTTTGTGGTTCTTGATGGTTGTGCTTTCATCGATGGCGATCATGCCGTTAGGACCGAGGACCCTGGACATCCACTCCCCGGCGGTCTGTCCTTTCTTAGATGAGAATGATTCGATGTTCATAACGAAGATGGTTAGGCCGGCGAAGCTATCCTTAACGGATCGCATCTCTTCTTTTTGTTTTTTGTTAGGCGATGCGACCCAGCGAATAACGCGGTGCGGTATATCATCTGACATGTGCTCGGGGATTTCTTTGGTCACCCAGTTTCGATACACGCCCTTCGGTGCGAGGACCAAGGCAAAGTTAATCTTCCCCTCGAGGAACAGCATACCCATGTTATCTATGAGGACTTTAGACTTGCCTGTACCCATCTCCATAAAGTAGCCGAACTCTTCTTCGTAGCATCCGTGATCCAGTGCAACCTGTTGGTGGTCGAACGGTTTATATTTAAAATTATACTTGACAGTCATCACATACCTCCAGTAGAGTCCACCTTACGGATGGCAAGATGATTTGTCAAACGGATTATAATCAGGATTTAAATCCGGATTGTCATCGGGGGTAACTCCCCCAGTTACACTTAACCTGAAGAGGATGGAACTTATGAGTGACATATTTGAAGACTACCTTGACGAGGGGGCCGCACTTTCCCAAGTCAACACAGGGACGGGGAAGCAACTCAGCGACCTGGTACGCAAGCTCCGCAACATCGAGACACAGATCGAGGATGCGGATCAACATTTGAAATCATTGAAGGCTGACAAGCACAAGCTCTCAACAGAAAACATACCCGCACTTATGGATGAGATGGGCGTGGAGCGTCTTGATGTGGACGGTGTTACCGTATCACGTAAGATGATTGTGCATGCATCTATCCCCGCGGATCGCAAGGACGAAGCGTTTGCTTGGCTACGTGAGAACCGATTGGATGACATCATAAAGAATGATGTGACCTGTTCGTTTGGCAAGGGCGAAGACAATGTTGCGGGAGATGTCGTTGGCATCCTGCAAGATCGTGGCTTTGATCCCAAGACCAAGACTCACATCCACCCGTCTACACTCAAGGCCTTTGTTAAGGAACGTGTGACGGATGGCAAACCAATCAACCTCGATATGTTCGGGGCATACATTAACAACGCAGCAGAAATTCGGAGGAAAGTATAATGGATAATTTTGATGAGCAGATGGAAGATCTTTTGATCGAGAAGCAGATCGAAGACGAACTTCAAACTCTACGCGAGCTTGAGGCTGATATGAGCACGGTGCAGAAGGCTGCATACGCGCACTTGTCCGAGGGAATGACCATGGCAAAGGAGCGTGTCGTTCTGATCAAAAGTATTCTTAGTGACTATAAATATGAGGTAAAAAACAATGGGTAATCAGGTAGCTACAAAAAAAAGTGCAGAGTTAAGCACAGATGTACTAGACGATATCTTTGATACAGCAGGGGAAGGCGCATCTTTCGATAGCTCAGAGATGCAGATCCCGTTTGTTCGTATCTTGCAAGCATTGTCACCGCAGTTGAACAAGAAGAAGCCTGAGTTCATCGAGGGGGCATCGTCCTCTGACATGTACAACACGGTCACTGGTCAACACTGGGACGGGGAAGAAGGCCTGGTCGTTGTGCCATGCTACCAGACCACTAAGTATCTGGAGTTTGTACCTCGTGATCAAGGTGGTGGGTTCAAGGGTGAGATCCCTGCAAACGATCCAGTGTTGCAGCGCACCACTCGCGAAGGATCAAAAGAGATCCTGCCTCACGGCAATGAGTTGGTTAAGTCTGATCAGCACTACTGCTTGGTGGTAGGCGAAGACGGTAGCTATCAACCTGCGGTCATCGACATGAAGTCCAGCCAGCTAAAGGTTAGCCGGCGCTGGAAAACACAGATAGCAATGCAGAAGATCAAGCATCCTAAGACAGGTGCGATGGTTACTCCTGCGGTTTACGCGACGATGTGGCGTCTATCTACAACTGAAGAGACCAATGACCAAGGCACGTGGGGCAACTACCAGGTTGCCAAAGAGTCCCTTGTTTCTGACCGTGATCTATTGATGGAGGCGAGAGCTTTCCGCGAGTCGATCATGGCGGGCGAGGTTAAGGCTGCTAAGGATCCGGAACATGTCCCAACTACTTCCGCTGGGGATGACGAAATCCCGTTCTAGTAGTCTTATCGGAGGCGGTGGCCCCTAGCAAACACCGCCTCCACCTAATCTCAACAGGAGCCAAGCATGTCACTAGCACAAAGAATGCTAGCGGCCTTTGAGGGATCGAAGGTTGCACACGGCACAACTAAGGTCGGTAAGATTGGACGCAACGGTAAGGCCGAAGCGGACAGTCGCATTGTCCGCGAGCCGCTAACACAAGAACTCATGCAAGGACACATTGACGGTAAGCAGGGGGTCGGTGCGATCCCAATCAACGAAGACAACAAGTGCCGATGGGGTGCGTTGGATATAGATATATACGATCTGGATCAGAACGAACTACAAGCGCGGATCAAGAAGCTAAAGTTTCCTTTGTTGCACTGTCGCTCCAAGTCAGGCGGAGCTCACCTATATTTGTTCCTTGAAGAGTACGAGCAGGCCAGCGTGGTCAGAGAGTATCTGCTTGAGATGGCGGTTGCCCTAGGCCACAGCGGATGCGAGATATTTCCAAAGCAGGATAAGATCCTGTCTGAGCGTGGGGATGTAGGGAACTTTATAAACCTGCCCTACTTCAACGCCGATCTACCGCAACGGTATTGTTTTGACGAGAGCGTGCAGTCTTTAGAGCTTGAAGAATTCTTGGACTACATCGATACGAAGTCTACTAAGGTATCCAGGTTGGAGAAGCTACGAACTAAGAAGCAGCGCAAGCAGTTCAGCGACGGTCCACCATGCATGCAGCACATGTTTTCAGATGGTCCTGTAGCTGATGACAGAAACAAGAAGCTGTTTATGGCAGGGGTGTACGCTCGACTGAAGCATACGGATGACTGGAAGCAGCAGATGGAGACGATGAACCAGCAGTTGTTTACCACGCCCCTTGATGCCAAGGAGATGTTGGCTCTTCAGAAAAGTCTGGAGCGAAAAGAATACTTCTACACCTGTGATCAGGAACCCTTCAAGAGTTACTGCGACAAAGAACTGTGCATGTCCCGCCGCTTCGGGGTCGGCGATGCAGAGGAGGTGGCAGTAAGTGTTGGCAGTCTGTTGGTGCAGTTGTCGGAACCTAGGCTATACTTCTTGAGCGTAGCGGGCCAAAGGGTCCAGCTTAACTCTGAGCAGTTACAGAACCAGAGGTTGTTTCAACGTGCCTGTATCGAGCAGATCCAAGTGTCTACTCCAATTCTAAAGGAGCGGGTTTGGCAGAAATTATTACAAGAGTTACTGGCTAACTCCACCAAGCAGGAGGTTCCAGAGGAACTCACCCTGACGGGAGAGTTCAAGGACTTGTTGCGTCAGTACTGCACCAGTCAGATCAGAGCGATGCATCCAGAGGAGATGTTAAGTGGTAAGCCCTGGACAGATAACAGTGGGTACACATCTTTCTTGATATCAGGATTGATGGAGTTTCTGCACAACCGCCGCTTCAAGGCGTTCACGAGGGCACAGATCCAAGAGATATTGAAACAGATGAACAACAATCAAGAGTGCCACGGGCACAAGTCTATAAATAAAGCAGACGGATCGAGGTCCACGACCAGAGTTTGGTGGGTTCCTGCGTTTGAAAACATGGAAGTATTCTTACCTGTAGAGGAGATAAGCAATGACATCCCTTTCTAAGATGATGAAGGTCAGGGAGGTGGCGGCATGGCTCGGCGTATCAGAGTCTGCGGTCTACAAATGGGTGGGGGATGGCGACTTCCCACGTCCATACAAGTTGGGCAACGCTGACGCTCAACGATCTGCCAGCCGCTGGGATCGTGAAGAGATCGAGGCTTGGTTGGAGAAGCGCCGTGATTGATAATGCTACTCTGATCCTTGGCCCACCTGGCTGCGGTAAGACGTACACTTTGATCGAGCGGGTTGAGGCCAAGCTACAGGAGGGTGTGCATCCATCTCGCATTGGTGTGGTGTCGTTTACTACCAAGGCTATTGGTGAGTTTGTTGACCGGGCATGTGCCAAGTTCAACCTGACCAAGAATGACTTCCCGCACTTCAGAACGCTCCATGCTACGGGGTATCATGGACTGGGCCTTGAGCGTGGCGATGTCATGAGCCGAGAGGACTACAAAGTTCTTGGCAGCATACTGGGCGTAGCTTTTGACGGGGCGGACGCAACCTCTATGGATGACGGCATGTCTATCCCTGCGATGGGAGGATCGGGGGCCAAGTACCTGCAACTAATTATGCGGGCGGTCTACCGAGAGAGATCGTTGGACTATGAGTATAACTACGAAGGGGATTACTCTTTAAGTTTCTCAAAGCTCCAGCAGATATCGAAGCAGCTTGGCGAGTACAAGGTCAAGAAGAACAAGGTTGATTTCACGGACATGATATCAAGCTACGTTGATGTATCGGAGACCCCTTACTTAGACCTGTTGATTGTGGATGAAGCCCAGGATCTCACCCCGTTGCAGTGGACGATGGTGGAGAAGATGGCAGCGACAGCCACGGAGGTTCTGATTGCAGGGGATGATGACCAGGCGATACACCGCTGGACATCCGTAGACATCCGCAGGTTTGTGGGAAGTACAGACAGGACCGAGGTGTTGAACCAATCCTACCGCCTACCGCGGAGCGTTTGGGAGCTAGCCATGCGTGTCTCCAGCCGTATCCCTGGGAGGTTAGAGAAAGAATTCTATCCCAAGGACGAGGAAGGAAGTGTCCGCACTGTTGGAGCGATATGGCATCTGCCCTTGAACCGAGGTTCGTGGACCATCCAAGCTAGGATTAACAAGTACGTGAACGATGTGGCGGAGCAGTTGGAGGCGGACGGTTACTTCTACAGCCGCAAGGGCCGTTGGTCGGTAAGCCAGAAGAAGGTTGAGGCCATGGCAGTATGGCGTGACGTGTCGGAAGGACAGGGAGTAGGCGTCGTTCGTATCCGCAAACTGTACGAGGCTGTACCAAAGATGGGTACTCATGCAGCGGTAAGCCGTGGAGCTACGAAGCTGCTTGATGCGGCGGGTCCGGAGGATCTGTTGACGTATGAGTTGTTGGTCAGTGAGTTTGGTTTACTCGCGCCGAAGGATACACATCCCATGGATGTAATCAAGATGTCTGAGGAAGAAAAGATATATATCCGTGCCATCGAGCGGCGGGGCGAGAATATATACCAAGAGCCGAGGATCAAGATCTCTACTATTCATGCGATGAAGGGGGGAGAGGACGATAACGTGGCAGTATACTTGGGTTCAACCAAGAACTGCGTTGAAGGTAAACATCCGGAGGACGAGCACAGGGTATTCTATGTTGCGATCACACGCACCAAGCAGAACCTGTACTTAATCGAGTCGGACAAATCATACAGGTATGAGATATGAACTGTTGGCATTGCAAGACAGAGCTTATTTGGGGCGGAGATCACGACTGTGATGTAGAAAGTTTCGCTACAGGAATAGCCGCAAATGAGGGTGAAGACGTTGAATGTATGCACGAAGATTACAGCATGGTTACTAACCTCTCCTGCCCCAAGTGTAATTCGATGGTGTT
>Ga0208814_1001429_pt1 | contig 11257 bp, 10 predicted proteins | sample MalvirAntarct_55_FD_184253 | JGI IMG/M metagenome (GOLD analysis project Ga0208814, IMG submission 184253) | Marine viral communities from the Global Malaspina Expedition - Malaspina viral metaG Antarct_55 (SPAdes) (version 2) | ecosystem: Environmental > Aquatic > Marine > Oceanic | place...
TGCGCATGGAGAGGTCGGGCCTACGGCATACCTCAGAGCGCCGGAGAGCCTCTCTGGTGGCCTAATCGGGGTCGGGCCTTACCTCGGGTCATCGGGACTTGTTCGGGTTACTCAGCGGGCCTTACAATGAATATAACTTGTTCGGGTTATCGGGTCAATAATCGGGGTCGGGATTCTGGATCTCCGGGGATGACAACCCGAGCAATTGTTCATTGCCCGGATCTGCCGGAAAAAACCGCCCGGATCTAGCTAGGTTAGCTAACCCGAACAATTGTTCGCGAATCGCGCTAACCCGGATAGCGCGAATCTTTTTAATTTTTCTTGTTGACACCTCTTATAGTATGGGATATTGTGGGGTTATTCTAGTAAACAGGAGCGAGACAATGAAACATTGGGAAGTAGAGCACAACGAGCAGCACTTGCGTATCGAGTGGAACGGAACAAGCAACTTTAACTTGCAAACGCCAATCGGAGGGCAGTGGGTCGATTACCATTGCTTCACTTGTTACGGAATTGATAGCGATCAAGAAGCACTTGAGCACGCAATGGAAGTATTAGAACAGGAGGAAGTAGCATGAGACACTGGAGCAAGTTTAAATCAGATTGGATCTCGGACGCAATGGAGCACGGCAAGATGAATCGGGCTGAAGCAGAACGACTCTGGAGTCAGCAAGAATATCGAGACGAATAACCAATCGGGATTTCGGGCTTCGGGCTTCGGGGTTCGGGGTTCGGGGTTCGGGATCAATCGGGATCGGGATCGGGATCGGGATCGGGGTATATATACATATATATACATATAAGATCACATATATAAGATAAACCTAATATAATCAATCGCTTATATTACGGATCGTTTATATAAACGATACCGAATTAAAACCAATTGATCTCCATTGTTTTCCATTGTTCTCAATTCGCCAAAACAGAAACGAGCAAAACCAAAGCGCGGCAATTGCTTTCCATTGTTCACGTTTTGGCAAAATCAATACAATGGAATGCAATGGTATACCGAAGCCCCATAAAATCCCATAAATCTATTCTAAGCCGTTTTGAGCGCCGTTAGGTGTTTTGACTGGTGCTAGTATGTAAAAATAGTTTCCCCCCATTCAAATCAAAAAAGCACTTTTTTGAGACAAGCCGAACAAGTTTAAAGCCGCGCCAAAATACGCGCCAAAAACCACGCGTTTTTTTGCCGTTATATAGTAACCCAAACAATTGTTCGCCTTATCCCAATTATTCCCTTGTTTTATGGGATAATATGGAATAAAAGAGATTAAGGGAGGCAACGTGCCAAGCCCTATCTAGAAAAAGTGGAATTAAAACAATGACTTACCAACTTACCATGAGCGGCGAAATCGAAACTAGCGGCGTATCAATACCAGTAATTAAAAACGCATTACGCGAAGGCGGCGTTTTGGGATGCAAAGTAGACCGGGACGCATCAAACGGCGTTGACGCGGAGGTAATATTGCCAGTTTATGCCAATTGCCAAACGGCTCGCGAGCATTTGATTTCAGTTTGCAACGTGCTGGCGAGTGTCGGTTGCCGCGTTAATACTGGTTGCGGCTTGCATGTCCATATTGGCAACGCGCCTTTAAATGACAATGTAACGCCTGCGCAATTTACTGGCAATAGCATTGCACACACAGAACGCACTGGCGAATTCTATACTGATCACGCGGAACCATTCGACGCGACTATCATTAAAGATTGGATGGTTCGCTATACTCGCATGCAAACTAGCCGCAATGGCATCAACGCAATGTTGCCAGCAAGCCGCCGCTCAAATCGCATGTGCCAGCGTCTAGACTTAAACCGTCTAGAAGCCGCTAACACCATTCAAGAGCTTGCCAGCGCAACACATGGCAAGTTTAGCTCTATCAACTTGCAAACGTGGTCCAAAGGCACTGTTGAATTTCGCCAGCATAGCGGAACTATTGAAGCTGAAAAGATTTGGGCTTGGATGCAATTCTTGCTTAACCTAGTAACACACACATTGGAAAATCGCGTTACATCTGGAACCCGTACAATTGTACGCGATACGCCAGCAACGCCTTTCCGCAATGGTTCGCGAGTTGGCGTACAATATACAATGATGCGCCAAACTGGTGGCGCGTCCACTCGCGACATTATGGATTGTACCGGATGTAGTGAGCAACGCGTTCGCGCCGCAGTAAGTGAGATTAGAACGCGCGTAGGTGACGCTGCTGTAATCACACACACACAGCAAGCCAATGGCGCGTCATATGGTTCCGGAAGTGATCACGCATCATATGAGGTGCAAGCATCATTTGAAACCGTCACTAGCGGCGTGACGCTTATGTCAGATAATAGCATTGGCAACGCTAGCATTTGGGCAGGTATTCCAGATGAGGCATTTGAATGGTGGCAAGCGCGTATAGTCGCGCTGGCATAATAGGCCAGCACCACAATCTTGGCGGCGCAATAACGCGCCGCCTAATCTAGCAAAACCAAAGGAAAATCAAAATGAAAACCGTATCAAAAATCAAAGCCGGAATGAAATCCAAAACCCACAAAACAGTTTGCAAAACGTCGCGCAAAAAGATTTCCATTGCCGATATGATTAACCGAAAAAGCGAATGGATTATTGGAACGCCAAGCCTAGATATTGCCGAAGAGTTTAAACGTTGGAATAACTAGCGCCAAACATACCACGCACAGCAACACAGAGGCCCGCCTAGTGCGGGCTTCTTGCTTTTCCAAGGTACCCTAGCCAACCCGAACAAATGTTCGGAAATCGGGGTATATGGGGTGTGGCACCCCCCCTTACCTGAGAGAGCGTCGGGCTGTGGCCCTACACTGGGTTCTAGCCGTACAATCACCCGAAAAAAACTTTTTACCCCCCCCTAAAAAATTTTTTAAAAAAATCCGTTGACCGCTCCCATACGCTACCATAAAGTACCACTTGAAATGAAAAGGGAGAGAGTTATGAACAGATGGGCGAGTGTTACGAACAGTGAAGACGGTTGTAAGATTTGGGTAAACGAAATTCACGTTACTGTTTTGAAGCAGTATAAGAGTGGTGGTTGCGTGATTGGGTTTTCGACTGGCGATTGGGCCAATGATGATGTTATTCGAGTCATGGAGGAGGTTGATGAAATATTTTCTGCTTGGGACGATTGGCAGGATATTCACAAGGATGCCTAGATACAGATTGAGTTACGGCGATGTGCATGAGTTTGATGCGCAGGGTGCTGGCGAGGTTGTTCCTGTTTTGCAGGAGCGCAGGAAGAGTTCTGAGAATGAGATTGCGTTTATGCGGCGTGCTGCGATGGAGATGTGTGAGTGGAATGGTAGGAATTATTATTTTCATAGCCGTGAGGCGTTTGCTGGTAGCATGATTAGCCACGGCTTATTGGAGTGTGTTGATTAACTTTTTGATTGTTGTTATGGTTGCCTTGATATTATATTTCAGAGGGGCTTCTAATGTCGATACGAACGGGTATGTTTCCACCTCCTAATGCTGGTAATACTGGCGGTCCACTTTCGTATGGTCAGGGAGGTTTACCTCCGGCTCCGAATCCTTTTGCTCCTATGCCACCGATGCCTTTAGCTGGTATGCCGCCTCCACCTCCTATGGGCGGGATGCCGCCTATGATGGGTGGCGGGATGCCGCCTCCTCCGATGGGTGGAATGCCCCCTATGCCCCCTATGCCACCGATGGCACCTTCTGGTCCTCCTATGATGGGCGGTCTTGGTTCTCAGGCTGGCGGTCTTCAGGCGTCTAATGCGCCTCGTCGCCGTAGTTTTGGCGATTATTTAGAGAACACAATGAGCAGCAATCGGCCTCTCCCTGCTCCTCAGATGGCTCGTCCTCCACAGATGCAGCAGCGGCAACGTATGGTTGCGCCGGGCACTCCTGCGATGCGGACTCCTCCGATGCAGTACAATATGCCTCGTCCTATGATGTACGGCGGAGAGGTTGATGTATTTGGATATGAGGATGTCGGCGGCATTGTTCAGGGTTTTGACGAGGGTGGTCCTGTTGGTCATGAGCATCCTCACGTATTTGAAAATGAGGGTAAATTCTTCCCAACCCAATCTAATGATGGTACATACAAGTATGGTCGGCAGACGAGTTTAAGCCAGCCTGAGTACGAAGCCCTTCAGGCTGAGAAGGTTTCTCAAGGGAATAGTTTCAGCGGTTATGACCCTGCTATGGGAACGTATTATTTTCAGGGAGATCCGATAAGTAGAGCGGATTATTCTGAGGCTACTCAGGGGTTTCGTGCGGAAAATCCTGACGTGGCTGCGTTATCGGATGCTGTGAATAGTTTTAATCCTGAGACTAATACTTATACGGTTGCTTCGGGTGGTGATCCTGATTCTGCGGTTCAGTATTCTTATGGCACGACTTACGATGATTCTTCGACTGAGGGTGTCGTTGAGGAGTTACCTTCTGACGTTGCGTATTCTAGGCAAGTTCAGGAAAATCGTGCTGCTTTAGGTTTACCCTCTAATACGACGAGTGCTTGGGAGTTATACAAGCGCGGCGAGCATTACAGTCAGTATAATAGCCCTAAATCTACGAATGTTAATAGTGTTGATCTGATTTCGAATGATGTTCAAGCAGATGTTACTGGTACTGATACTGGTACTAATTTTCCAGCATATGTTCCTCCTTCGGTTTCCACTGGCGCTCCGACTGGTACTTACACGGCGGCTCCTCTTCCACCGAATGCTACTGAAACTATAAATTACGATCAGTTTGATGGCGATGTTGGCAGATTTAGTAACACGGGGGAGAATTTTTCTCTTTACGGTCCTAGGATAGACATACCTGCTTTTAATTCTCAGTACATTAGTGCTCCTAGCGGTGGTTTAACGACTACGAACGGCCCTAATATGACTGCGGTTAGTGGCATTGGCGCTTTAAACATGCCTGCACGTCCTGTTGACATTGATGTTTTGGATTGGTTGAGTGAGCCAAGTTACGGTACATTTGCCAAGCCTGCTAATTTTGATCAGGGCGGTTCGGTTCCGCGTCAGACTGAGATAGCTGGTCAGCCACATATGTTGGCGTACATTAATCCTGAAGAGGAGGGTATGCTTCAAGATTATCGTCAGGACGCTCCTACGGTTCCCGGTCCCGGCGGCATTCCTTCTTATTACTATGGTCAGGGCATGTCGAGCACCGCTGGAAATAGTAACTTTGAGGTTAGCGGCCCACAGAAGGATTACAATCAGACTGCTAACGACGATGACGGCCCTTCTGCTGATGAGATTGCTGAAGCTAAGGTTGCTGCTGCGAAGAAGGTTGCTGCTGCGAATAAAGCTGCTGCTGAGAGTATGCTTAGTGCTGGCATTGGAAATCTTTCAGGAACAACTCTTGATGATTTTGCTGCCATTCAACAGGATTATGGCGCAAGTAGAGTAGCTGCTGACAAGTATATAAATAACGAACTTAGTGGCTTAGACGCATTTTCAGATGAGTTGCTTAACGATTCCTTTGGTCCGGGCAATGCGGTTTTACCCGGCAGTGCTATGGACAATCTTATCAACGCTGACAACACTAATTTGAGTAATATCGCAAATCGCACCTCTGTGCTTGAAGGGGTTGTTGATTACGGCAATGAAATGAGCAATCAGAACGCTGGCAACAATAACGTAACTACGTTAACGCAATCTCAGTTAGACACCGCTAGTTCAGACAATCAGGGCTTAACTTCTTCCGAGCTTTTACTTGCCGAACAACAGGCCGCTGCTGCTGCTCAAGCTGCTGCCGCTGCTCAAGCCGCCGAACAGGCCGCTGCTGCTGAACAGGCTGCTGCTGCAAAAGAGGCTGCTTCCCAAGCTTGGTTTAATTCTCTAACTCCGCCAGCTAGTAGCAGTCCTTCTTTTACCCCTGATGAAGCTGCGATAATCGAAACTGAATCGTTTAATCCTAATGTATCTGCTCAGACTTTTACTCCCGGCTTATCGACTCCTTTAACCAGCGGTGTTGGCCCTACTGGAATTACTTCTATAGCCCCTGTTAATCGGTCACAACCAGTTGCTTTGGCTGGTTCTGGCTCTTCTGACTCCCTAAGTGCGAATGATATATTTGACATTATTGGCACTGGAGATTCTAACGCCAACATATTGTCTTTAACTCCTGAAGACGCTGTTAGGGCTGAGATTAAATCAACGTTCCCCGGTCGTCCTGATTATGGATCAGGGCTTCCATTTAGCACTACTGCTCCCGGTGATGACTACACACCTACTTCTTCTGAACTAGCAGCGCAGCTTGCGGCTCAAGGATTGACGAATATCACTCCGGGTACTTTGTCTTTTGAAGATCAGATTGCTCAATATAACAATGGGAATCTTAGTGAGGCAAATTTAGACTTGCGAGACATTGGTCGTGAACTTCAAAGCGGAACTTTAACCGTAGAAGACGCTTTAGGCAATGGTCTTGGTGGTTTTCGTCCCGCCAACGTTGGTCTTGGACGTGGCGCTGGGTTCAAGGGCTTAGAGCAACTTAAAGCTGAGATTGCTGAGGCTGAGGGAACTTCTGACGAGGGTGGTTATGACCGTCTTCTTGGTTACCAAGAGGACAATTTCAATGTTGTCCCTAGCGAGATGACTGTACAGCAGGTTTTGGATTTCCAGAAAAAGCGTGGCGAAGGTTCTTACGCTGATTATTCCAAGACTGTTAATAAGAGGAACAACCAGTTGCGTGAAGATGGTACTCCTAAGATATCCACTCCTGTTGGCAAGTACCAAGTTGTTGGTTCTACGCTTCAGGGGCTTGTTGATTCTGGTCGGGTTGATCCCAACGCTTTGTTTGATGCGGAAACTCAGGAATCAATTGGTGAATATCTTATCAACGAAACACGTGGTTATAACCGCGCCAACGGTCCAGATGTTTTGGATGGAGGAATTACTCAGGCTGCGTTTGAAAAGGGTCTCGGCCAAGAGTTTCAGGGCATTCAGAAGGATAAAAACTTCAGCTTGAGCAGCGTCGGTTCCGCCAATGAAGAATCAGACAAAACTGGTATCAATCAGGTCATAGATGACGAGTCACAAGCCCAGAAGATAATTGCTGATAAGGAACTAGCTGCTGAAAACAAAGCAATTTATGACCGTGGTCTTGGTGCTGACGATGATCCTCGTCGCGGAAATCTTTCTGTAAATGCGGCAGAGGCTAAGTATTTACAGAATCTTTTGTCAACTCTGGAGTTCAACGACGAAGGAAAGTTGGTAGACAAGGGGCCGGGATTTATAGAGGACGTTTTTAGTAAGTTAGTTAGAAACTTCACTCTTGGTCTTGTTAATATTAACGACTTAAATAAAGATAAAGTTCAGGCGGTTCTTGATGCGTATCGTGAAACTGGTAGCTTTGTGTATGACACAGAGGGCAACGCGATTGATCTAAAGACTGTTGAAGACCTTAAAAAGCTAGAGAAACTTAGTGCTGGCGAGGGTCAGAATCCTGCTGTGATTGGTGTTCGAGACAAAGATGGAGAAACAATTTCTTTTGGTTCCGATATTGCAAATACATCTGAGGGTGCGGTTGTAGTTGATGATGACATTTTCAGCACGATTGCTTCAACCAGCGGTGATGATACCACAACCACTGAAACTGACTACACGATTGATGAAAATGGAAATCGGATTTGTAACGAAGCTGGTTACGTTTATGATGTAGCTTCTGATTCGTGTATTCCTGCGGTAGCGGAAGAGGAATCTACGGATACCTCCCTTAATATTGGCACGGGCGCTAGCCGTAGCTTTGAGGATGTTTTGAAAAACATTCAAACGAAGGCTACTACGATTGCTCCGATTTCTGCTAATATTAAACCGATGGCTATGGGTGGCATGGCTGGTTTGAATAGAACTGCTGACAACTTCCTGAGAGCTTTAGGTGGCTAATGAACGATCTAAGCGATTTTGCGAGTTATCTTACTGACGATGAGATTTCCAAGGTAGCTCCTATGATTGAGCGCATTAAGGCGCTTGATTCTCGCAAGGAGAAGCGGGATAGCTTTATGGATTTTGTGAAGCATGTTTGGCCTCAATTTATTGAGGGCAGGCACCACAAGATTTACGCTCAGAAGTTGCAGGATGTTGCTGACGGCAAGTGCAAGCGTTTAATCATTAACATGCCGCCTCGTCATACGAAGTCTGAGTTTGCGAGCTATTTGTTTCCGACTTGGCTTATGGGCAGACGCCCTGATTTAAAAATCATTCAGGCGACTCACACTGCTGAGTTGGCTGTTGGCTTTGGTCGCAAGATTAAGAATTTAATTGAGAGTGAGGATTTTAAGGATGTTTTCCCAGATGTCAGCTTGGCGAGTGACGCTAAAGCGAGTGGTAGGTGGAGCACGAACGGCGGTGGTGAATACTACGCGGTGGGTGTCGGCGGCGCGTTGGCGGGTCGAGGTGCGGATCTGGCGATCATTGATGACCCTGTTTCGGAACAAGATGCGTTAAGTGCTACTGCTTTAGATCACATTTACGACTGGTACACTTCTGGCCCTCGTCAGCGTTTACAGCCCGGTGGTGCGATTATCATTGTTATGACGCGTTGGTCTATTCGTGATCTTACTGCGAAGGTTTTAAGCAAGCAAAGTGGCAAGGGTTCTGACCAGTGGGAGGTTGTCGAGTTTCCTGCGATTATGCCTTCTGGCAAGCCTTTATGGCCTGAGTACTGGAGCTTGGATGAGCTAGAGGGAGTTAAGGCTTCCATTCCTGTTGGCAAGTGGAATGCTCAGTACATGCAAAACCCTACTGCTGAAGAGGGTGCGATTATCAAGCGAGAGTGGTGGAACACTTGGGATAAGGATGCTCCTCCTCCTTGTAGTTACATCATTCAGTCTTACGATACTGCGTTTAGTAAGAGCGACAGGGCTGACTACAGCGCGATTACGACTTGGGGAATTTTTCATTACAATGAAACTGGTGAGGATCATATTGTATTGCTTGATGCTACTAGGGGTCGGTGGGAGTTTCCTGAGTTAAAGGAAGCTGCGAACAATTTGTACAAAGAGTACGATCCTGACATGGTTTTGATTGAGCAAAAGGGTTCTGGTATGCCTTTGACTCAGGAGTTGCGTAGGATAGGCATTCCTGTAACACCATTTACGCCGGGACGTGGCGCTGATAAATTTACTCGTATGCACGCCTGTGCTCCAGTGTTTGAAAGCGGCATGGTTTGGGCACCAGATACTCAGTTTGCGGATGAAGTTATAGAAGAATGTGCCGCTTTCCCCAATGGCGAACATGATGACTTGGCGGATTCGATGACACAGGCTATACTACGTTTTAGACAGGGGGGTTTCATTACGACCCCAAGCGACTATGATGAAGACGATTTAACCGCGTATAGTCAGCGCAGAGAGTATTATTAGGAGACCAACATGGAAGATAAAGAAGCAATTATGCTGGCGCTTTTAGAAGCGTTGGAAAGTGGTGAAACGGGCAAAGCCATTTCAGACGCTGACCGATCTCGCCTTGAATCACGTATGGGTGCACGTATGCGCCCTAAGATGAATCCTAATCGTGCAAAGAACATTGGCTCTAGCAAGAGCGGAAGCACACGAGGAATAGACCCGCGTGACAACTACAGCGAAGATGATCTAAAGGCTCTTTTGAGGTCTTCCGGTTCTGCCAAAGGCATGATGGGCGGCGGTAAGGTTAAGCGATACGAGGGCGGTGGTTGTGTCATGGCTGGTCGTGGTGGCTCATTTAAAGGAGTAAAGTAATGAAAACAACTGAAAAAGATGGTGTTGTTAAGGAAGTTATGCCGAAGGAAGGCACTCCCTCGACAACTATGGAAAACTCTGGTCACTCTCGTGGCGGCGGCGCTGCTATTAGCGGCACCAAATTTGTTGGAGTGAAGTAATGGCTAAGATCGTTATCAACATTGATATGGAACAGCTTAAAAGCGGCGTCAATCAAATGGTTGATGACGATCAAGTCGAAGAATTTTCTTGTCCTTTGGTGACTGAGGACAAGGAAGAAAATTCTGAAAACAAGCAGAATGCTATTGATGATTTTGCATACGGAAATTCTGTTTCAAACATGGGAAAAGATACCGAAAAGTGCGGTATATGTAATTATTATGACATTCGATCTGAAATGGTTGGGTGCATTGAGGACGGCATGGGAGATGCTGATGGTTTAGGCTATTGCTCTAAGCTTGAATTTGTTTGTTCTTGCGAAAATGTGTGCAACGAATATGAATCTGGTGGGCCTATAACAGATTATGAAAATGAAGATAAATCCCCCATTGATGGCGGTTCTAAGGATATCTTTTAATGAGGTTGGAGCGGGATAAGTTAGAGTTTTCTCCCGACTCTTTGACGCGAACGTTCTCAGTTCACTGCTCTAAGCTGGTTGAGCGCCTTCCGCTCCAACACCCGAAAAGGAATGAAAATGGCTATTGAAAGAGATATGGGCGCTGGAGGGATAAATTTACTTCCTGAAGTTCCAGTTGATCAGGAACTTATGGTTCCAGAAATGCCTCAAGACCCCGGTGTTTTTGAGTTTGATGACGGAACTGCGATTGTTGGAGAATACGAAGAAGGCGTAGTTCCTTTGGACATTAATTTTAACAGCAATTTGGCCGATTACATTGAAGACGCAGATCTTTCCCTTATTGCTTCTGATTTGACTGGTGATATTGATGGAGACTTTTCGGCTCGTCAGGACTGGGAAGATACATACAAACGTGGACTAGAATACCTTGGCATGAAGTATGAGGACCGGACTGAACCGTTTGCCGGGTCTTCTGGTGTTGTTCACCCTTTACTTGCGGAAAGCGTTACTCAGTTTCAAGCCCAAGCTTATCGTGAGATGTTGCCTGCAAGTGGTCCTGTCCGCGCTGAAGTTGTTGGCGCGACTAATGAAGAGCTTGTTAAGCAAGCGGAACGCATTAAAGATTATATGAATTACATGATTACTTATGAGATGGAGGAATACGATCCTGAGATGGATCAGATGCTTTTTTATCTCCCGGTAATTGGTTCTACGTTTAAAAAAGTTTACTTTGATCCTTTAAAGGGTCGTGCTGTTAGTCAGTTTGTTCATGCTGAAGACCTAGTTGTTCCCTACGGCGCAACTGATTTGGCTTCTTCCCCTCGTGTTACGCATGTCATTAAGATGGATTCTAACGAAGTTCGTAAGCTTCAATTGGCTAAATTTTATAGCGACATCGACTTGCCAAATAGTTCTGGTGGATCAAGCGCAGAAGATATGTCTGACGTACAGCAGACTATTGACGAGATTCAGGGTGTTCACCCTACGAATT
>Ga0208814_1001434_pt1 | contig 11236 bp, 19 predicted proteins | sample MalvirAntarct_55_FD_184253 | JGI IMG/M metagenome (GOLD analysis project Ga0208814, IMG submission 184253) | Marine viral communities from the Global Malaspina Expedition - Malaspina viral metaG Antarct_55 (SPAdes) (version 2) | ecosystem: Environmental > Aquatic > Marine > Oceanic | place...
CGGTGACACATATCAAGCAAACGATCCATTTTATTCATATTATACAGCTTTAGCAGCTTATAGAAAAGATGCTGAAAAAAAACCTTTAAATTATAAAAAATACGATGTTTTAAAAGGTGCATTACAAACATTTAATTCTCAATGTTTTTTAAGTGAAGGAGCTTATTGGTTTACACAATCATTAAATAATTTAGGTTCTAGTGGTAATATTAGAATTTATAATTATATAGGTAACGATAATGAAATTCCATCATCATCTGACATTGGAAATGAAAATACTATACTTCATATAAATCAAACAACAGCAGCAAATAAAGGTGTTGTATTAGGTGGCGGAGGTAAAACATTTGACCCTGTACTAAAAAGTGTTAGTTGTGATTTTATAAATGGTGTTGCTAATTTTATATTACCCCCTAATACAAGTTTATTAACCCCTACAAATGTAGGTTTTTTACAAGGAGATGCAGATCAAATAGGTAATTTACAAATAAGTTTAAAAGTATATCATACCGAAGTTTTTAATGCAAACCAATTAAATTTTCCTTCAGGATCACCTTCTTATGATTTAGTAAACTCAGGTTTTAGAACTGAATTATTGTTTACAATAAAAATAGGTATTGGTAGTGATACTAGATATTTAGCTGTTTCAGGTGCTAGTATGATTTGGCAATCAAGTGAGCCAACAGGTATTGCTAGATTATTTATGACAAGGGGTAAAAGTGCTTATGGTGGGACAGGATCTGCACTATTAAATAATACTACTTTTTCTGAACCTTGGGTACATTCAACTTCTTTATCTAATAATGATCCTATACAATCTGATTTATCTTCACTTGCTGCAGCTGAATTTCCTTGCAGAATAGATAAATCAGGATCTGTTTATACCGCTAGGACTAGAGCTTTTTTTGAAGGTATAATACCACCGCCTCCGCTTTCAGGAGAAATGACAATACAAGTTGCGGGTGTAAATAAATATTATTTATATCAATATACATCACCAACAAATCAAGGTTTTTTACCCAATTCAGGTGGTGTTCAATTTGCTGCACAAATACCAAGTACGGTTACTAAAGCTAGTTTTTCTGACCCATCTAATGAATCATATTTAGCAGCAAATAATGAAGCTATATCTTTAGGAATTGGTGAAGGTATAACATTTACAACAAGTCAATCAACTACAGATGCGTTTGAAAATGAAAATTTAGGAGAAATTAATGTAGGTCAAACATCGGCTGCAAACCCTAATTATCAAATGGGTATAAATTCAGTTCAACACAATACTGGAAATGATGCTTCACCAGTTATGATTCCATCACAAGGATTCAGAAGAAATAATACAGGTTCTTATGCTAATATATTAAATTTATTAACAAATAATTATTTAGCATTACAATCTAAACCATTAGAAATATTACAGGCTGATATATTTAGCCCAAACATATCACCATCAAGACTTGTTAAGTATGATATAGACAACCCTACAAATGGTACTAACTTTACATATTATCAATTTTTAGGTGGTACATTTAAGGCACAAAGTGAAACTATGAGTGGTGAGTGGTTTAAAGTGTCTGAAAGCACAAACCTAACTAACGAAGATACTCCTTATACTGGGCCACATAAAATTACTAAATTTAATCTTGGTTTAAGTAATTCAGAATTAGTAAACAATAATTTTACAACAAAAAATCGTGACAATTCGTATGGAGTTTTAGGTACAGGATTATCAGAATTTACAGCATCAACTAGAATTGTCTTAAATGCAAACAGTAAAGGTAAAATATTTGATAATCAAAAATTATTACTTTCATTTCCAGATGGTACAAATGGTTTAGTTGTAACTGCTAACGGAGGCAATACAACATCAGATTCAAGTATTACTTTAGATTCATTTACACCCCAAATAACTTATCCTGCTGGTAGTATATTACAACCTTTAGCTTTTGATTTAACTAATGTAAATTTTGGTGAAGGTGATTCTCTTATAGCTAATAATATTGGTACTATTTATAACACTCAAATGTACCTTACTGCTACTGATTTTGTATCAACAGATTCATCTACATCGCCAGGTGTTCTTGGTGTAAGTGGAGCTTTTATAACACCACCTACTAGTAGTACTTTGTTAATAGCAAATTTTCAAATACCTTTAGGTTATAAAGGGGTTTCAGTAGTTGTTTATGGTAATAATACAAGTGCAACATTTACGATTAGAAAAAGTGAAGTGGATGATGCTACTTCAACAGAAGTTGGTAGTTCTACTGCAATAAACTCAACTAAAACATTAAATAGTGGGCAAAATGGAGTTACAGGAACATATTGGAGTATTATAGTAAGTACAGGTGCTACAAACAGAACTGTTACTGGAGCAAAAATAATAATTGCAAAAATTTAAAAAATCATAAAATTTAAAGGGGGAAGGTGCGATGGTCTTTTTTACCGCTACCTTTTTGATTGTCGTACTAACCCCCTTATTTTAAACAACAACTAAAATTATTATGATACTAGATAAAGATACTACTGAAATCGTATTAGCAAATGTAGGTGCGTTTTCTCTTTCTCTAACTGATATTCACGAAGGCTTACAGGTTTTATCTGTGGCAGCAGCTTTTATTTTTACTGTTTTAAAAATAATTAAAGAGGTTAAAAAATGGCGATAATAAACGATGAAAAAGAAATACAAGATCAAACTTTTGTAATTAGTGTAAAAACTTTCTTTGCAGTAGGTGCTGCTATGGTTCTACTTGTAGGTGAGTACATTGTATTACAAGGAGACATAGAGGAAGCTAAAAGGTTACCTGTAGCTATAATGCCAGAGGTAGGTCGATTAGAAATAGATATGACTAACAAAATTTTAATACAACACTTTGAAGATATTGAAAAAGATATAGCACAAATAAATAAAGAAATAGAAGAGGTAAAAAAGAAAATTTATGAGGATTTTCATTTAATGTCTAAGCACGATAAAGAAAATTTTAAAATAGAATAAAATGAGGTTAAGCAAGAATTTTGTATTATCAGAAATTATTAGAAGCAATACAGCTAAAAGATTAGGAATAGAAAATGAGCCAAAAAAGGAACACCTTAAAAATTTGCAAAGAATTGTTACTACTATTTTGCAACCTATGCGTGACTCTCTTGGCTCTATCAGGATTAGTAGTGGTTATCGTTCCCCGTCACTCAATCGAGCTATTAATGGTAGTAACAAATCGCAACATACTAAAGGTCAAGCACTCGACTTACAATTTTGGAAAGAAGGTCAAATGTGTAATAAAGAAATATATGACTGGATTATAGATAGTAATTTAGATTTTGACCAAATGATTAACGAGTTTGATTATTCTTGGATTCACTTATCTTTAAAAAATAAAGACAACAGAAAGCAAGTTCTTATAGCTTATAAAGATGAGGACAACGATACTAAATATAAATACGCACCAGACATTATTATATTATGATAAAGAACATTATACAATCTTTAGTAGGTCAAGCCTCTAGTATTATAGACGAAGTAGTTACAACAGATGAAGAAAGAGAACAACTTAAACAACAATTCAAGAAGGTTGTACAAGACCACGAGAAGGATATGTTTGCCCTCGAAGTTCAAGACAGAAAGAGTGCTAGAACAATGTTTAGTGACGATAGCCTCATTCAAAAACTATTAGCTATAATATTTACCTGTGCTTACTTTTTCTTATCTTACACAATGTTTAAATACTTTGTGATGAATACACTTGAATTATCAGATTATGAAATTGGTTTTATATCTACGGTATTTGGAGCAATGTCAAGTAAAGTAAACACAATCATTGATTTCTTCTTTGGGGGGTCATCTAAAATACAGTAATTAATTTGCCTTACCTACCTAAACCTAGAGACAACAGAACTAAGAAGGAGAAGAACCAGTCTTGGGGTGGGGATACATCATTCTATCGCAAATCGCCTTGGAGAAAATTGCGTAAGGTCGTGTTAAATAACAACCCTTTGTGCGTACATTGTCTTAAAGAAGATATAGTTACTCAAGCAGATGTAGTCGATCACATAGTTGCCGTCAAAATGGGCGGTGCTAAATTAGATCAGAAGAATCTTCAAGGCTTATGTCATCCACACCACAATAAAAAGACGCACGATGAGAATAACCCCAAATAGATACAGAAGTAAATATGAGGAGGATGTATGTGGCCGATTGGATAAGGCTAAAATACCATTTGACTATGAAACAATTAATCTTCATTATCAAGTTACCGAACAACGAAAATATATTCCTGATGTTATATTACCAAACGGAATCATTATTGAACTAAAAGGTAGGTTTACTGCAAAGGATAGAAAGAAGATGTTACTTGTGATAAACCAACATCCAGACTTAGATATTAGAATGGTCTTTATGAGACCTAAAAATAGATTAAGCAAAACAAGTAAAACAACCTATACTATGTGGTGTGACAAGAACAATGTCAAATGGGCTAACAAATATATCCCTGTAGAGTGGATTAACGAGTAACTAAAACTTACCGCTTACAGAACCATTAGGACGCTTTATAATGCCTCCAAACCCTTTGCTCTTTACTCTAATTGATTCCATATACTCACCACAGCATTGAGCCTCGTTGCAAACAACTTCTTCATCAATAATAATTATTGTGTGAATTAACAACTCCATCTCCTTATTACACTTCTTACACTTATACTTTGTCATAATAATACTAATGTACAAAAAAAGAGCATCCCCTCAAGGACACTCTCTCTTTATTAACCAAAACTTATATGCTACAAACACAAAAGTTATCAAATATAAAACATTTTCCCGACATTATAGTCAATAAAAGTTACATATTTATATACAAATTTTTTCCTGTTAAATTCTGTAGATTCTGGCATAGTTTTCCAACTCCACTTTTTTATTCTTAATTTGTTAAGATTAAACACTAAAGCTGTGTTATCTTTAAAAAAGTTAAAGTATAATCCTTGTGATCCTTTTTCGTTTTTAGTTCTTCTTAATATTCTTTCGTACTTATGCATTTCAAGAATTAAACCACCAGGATATGCAACTTTTGCAAAATCTAAAGTAAAATTTCTTTGCTTCATTTCACAATAGTACTTTTTATCGTCATCATTATATATAAAATCCCAAGAAGCCATTTTATCTTTAGTAGGCTTATAATCTATAGAATACTTCTTAGCAAATCTTTCTAATAAATCTAATTCTTTTTGATTCACTTTAATTTAATTAATTAAAAATAGAGGGGAGAGTCGCCAACGACCAAGAATTTGCCTCTCCCCCACTATAGCAAAAGATGTAGATTTCTCTACAAATGCAGCGTTCAAGTAGCTTACTCACTTAAAATAATTCTAATTGATTAGGGTCTATTGTCCATTGACTAGACATTGCTTTAGCTATACCCATAAATGTTTTACTTCTTAAACTACTTCTTTGTTGTGGTGTTTTAGCTATTTTTAGTGCATCAAAGTACCATTTTGGTTGTCTTTTTTTGACACCTTTCTTAGATGTAAACTCAAAAAACTCTCCTTTATCAACCACTTCTGTTGGAACTAATTTTGATAAATTCTTTAACCATAAGCAAGTAGACTTTTGTGCTTTATCACCAAATTGCCACGGTTGTATTATTTGATCGGGTTTTTTATACTTTGTACTCATAATTCCAATAGGATTCTCTACAGCAATTCTTTCTATAGGTGCATTTATTAACGACATAAAAAAATCAATACCTTGTTGTTGTCTACCATCTGCTATCTTCTTCGCAAAGTGTCTTGCTCCACTTGTAGCTAAATGTGTGCAAGGTGGAAATGCAATCATCATATCCCATTCCCAACCAATTTGTTTTATTTTATGATCTTTATATAAATATTCGTGTTTATCAGACCAAACATCAAATTTTAAATCAAAATTGTTATTTATAGTTACATCATTTGAATCAAACCAACCATTCATAATTTCTAACACATCATCTTTAAAATGCCATTCAGGATGTTCACCACTACAATCAAGTATATCACAACTAAATGCAATGTGACCTAACTTTCTTAATTCTATAGTTACCGCTTGACTTTCCTCACAAGCTACCAAAATATTCATATCTAAAACATTTCGTTAGTTGGAGTTTTCTTTATAGTTTCTTGTATGGGGTCTACTTCAGAACCATTTTCATTTAAGTACCTGAATCTACGCTTTTTGTAGGAATAAAACAAACAAATAGGCCTAGCCTCTGGTGTCGGTACACCTACTAACTTCTGAAACTTTACCTTTTGTATGTGTATTTCTGTTTGATTCCATTGCTCACTCTGTGGGTTACGGTGAAAAACAATAAAATTGTCGGCTCGATTTCCAAACATAGATCCATATTCAACATCACTCATATTAGGGGCTACACGATTTCCTTGATCATCTCTCAATCTATTAGCCGCAGTACCTGGATGTACAACTAAATAAAATGCTATGTTGTGCCTCTTTACAAACCTTCTTATGTTGCTTAAAGCATCATAGTAGTAATCGTATTTATTTCTATTAGATGTTGCTCGTAAGTCATTAAGAGGGTCTAAAGAAACTCCATCTATTTTATTGTTCTTAATATAAATCTCACACGCATCTAACAAAATTTCTACAGTAGGTGTTTCACTAAAGATTAACACAGTAAAGTGTTCGTAAGCCCAAGAAATAGCTTGCATAAACTCGTAGTTATTTATTCTATCGCTAAAATCCTTATCGGCTGTCTTGCCACAATACATCTCAGCAATGTCAATCATTAAATCACCTACAGGTTCATTCTCAGGGCAATACATCAACCACTTCCAACCATATAATTTGGATGCCATTATCATAAGAAAAAGCTGTGTAGTTGTTTTACCTATGTTGGCAAACCCTGTCATTATAGTTAACTCGCCTTTTCTAAAAGTATAGTGTCTATCTAAAGGTGTAATGCCTGTACTTAAACCTTTAGTATAACCGTTCTTGTACTTGTCAAGACAATAATTAATTACATCTAACTCAGGTTCTACTTTGCAAGATATAGCCATCTTATCGCATATTTTTAAGTTGGTTGTCTAAATAACTTGCATCAGGTAAATCTTTTGTATTTCTTGCTATCCATCCTGAAGCTGCCATTTTCCAGTTCTTCATTTTTACATTACCTACCTTCCAGCCTTTACTTTCATAGAAATAGTAGAACCGTTCTCCTTCTTTTCTAGTGCTTAACTTTTCAATAAAATAGCTTTGGACTTCAGTAATATCATTAGGTTGTGATAAAGTGCCTACACCCTCATTACTATTATCCATTTTGTATTCATCATCTATACTATAATCAACATTGTTAGTGTCAAGCAATTTTATTATAGACTTGTGTACTCTGTTGTTAGGATTTAATTTTGAGCCATATTGAAACTCAATAAATTTAGTCAAATACCATCTACCGTTTTCTAATATTTTAATTCTTTCTTTTTCACTATTAACTGCACTTAAAAAGTCTTTTATATTTATCTTATCTCCAACAAGCAACTCAAACATTCTTTTGTTTGGTTTAAATATACCTGCGTGATCTACATTGTCACAAATGTAAATCCAAAATAATTTATTAGAAATAGAAAGGTCAAGAAACCAATCCTCGTTCCATTTAGTTGTATCAGTAAATCTTTTTGCCATAGTCATATAAGTTTGGTTTGGTTATTTGTGTAAAGTACTGTTTTGATTTGGTGTTTTTGGTGAATAGGTTTTTCTAAAATATTTATTTTTGTAGTGATATATTACAGGATAAGTAAATCCAAAAACCATCTCAAAAATATCCTTTTCTTTTATCTTTTTATCCATTAAGTTTTATTTAAAAAGAGGCTCTCATATTTGTTGTTATCAATAGATAAGCAGTAAGAGATTGCAAGAAGTTGACTGCTAGTTCCCCTCGCCTCATTTAATTAGTTAAAAGGGTAAATCATCCTCAACACTTGGTGTAGAGACTGGTTGACCTTCTTTAATAGTAAACACCTTCCAAGCATTTAGGTCTGTGTACCATCGTTCATTATACTCTCTTGACTCAACATTAAAATTTACATCAACGCTTTGTCCAACCTTATTGTACTTCATAAAGTTGTCTACCTTTTCTTGACCAAACACAGTAAAGTAACAGGTTTTAGGATAATCACCGCCAGTTGTGACAGCAAAACCCAACTTCTTCCATTCGTTTCCAGATTTAGAAGTTCCATTTTGGATTTCAGAGACTGAAACAATCTCACCACTTAATTTTAATTCACTCATTTTTTTGTTATTTATTAATTATAAATCCTGTTCATAGTACAGGTCAACTACCTTAAAAAAAAAGTCTTTTAATTGATTATTATTTACCATTTCTAATACACATAAATCTACCAAATCGCTTTCATTTTCTTGGTAATTTAAGTGCATTCTGGTTTGTGCTTCTACACCATCTAAATCTTCTATAGAGACTACAAAGGACTCTACGGTGTCCTCAACAATAGTTTCGTGACAAATGTCTACTCTGTTAATATCCATTGTGTTCTATAAAGTTTTTTAAGAAATCTATTTTAGCACCTAAAGGTAAAGTATTATAAGTTTCAGTTTTTCGTAATTGCTCGTCTAATCTAGTTATACTATTCTCAAACTTAAATGGGTCACCATTTATATGAGCTAAAAATTGTTTGTATTTATAATCAGTATCACTAAAAACTTTAAATTTATTTATAGAATGTGATACACTAGAATGATCTCCATTAGTTAAAGAACCTATTTCTGCAAACAATAATTCTCCTCCTTTAGCTAAATAATATCTTAGTGCGTGTCTTGCAACAATTATATTGTTCTTCCTTGATTTACTTAAAATATCACTAGGTGTTACAGCAAAAAATGCACATACTACAGGTAAACATCTATTTAATTTTAATTTACCTCTTTGAGTTATTTTTGATTTCATAATTCTCCAAATATTATATTTTTATTCTTAGGTTCTTTGTACAATTCTAATAATGAGATGTACTCCTCTCTTCCTTGCTCAATAAAGTTATCAGTACATCTAAATATACCAACTTGGAAAGGTGCTTGAGTTTCTATAACTATAAACATAAATTCTTTTGCACCAAATCCATCTAAATAAAACGCAGCTTGTCTATGGTAATTATATCTGTACGCACTCTTTATAAACTCTGTAACAGGTTTAGATGTAGTTTTAATGTCTACTAACATATCGCCACCATCAACCACTATATCCGCTTTACCTTTACATTCTACCATTGTGTTAAAATCTACCCAACACTTAGGCACTTCCTTATTAGAGTTTTTAAGTATATTACTTACTTCTGGCACACTTAAAAGTTTATCTCTTAAATTTAAAGCTAATAGATATTGATCCATAGTAATTAATATCTTGCCACTATTCTTAGAATCAAACTCTACCCTTTGCTTCCAAGCACGATTTAATTTACTAATCATTGTCTTGGTAGGCTCTGGTCTATCATCTTTGTTAAATACAACAAACTTGTTTTGGTATTCTTTAGGTTCTAATATTAATGTGTGAACTAAGTTACCAAATCTTAATGCTGGTCCATCTATTTTGCCTCCGTGTTTCATCATCTCGTAATACTCCCAACCTTTCTTTAAATAGCCTAATTGTGAGTTTGTGACATAATTCCAATCACCATAATATTCTTCGTCTGTAGCAAATTGTTTCATTCTTATTTAAATTTATCTATTAATCTATTAAATTTTTCTTTGTCTGATATACCCGCTATTGCACAACCTATAATGTGTACTATAAATGTTGACCAAACATACCAAGGTGCTGATGCCTTAAACAATATCCAGGCAATTACCATTAATAACATCATTTTGTAATTTGCTTTAATAGTTGTGCCTCTTGCGATTTAGTCATAACATATTTACTCATAGCCATTTCAACTTGCTTTCCTTTACCTTCACTAATTGCAAATTCCATTTGGTCATAAATTTCGTTACTCATAGATTGCTTACTTGGCTTCTTGTCTCGCACTCTTAAAGCATCTACAACTTCTCCAAATGCCTTGACACCACTCTCTACATATAAGGTAACTTTAGTGCCTATCCAATCTTGTATCAATCCACTACCTGCAACCTTTTCTATTGCCTTTGCATTAGTTCGATTAAGTATCATAGGCTTATTAAACTCCTTAAAGAATACCACAAAGCAATCTTCTTTTCTACCTTGTTGTCCTGTTACCTTATCAGTATCTAACTTAGTTATTGTAACTGATACTTCTCGTTTACCATCAAGTGAGTACGATCCTAAATAATCGTAATTAAATTGTTTCTTCCAATGTCCGTTCATAATAATAATAATTTAGTATTTAATTAATAAATAGGTGGGGTGGTATGTTTTTTATAATATAAAAAAAGTCAAAAATGGAGATTTCATTTTACAGCCGAACTCCTACTACTTGCTTATACATCTTATCTGATATACAATCTATCATTTCAATAAAATTATCTGGACAAGATTTTCTCTTTTGACTATAACCGTTTTTAAAGAATACAATAAATCTTATTTGGGGTAAATCTGATGAATAACCCTTTACAGGAAAATGTTTATAATACACACTAATATGTTTACATTGATTTTCAAAATTAAGATTCCAAGCAGTTTCAATCATTAATTCTAATCTTCTTGTCAATTCAATTTCTATTGCAGTCATAATAACTTTTTTTGGTTTATTTTAATTGATGTTAACAAACTTAAAAAAATAAATCCAATAAAACAAATCAAATTAAAATTGCTCAAAATTTAATTAATTCGCTTTAATTACGACCCCCTTTCTTAGCCGACTATTTGAGGCCAGAATTTTTTATATACCCAGGTTATTACATATGTAGATTATTAGATACGATAGGGTAGGGGAGGAGCAAGACTTATATATGTAATTTATTATATATGTTTATTTTAGCTTTTAATTTGGTGGTTTGAATTGTTTTTTGTATGCGTGTGCGTGTTTCTTTGTTTACTTGTGTTTATAACTTATTTATTATATATTTGTGTTATTATTAACTAAACCTAAACAAATGAACACACACAAAAAATTTTATTGGAATGAAGAGACAATTTCACATTTTAAATTTGAAGCAAATTACACAAGCAAAAAAAACATTCAAAAAAATATAATTGCTTTTGTGCAAAATGAATGTAATTGCGAAAAAGGGGAAAGTGAAAACGATTTAATAAAAGATTTAATTCAACAAGTATTTAAT
>Ga0208814_1001435_pt1 | contig 11232 bp, 8 predicted proteins | sample MalvirAntarct_55_FD_184253 | JGI IMG/M metagenome (GOLD analysis project Ga0208814, IMG submission 184253) | Marine viral communities from the Global Malaspina Expedition - Malaspina viral metaG Antarct_55 (SPAdes) (version 2) | ecosystem: Environmental > Aquatic > Marine > Oceanic | place: South...
ACCCACAAGTGAAGCGTCATATGGTGGAAAATGTACTTGCGTCTTGGCTTTCATTTGGCCAATGGATTGCTGACACCAAACGCCCACCATGTGAAATCAGGTTTGAGCATAGCTTGCCCGAGAGTGCAAAGAGCGCGGATTATTTTGAGCTTTTTGGATGCCCTGTACTGTTTGATCAGCTGTTTAGCGGCATCGTTATTGACCACGACATGCTAATGCTACCTTTGCGACAAGCCGATGCAGGCTTACTACAGGCCTTAGAGACTCATGCTCAAAAGCAGCTGTCTGCGCTTAGTAGCGATAGCCAGACGTGGCGACTGAAGGTGCGGCATGAGCTTTCTCGTCAGCTACAAAATGGCGCTATCAATAAATCTGAAGTGGCCATTCAGCTGGGCGTTAGTGGCCGAACTTTGCAGCGCTACCTTCGACTTGAAAATACGCACTATCAACTCGTTCTTGATGAGCTGAGGCAAGAACAGGCGGAGTTACTATTATCTGATCCTACGCAGTCATTTATCGATATCGCTCAAGCTTTGGGCTACGAGGAAGTGGCCTCCTTTTATCGTCGATTCAAGCTATGGACGGGGGTAACTCCAGGCGAGTATCGCAATGCCAATATGTCCGAATAGGACAATGAGCATGACTCGATTCGGTAATGACTCTTAACGCCTGAGCCTTACCATGACGCCTCTACGCCAGAGGTATATTCCTGATGAAAGCTAATCTTCTTGCCTGTCTAATTGCATCAGTCGTGATGGTCAGTTGTATCGATGAAGGCACTCGCCAGGAAGAAAGCACAGCGGCTTCTGAATCTGCTGCGCGTGCGGCGCCATTGCCTCGATTACATGCGGAGACAGGTAGCCGAGCAGGAATTTACGATGAGTTCGATCGAGAGGTGTTACTGCGTGGCGTGAACTACACCTCTTTAGGTGATTACTACCAGGGCCATCCTGATCTTCCTCCTGCGGTAAAGCCTCGACCAAATGACCTGCCAAATATGGCCAGCCTTGGCTTTAATGTGATTCGTTTGGTAATCCACTGGTCACAGTTAGAGCCTATACGAGGCGAGCTAAACCAAGCGTATATACGTGAGATTCGCGAGCAAGTGCGCGCTGCTGAAGCTCAAGGTATGTATGTGGTGTTGGATATGCATCAAGACGCGTGGGGTAAGCATATTGCGACACCTGCTGGTGAGTTTTGTTTGCCACCGTTATTGCAGCCTGCCATTGGCTGGGATGGCGCCCCTGATTGGGCAACCATTACCGACGGCTTAAGTACCTGCCGAATCAGTATTCGTGAGCTATCGCCAGCCGTTACAGCTGCATTTACCAACTTCTGGTTAGATAGAAATGGCATTCAAAGCGCTCTAGTGACTACTTGGGGAAAACTTGCTGCTGAGTTTGCGGCGGAGCCTGCAGTCGCTGGCTATGATCTGCTCAATGAGCCTCATCCCGGCTTTTTGCTTGGCGTGTCGGAGTTGCTATCCACAGGTAGCTTTTACGGTCGCGCGATAAAAGCCATTCGCGCTGCAGAAGCGAAAGCCACCAATGGCTTTTCCCACATTGTATTTTTTGAGCCCACAGTGGATTGGTCAGCCTTTGGTGCAACGCTCCCACCACTAAAAGGCTTTACCAGCGATACCAATATTGTCTTTGCTCCTCACCTATATGCCGACTCCATTACGATAGCGCCGCTTAGTATTGAGCAAGGTTTTCAGCTCGCGAAACTAGCGGCGGACTCGCTGGGCACAGCCTTATGGTCTGGTGAGTGGGGATGGTTCGGAGATCCTGTAGAAAATAATGCGAAGCTTCGAGAGTACGCCTCGTTTGAGGACAAATACCGCATTGGCGGCGCATGGTGGGTATGGCGCCAAGCCTGCGGCGACCCGCATTCACTCAATGAGTCTAATGGTGAAATTCCTGGTGATCAGATCGCGCTTTGGCGAAATGGTTGCCCTGGCGATATCGATATGGGCCTTGTGCCTGAGTATGCGCTGACGCTTTCTCGCGCCTACCCTCGTGCAGCACCAGGGCGGCTGTTAACACTTTCCGCTGATATCGACACTGGAGCCATTGAGTTGACAGGTGCCACGGCTAATCCTGGTGTTCTCGAGTTGTGGCTTCCCGAACGCATAGGAACGCCAGAGATTTCTGGCGGTGAGCAAGTAGAGCTAAAGAAAATGGCTGGCGGTTTTTTATTATCGTTACGAGTGCAGGGTGACTACCGCGTAAGTGTCACGCCAAGTCGCTAAGTATCCGTTTCATTTATTGTGAATAAGAGAGAATCAATATGAAGAAGCGCAATGTTGCCGTTATTGGCGCAGGTGTATCTGGCGCTATGTCTGCGCGACTGTTGCAGCAGGCGGGTTATACGGTGCGAGTCTTCGAAAAAGAAATGACGCCGGGTGGGCGGGCCATGAGTTGGCGCGACCCCAATCGCGACATTGTGCTCGATAGCGGCGCAGCATTCTTCACTAGCTTCTATGAGCGATTGATCGCATTACTGCCAGAGCTAGGCCTGCAAGATGGTGTACACCGCCTAAGCCGCCAGTTTGATTTTGTCTCGCCAACGGGCATTGATCGTTTTAATGCCAGCAATGTGTGGGCGTCGGCATGGTCTACTTTGTGGTTGCCTACATTAGGTTTGGCGGATAAATGGCGTTTAACCGTTTATTTGGCCAAGATTAACGCGCAGCGCAAAAAGCTGGATTGGGTGTCGCCAGAATCACTCTGCCACTTGGATGACCGTAGCGTGGCAGATGATGCGATAGAGCAGGTTGGTGAAGCTGCTTACCATGCGTTTATTCGGCAAACCATTGAGCCTTTTTGGTTTATGCCCTCCGAGCAAGTGTCGCGGGCAATGTTTGTCAGCATGATGTCGAATTCGGCTGGCGCTAGTTTCTATAGTTTCCCTGGTGGGATTGATCAATTGCCCAGTCGTTTGCTAGGAGACTTAGAGCCTAGTTTTGGCGCTGAAGTCCACGCCCTACTAGAGTACGGTGAGCGTACTAAGTTGTGCTGGCGAGATGCTGACGGTGAGCACGAAGAGGTTTTTGATAGCATTGTTTGTGCGACTACCGCGAGCGTTGCAGCAAAGTTATGCGGTTCGCTTTCGGCTAAACGCTATGACGCTGAGCAGCGTGAGTTTCTTGAAGGGCAGTCGTATTGCGAAAACCTACATGTCGCATTTTTGATTAATCGAGAGCAAGGCCATCCAGTGAGTTTGGTTGTGCCGGCCGGCGTTGGCGAGCGAGATATTGTGGCGCTTGGTTTATGCGGCGAGCGCTATCCGGCGTTGCGTGCTGAGGGTAAAGAGATTGTCAGTTTGTATTTCTCTCCCAAGGCTTCACGGCGTTATATCGGTCAGTCTGATGAGTCGATTTTTAAAGATACCTGGGCTCGTGCGCTTGCGTTTTATCCAAGCCTACCTGTCGATGCTGAGCCACTGCATGTGGCATTGCGTGAAGAGGCAATCCCAGAGTTTGGTGTTGGGCAGTATAAGAAAATTGCCAGTTTTCAGCGCTTGCAGCGCCCAGACTTAGCTTTTGCTGGTGACTATCTGGCAGGAGCTTGTATCGAAGGTGCGTTGGCATCGGCTGAGCGTGCAGTGGCCGCGATACTGAGTGGGAAGTCAAAGTGACATCGCAGTCATCCCAGTATTATCAACCATACAGTAGTAAGCATTTGCTCTTTTGAAGGATCAACTTGTTAGCACCTTATCGCGCCGCCACTGGCTTGGCGCAAATCCTGTCCACTGCTTAAATGCGCGGCTAAACACCGCAATATCACCATAGCCCATGTCCAGCGCAAGCCGCGTGATATCCACATCACTATCGCGTAAATGCGTACAGGCCAAGTTTAGGCGCACCTGACGCAAGCAAGCATCGAAGCTAGTGTGCTCGGCCTTAAGTTTGGCTTGCAGGGTGCGGCTATGTAGGCCTATTAGCTGCGCGACTGCCGACAATGAGCAGTCGCCAGTGGGCAGCAGAGCGGCGATGCAGCGAGCCACTTGACTACTAATCGACATCGGCATGAGTTGCCAATCATCACGCCAATGCTGCTGTAGGCGAGCGCGTAACTTGGGTGAGACGGCCACTGACCGGCTGAGCAAGCCTAGTGGAAATCGTATGGCATAACGTGGGGTTGTCGTATTCACCGAACAGCGAAAAAACTCCTCGCAGGCGCGCAGTACACTGGGAAGAGGCCGTTGTGCGCCAATCCATAGGGCTGTAGCGGTTTCTTGATTAGGCTGAAGCTCGCGCATGCCTTGCTGTAACAGTGCCAGGCTAAGCAGCATGAGTTGCTGGCAGTCGCTTGTATGGGCAAAAGCTAAACTCAGCTCTAGTTCAACTTGGTCGCCGTGGCTATGCAAATGCACATCGATTCCGCGGGCGTGAAAGCTAAGATGGCGCTGTAGCCCGTATAGAGCCTCGCCGATAGTGGCTTTTTCGCACAGCCAAGCACCGAGCGCGCCAACAACTTCTAGCCCTTGGCGGAGGCCGAGCTGGAGCGCAAAACGGGGTTCGTCTAAAACCTGCGCGGTGTGCTCGTAGAGTGCGGCAAGCTTGGGGTAGGACAGATAAATATCGGGGTTTTCTAAAGCTGTGAGTGGTAGCCCAACGGCTTTCAGTAGCGCATTCGGATCATGACCGTGCCGGCGCACGAGCTCGGCATAGCCCAGTAATCCACCGCTTCGCGCAAGATATCGCATGAAATTTACCCATCAGAGCTCGTGATTTATCAAATCATGTGGCCTAACGCGCGTTAATGTCGAGACCTAAATACTGAAGCGACTAGCTCAGCCTTCTGACAAAAAGAATAAAAATCGAGGACTCATCATGGCAACAATTTACGACGTTCTGATTCAACGCGGTCGCTACTTTGATGGCACCGGAGGACCATCACAGATAGCCGATGTCGCCATCAACGACGGACGTGTCGCCAAGGTCAGTGCTGAGCCACTCGATAGCAGCCTTGCCGCACGCGTGATCGATGCCAATGGCCTGTGGATAACACCTGGCTTTATCGATGCTCATACTCATTACGACGCTGAGTTGATGGTCTCGCCGAGCTTGTCAGAGTCAGTGCGTCATGGCGTGACCACTGTGCTGGTGGGCAGCTGCTCGTTGAGCATGATTTGTAGTGAGGCAGAAGATGCCTCGGATATTTTTACGCGCGTGGAAACGGTGCCGCGCGAAAAAGTGCTGCCGATTTTGCAGCAATACAAAACTTGGCGCACACCGGCGCAATGGGTCGAGTTTATTAAAACACTGCCGCTTGGACCTAACTTGGTATCACTGCTTGGCCACAGCGATGTGCGCGTGGCCACGCTGGGGTTGCATCGCGCTACCGATCGCGCCGTTAAGCCTAGCGAGGCCGAGATGCAGCAGATGGAAAAAACGCTAGAAAATGCATTAGACGCTGGCTTTTTAGGGCTGTCGACCATGCGCCTGAAGTGGGACAAGATCGATGGTGATCGCGAGTGGTCAAAAAGCCTGCCCAGTACCTATGCGCGCGCCGGCGAGATTCGTCGACTTAATCGCATTCTGCGCAGCCGCGGCCGTATTCATCAGGGCGCACCAAATGCCGCTAACCCGCTACAAATTTTTGAATACATCGGCGCTGCCTTGGGTTGCTTACGCCGTCCGATGAAAATGACGTTGATTACACTCATTGAGCTTAAAGGTAATTTTACTGTGCGCCCGATGGCGCAGCTGGTATCGCGCTTGATTCAAGCGCTCGGTGGAAACTTCCGCTGGCAGCTAATGCCGACGCCATTCACAGTCTATGCTGACGGCATTGATGTGGTGTTTTTTGAGGAGTTTGGCGCCGGTGAAATGGCGCTTGATTTGCGCGACCAAGTCGAGCGCAATGAGCTGCTAAAAGACGAGGCGTATCGCCGTAATTTCCGCAAGTTTTATGGCGAGAAGCTCAGCCCGCGCGTATGGCAGCGCGACTTTGGCGATGCCATCGTGCTCGAATGCCCGGATGCTAGCTTAGTTGGGCGCAATTTTGCCGAAATCGCCACTGAGCGTTCAGTTCATGTCGTTGATTTATTTCTCGACTTAGTCGTTGAATTTGGCCGATCACTGCGTTGGTACACCACCGTTGGTAATGCGCACGAAGACAAATTGCTGAAACTGGTGCACGACCCACGAACATTAATTACGTTCTCTGATGCCGGTGCGCATATTCGCAATATGGCGTTTTATAACCTGCCACTACGCTTTCTCAAGCTAATTAAAAAAGCCGCTGACAAGGGTCAATCTGTGATGTCGATGGAGCATGCCGTTTGGCGTTTAACCGGCGAGCAAGGTGATTGGCTAGGCATCGATGCTGGGCATATTCGTGAAGGTGATCGTGCCGACCTAGTCATTCTCGATCCAGCGGAATTAGCGCAAAATTTGGAGCAAGTGAGTTGGGCTGAGATGGAAAATTTTGGTCTGCAACGCTTGGTTAATCGCAATCCAGGTTTAATTCGTCACGTATTTATTAATGGCCGTGCTGCTGTGAGCGAGGGCGATATTACGCCGGAGCTTGGCAAATCATCGGTCTTTGGCAACTTTTTGCCGGCGCAATAATATGAAAAACTCAACATCTCTAAGTGCTTGGCGCCAACGCTTTCCTACTTTAGCGCTACCAACGACGGCATCTTTTGCAGGCTTTTGGGCAGCATCATTTGTCGGACCTTATTGGCTGACGGCCACCGCGCCTACGACCATAAGCCTTGCTGGACTGCCCGGTTGGCGAGGTAAACGCTTCCTGTCTAATACCTCAGCGATTAATGTCTTGGCCTCAGGCGATGAGCGCTTGCTCATGCAAGTGACCGTGATGCCTTCGCTGCTCGATGGCCAACCTGCGCTAGTCTGCGCTTATGGCAGTGAGGCGCCATGGCCCTGGCGCTTTGTACGCGATGAGTTTCGCGAAATGTCGCCAAATGAGTGGCTGGGCATGACAGTGCTTGATGTGCCAGGCCTTCGCAGCATGGGCTGGCCATTTGTACTGAAACGGGAGCAGTAGAGTCTGGTTTCATATTGGCGGCAACCATGGCGGGGATATGGTTGCGTACATCCATATCCACAAATATCGTCCAGGCTACTAGCGCTACTAATTCAAGCAGTTGCCCCAAGATACATTTCTTCTGCCGCAGCAATGGCATTTTGATTTGAGTTAAAAGCACTTAACCATGTCGAGTAGTTGTGTACTGAGGGCAGATCATTAGGGTGAAAGTTTGGGCGGTAATAGCTGGCTATCATCGGCAGTAATCGCCCCAATATGCCTTTGCGTGGGCCTAGCAGCCAACCTGCACCTTTGCGATAGAGCTTAATGCGCTCGGTCACACTATAGCCATCCATGCCCAGCATGAACCACGGTGCCACCACGGTGTATAGCGAAAACATGATCGTTGCATGCGTCATGGCGGTCACGCGTGTGGCATAGCCGACATTCGCTATGCGCTGCATGACATCGAAGGCCACTGCTTTGTGCTCCATTTCTTCAATGGCATGCCAAGCAAACATCGCACGGACGTGTGGATCAGCCCCAGCCAACATCTCTTTTTCAGCAAAAAATAAGTCCGCCATCATCGCTGTGAAGTGCTCGAGCGCGGCAGTCATTGCCACATTGTATTCAGGTGACAGCTGCTTTAGGCGTCGCTCGGTAATCTCACGCGTGTGTCGTGTGAATGCATCGATGTTGATGCCTTGGCGGCGTAAGCGCTCATTGAAAATAGTGTGTACTTGCCCATGCTGGCCCTCTTGCATGGTGAAGTCCTTAACCTCTTGTAGGAGCTGAGGGTCTTGGATGCGATCACGAAAGGCGCGTACGGCTGAAATGAAATAACGCTCGCCATCAGGAAAAGTCGATTGGACGGCATCGAATACGCGAGTTTTTAATGCGTCACCAGCCATCCAGTAGCGAGGAATGTCTTCGGAATCTAAGCCAAAGTCTAAGCCTTTACGCACGACAATTTTTTCTTTGTACTGAGGACGAGCCATGGGTGATCTCCAAGTAAAGCTAAGCAGTGTCTAATGTCATCATATGTGTCGTCAGCAAGAAAAAGGGATAATATCGTGACAAATAAGGATTAAATGGCGACAGAGTGAAGCACTATATTGGACTTGAGTTCTTAAGTATTTTAACGACTGCCTCAGCGCGCTCTGGCAGTAATCTTAATGCGGTATTGGCCAGTTTGGCGTTGGGCATTCATGCTCAAGAGGGGCGGCCGGAGCCGTTACCCTTGCCGCTACTTGCGAGCCTGCTTGAGCAGCTTGAGACTCGAGCCAGTCGCGGTCGTTTCATTTTTGCACTGGCTGAGGCCTTTAACTTTGATGCTATGCCGGCAGTTTCTGCCTTTCTTGTTAGTGCCCACAGCCTGCGTCAGCTGAACGCATTGTTAGAATGGGTGCCTGTTCTGGTGCATCCTGAATTACGCTTTGATATTGAAGATCATGGCTCAGCAATCAGTCTGCATCCCCGTGTTGACTCTGAGGATCCTAGGCTTATAGATCACCCGCTATTAGTAGAGCTAATGATGGCAATCGTTGCTCATCTCAGTGCTCAGATCGCGCCAAATATGGTGGGTGCGAGGAGAGTAACGTTCAAGCATGCTCCTACCTCCGACCCAGCGCTTTACGAGACATATTTTCGATGCCCAGTTGGCTTTCATAGCGATGCCAATACCATGTTTGGCGATAACCAATTATTAGATGGCATTCTTCCGGGCAGCCTGCCGCATGCGCATAAAAGTGCTGAGGAAACCATCCGTCAACATCTTCTGGGTGATGGTTTAGCTCCACCATTGACCATGCAGATAGACTATTTATTTAGACAACACTTGAGCTTATTCAGCGCTGGCTTAGCAGGTCTTGCGCGGGCAATGAATATGCATCCTAGAGCTCTACAGCGCCAACTAAGCTTCGCTGGTAGCAGTTATTCGATGCTGCTGCGGCGCATTAGACATGAGCATGCTGTCAATATGTTGCGCAACCCTAACTTAGATATAGACACTATTGCTCTAAAGTTGGGCTTCACGGAGCGTCGTAGTTTTACATTGGCTTTTCGGCAATGGCAGGGCTGTACGCCACGCGAATACCGGAGTGCAGCCAAAAGAGTACTGACAACTTAACTTGTCAGATCCTTTGATGTCGGACACTATGTGAGCAATAAAAAATATAAGAAGCAACGCGCATGCAATCTTTTCGCTTGGCGATAGCCACGCTGCTATCAACGATATTGATTTTGGCTCTAACCGCTTGCGGCGGCTCTACTAATGACTCAGGCATTAATGAGTCGTCTGAGTCCGCTGCTTTAGTGAAAAATGAGTGGCCTGCACATAGGCCGGGTCAAGACCCACCTGAAGCACCTCTGATGCTTGAGTCGGTTATTTCAAATATAGATGCGCTAGCTGCAGCTCTGCCCAGTGAAGCATTGGTGGGGATAGTTGACCCAATTGCTATTGGTATGACAGTTAACGACATTACTGATCCTGCGCTTTTATCCTTTCATCTTCGAGCGCTTTTGGCGCAGCTTCAAGGCGGCTCTCGGGTCGATAGCATTTACCATGGCTTTGGCCATCCAGCATATAACGATAAAGTCGAGCTGGTACCTGTTGAGTTCACAAATCGCTATGGCACACGCCTTTATGGTGAGATTGTATTGCCACAGCGCGGAACGGTACCGCCTTCAGCGGGGCCTTTTCCTGTCATTATTGCGCTCGAAGGATTAATGACCAATACGGCCGTATATCGATGGTGGCATCAGGTATTTGCTGATGCAGGCTATTTAGTATTTGCCTTTGATTTTAGCGGACAAGGGTTGTCTGATAACGAGGCTGAAGGTGATCCTGGAAATAATATCGAAGAGGCACAGGATGCTTTAACTTGGTTGTTTGAGAGCTCGCCAGTGAAGTCGGTTCTTGATAAGAGTCGCGTGGGAGTAGTGGGCCACAGCATGGGCGCGATAGCTGCTTTAGGCTTGCAGGCGGTTGAGCCACGAATTCATGCTGTTGTAGCCGGTGCGCCAATTAGTGAGCAGTCCGCTCCTTTTGATGCCAATCCAATCCCTGTGATGATTCAAACGGGTGATCATGATGGTCCGGTCGCCCCGATACCCTTTTTTAACCCCGAAGTAGTTCGCCCGGTATATGAGAAACTAAGTGGCGATCGCGCGTTCATCATCACCGAGGCTGCTACGCACGCCCAACACACTAATTATCCGCTATTTCCAACACCAAGCTGGGGCTTTGAAATAGCTGGGCGTTATTCACTTGCTTGGATGGATTGGCATCTGCGCGGTGATAAAGAGGCTCTTAAGGTATTGCGCAGCGCACATCCTCATTTGTCATACCTTTGGGATAGTGAGGTAAGAGTTGATAACGAGACTGTGGTTTATCGCGGGCAGGGCCTAAGTCCACTTAGTCCTTAATAGATAACAAGTTAACGCAATCAGAGAGTTAGCTTGTCAGGGAAAGCGAAAGTTAAGCGCGGAGCTAGCGTTTTTGAGCGCTGGCTCCGGAGTAGTAAGAAACGCAAAACGGCACCATAAAGTTGGCGATAAAATGTAGCCAGTCAAGGGGAGCCGCTGCCCAAAAGTAATCCCATTGATTGACTACGTTTAGAATGCTCCCGACGATAAGAGCGACAATCACAGCTCTTTTAAGAATGGCGGATCTCGTATTAAAGAACTGTTTAATTGCGTGCATCGAGCGACTGCCTTTATCCAAGTATCATTAGCTATGCTTTTACTACAAGCCTAAGTTGAAGCTCAACTTCTGGAGTTTATGCTTCAGCCAGTTGTTGCAAGATACGTGTATAGTTTTCGACGCCTTGTGCTCCAGTGACGAGATGGCGGTCATTAAATATGATTGCTGGTACGCCACTAATGCCTTTTTCAACCCATCCATTTTCGGCATCTCGTACAGCTGCCGAAAAGCTCTGACTTTCCAGTATGGCTAGCGCTTCATTCCGCTCAAGACCAACTTCTGCGGCTATATCAGCCAGCGTGTTGTGGTCTGATATATCCCGAGAGTATGTAAAGTGAGCGGCAAAAAGAGCCTGTTTTAAGTCGTGCATGGCTCCTTGTTGGTTGGCCCAATGCAGGAGTTGATGCAAATTGAAGGTGTTATGCATGCGCATGTCGTCGGTAAAGCGAAACTCGAAGCCAACGCTGGCCCCAGCCGCGGCCATGCTGTTTCGGCTTTGTTCTGATTGCTCCTTGCTTACCCCGTATTTCT
>Ga0208814_1001436_pt1 | contig 11230 bp, 15 predicted proteins | sample MalvirAntarct_55_FD_184253 | JGI IMG/M metagenome (GOLD analysis project Ga0208814, IMG submission 184253) | Marine viral communities from the Global Malaspina Expedition - Malaspina viral metaG Antarct_55 (SPAdes) (version 2) | ecosystem: Environmental > Aquatic > Marine > Oceanic | place...
ATGTAACACTCTTTTTTCATAATGCAACACCATAGTCAAACTTATCTTAAAAATGTTTAATAAATGATAATTACTATGTGAGCAAAAAACACTAACCGCCCTCCGCTCATCGAGAAGCATAATCAAAGGAAAATATCATGCGTACAATCGTACTCGCAACCGTGGCCGCAATGGCTGCAACATCAGTAACAGCAATGGACATCGGTACATCAGGCTTAACACTTAACACAGAAGTAGTTACAAAGCATTTAGTAGATGCAGGAACTACTGCAATGACACTTAATCCAGAACTTGGATATAATTATGGTCTAGTTGACTTCACAGTAGGTACAAAACTAAATGTGTGGGACAACGATCTTGCATTTACGCTAGACGACGAATTGGATCATCTTCCAGTAGTTGATCTCGGTATTACATACGGGCTTACAGATAGTCTGGAGCTAGAAGCAATTACAACATACGACCTTGAAGCACGTGATAGAGGCGAGATGACGATCAAAGCTACATTTAGTTTCTAAACTATAAGCAACACTTGTATTGCATATAAACTTAAAAGCAACGTTCGCGTTGCTTTTTTTATGACTAAATATTGTATTATATAACTGGAAGGGATTATTTAATGTACGAATATAAATGTGAAGTAATAAGAGTAGTAGACGGCGATACTGTTGATGTTGATATTGACTTAGGTTTCGGAATTTGGATGAAGAAAGAACGTGTTCGAATGATGGGAATCGATACTCCAGAATCAAGAACAAGAGATTTGTGGGAGAAAGCATACGGAATTGCTGCAAAAGAACGACTACTAGAGCTCTTGCCAGTTGGATCATCGCAACATCTTAAAACAGAAATTGATAGATCTGGAGAAGATGCAAAGGGCAAATTTGGAAGAATCCTTGGAGACTTCTACGTATCATATGGTCCAGAAGCTACCTCAACCGGATGTACTGACATACTAGTTGCAGAAGGACATGCAGTTGCATATATGGGCGGATCCAAAGACGAAGTTGCTGCACAACATCTCAAGAATAGAGAAAGACTCCTTGCAGAAGGTATAGTAACTGGCCCATACGAAAAATAGGTTGACAGATACTTTTTAACATGCTATAATAGTATTTTATAACATGGAGAAATCTGTATGACTATGAGTTTAGCACGTGGACTATCTACTTTAAATACTAAAAAGCGTAAGCCTAAAAAGTATACTGTAAAACAACAAGAGCTACACGAAATTAATCGTATAGACTATAACAAACGTATGCGCCAAATAGGCGCACACGATCAGCAAATGTCATCTGAAGACTATGCTTTGTATATTCGTGGACAGTATAAGCCCAAAGTTACTAAGACTAAGACACTTAGTAGGTCTTGGGCAGATACTTCATATGTTAGAGAGACAACTAACCGTAAACAGTATCCAAGTGCTGGTACTGGCATTGGTAATTGTACTAAAAAAGAGAATATGCAGTATACAGGCACTTTAATTAAAGGTATTGCTACTATGCACAAGAGTAATGCCGTACCAATTATTAACCAAGAACAGGCAATCGATATAGCAAACATGCGTCGAAACTAAAATGTGTACTTAATAACGAGTAGAAATCAACTTAAATACTACATGAGGCATACTATGAAACTTATAACGAGATCTATAGCCATCGCGGCTTTGTCATTCTTCTCCTACTTTGGAGTAGCAATGGCAGAAATGACTTTAGGCATTAATGAACTTTATGCAGAAGAAGAACGTCCGCAAGAATATTGTTTAGCTTTGAACATATACTTTGAAGCACGTGGTAGCAGTGTTGCAGATATGGCAGGTGTAAGCGATGTGGTACTGAATAGAACCAAGGATGCAAGATATCCTAATACTATTTGTGAAGTAGTTAAACAAGCAAAGATGAAAGAAAGTTGGAAGACTAAGAAAGATCAAGACTTAGATGATCAACTAAGGGTTTACATTCCTGTTAAAAACATGTGCCAGTTTAGCTGGTTCTGTGATGGGAAAGCTGATGTACCAACAAATCAAGACTTATGGCACTTAGCACAAAACATGGCATATCTTATGATATGGGAAAAACGATACGTTGGAATTACAGAAGGTTCGACGCATTATCACGCTGACTACGTAAACCCACGCTGGGCGTCTGGTTTACATTTAACGGGAAGAATAGGCGCACACATATTCTACCGTTGGGAATAGGAGAAAATATATGTTATTAGGGTTACTAGTTTTACTTACGGCTCTGACCATCTCTGCTGTCGCTATTTACTATAGCGTAGTAGGGTTGGTTGCAATCTTTGCCGCGGCAGCATTGCCAATCATGATTATGGGCGGAGTACTTGAGGTAGGTAAGTTAGTTACCGCAGTATGGTTGCACAAGTACTGGAAAGAAACAGTATGGTGGCTCAAGTCATACTTGTCTTTTGCAGTTGTACTACTAATGTTTATCACTAGTATGGGTATCTTTGGATTCTTGTCTAAAGCACACATTGAACAAACAAGTGCTGGCGTTGAGTCTGTTGCACAGATTGAAAGAATAAACACTGAGATTGCTAGACAAGATGCTATTATAATTCGAGCTGAATCCCAAATACAAAAAGCTGAGTCTAGTACAAACGTACAAGATAACACAGTACAAGAACAAATTGATAGAGAACAAGTACGTGTTGACAATGCATATGTACGTATACAGCCTGCTATTACAGAGCAACTAGATACAATAAAAATAGAAGAAGCTAAAATTGGAAAGAGGTTAACTCCTTATCAAGATCAAGTTGATGCAATAGCTATATCTCTAGCACAACTAGAAGCATATGTAAATGCAGGAGATACCGAAAGCATTAAAAAAGCACAAGGACTAATTGGTGCTAGTGCAGACGGAAGGCTTGGACGAAATAGTGCTGGCAAGATACAAGAGTTTAGAGAACAGAAAACTGCTGAACGTGTAGCATTACTTAATAAAATGGACGAACTACAAGGAGCAGAGTCGCTTACTATTTTATCTGCTAGGGCAGAAATAGTTCGTCAGCGTGGACTTGCAGAAACAGAGATTGCTAATTCAAATGCACTCATATCAAGACTACGTGAACAAATTGGGAGAGTAGAAGATAATTCTGCAGAAATAGATGCAATAGTAGACGAACAAACTGCTAGGATTGTATCAGCAAATGTAGAAGTAGATAAATTAACTGAAGAAAAATATACGCTTGAAGCTAGTAACAGACAGCTTGAAGCGGAAGTAGGTCCTATTAAGTATATTGCTGAATTTGTTTACGGAGAGACAGCAACACAGAACCTACTAGAAGAAGCAGTACGCTGGGTAATCATATTAATTATATTTGTATTTGATCCATTAGCTGTACTGCTCTTAATAGCAAGTCAGTATACTTTCGAATCACTAAGAAATAAAAAGAAAGTTACTAGCGAAGCATTTGATTGGAAAGCCCATGAGCAAAAACGAGCTCAAGCTATATTGAACAATCCAGGGCCAGATGCATACGCAGAGGAAAATAATAATGAACATGAAGATGGACTTGATGAGTTTGATGACGACCCATCGGAAGAAACTAGAAGAGAAGAAGCAACAGGATTTGCCGGAGCAATTGTTAAACAGTACGCCGGGGATGACAGTCCAGCAGCTCCGACTGATGATAGGAGGGAGCCTAGAGCCCACATTATCGGAGGAAGCGATGCCGGCAGAGTGGAACCAACTGAGGACAACTACGGGCTAACTCCATTACCATCCAACAATATGGGCATTGTGTTAGAAGCTAAACCTTTAGATGACAACACCAAAAAAAAAGTAGAATCATTGGAACGTTTAAAGGCCCTAGAAGCTAAAGAGCAAGATGAAGAGCACCTTGCAGCTAGAACAGAATGGAAAGCAGCAAATCCAGACCAAACGCTAAAGCATTATAAAAACTTGTATACAAAGGGTGTAATAGACTCATTACCGTGGGAACAATTACCAAACACCGATAAGTACAATGAAGGTTATACACAGAATGGTGAACAGGATGATAGTACTTTGTTTAACAAACTGAAAAAATAGGCCATAATTGAAAAATATAAACATAATTACACCTCCGGATAAGTTATTCAACGATGCCGTACAGGTGCTATTGGTATTTCCATCAAAAGAATTACAAGAATCAGTGCAGGAACATTTAGTAGATATCGAAGATGATATTAATATCTATTGTTACGAACGAACAGAATATGCTGAACAAGACCTTGATTGGTTACTTACAGTGTTTAAAATGTCTGAACTAACTATAATTGATATTGATAATGTTAGTCCTTATTTGCGAGATGTGTTAAGCTATATGATCGCCAAACCAAAAACTTACTGGTTGACAAATGGTGAGAATAGAGTGTATAATAAACTAAGCAATAACAGAGTTAAAGATTTTAATTTTTTGTCTAACCTAGGAGGTAATTTTGAGACGAAGTAACATGAACGGCAACCGGCCGCAAAAGCCAAAAGAGTATGAGCAAAAGCGACAAGGATTAACCGTTGAAGTACGCAACAACGATATAAATTGGGCCTTGCGTAAATTTAAAAAGAAAGTCCAAGAAGATGGTATTCTACAAGAATACAAAGAACGTGAGTTTTACACTAAACCTAGTGAAAAACGTAAGCGAGCTAAAGCAGCAGGACGAGCTAGGTGGCTTAAAAAGTTGCAGAAGCAAGAAGAAGATTTGATGGGTCCAACTCACGGCGGACAAAAGAGAAAGTAACTACATATGCGTATTGATACTGATATTAAACTTGACTACAAGGACGTACTTATACGTCCTAAACGTAGCACACTAAGAAGCCGTAAACAAGTAAAACTAGCACGTACTTTTCAGTTTCGTAACTCTAAATCAGAATATACTGGCGTACCAATTATGGCAGCTAATATGGACGGTGTTGGAACATTTCAAATGGCAGATACACTTGCTAAACAACACATCTTTACCTGCCTAGTTAAAACATACAGTATAGATGAACTAGTTGACTATTATAATGAAGGTATCCTAGAGCGCACAGAAAATGTCGCTATGAGTATAGGCACTAGTGATGACGATTGGTGCAAATTACAAAGTGTAATTGCATTAGCCGCCACCAACTTAAAGTTTGTGTGCATGGATATTGCAAACGGGTATTCAGAACACTTTGCCCAACACGTTAAGAAGGTGCGAGATGCATTTCCAAACATTGTAATCATTGCTGGTAATGTAGTTACTGGAGAGATGACTGAGGAGTTAATATTAAATGGTGCTGATATTATTAAAGTTGGTATTGGCCCTGGCTCTGTATGTACTACTCGTATACAAACTGGCGTTGGTTATCCTCAACTGTCAGCAGTTATTGAATGTGCAGATGCAGCACACGGCTTGGGTGGTCACATTATTGCTGATGGCGGCTGTACTTGTCCAGGTGATGTGGCAAAAGCATTTGGTGCTGGCGCAGACTTTGTAATGCTCGGCGGCATGCTTGCTGGTCACGATGAAGGCGGTGGTGAAGTAATTGAGAAGTTTTACAAAACAGGAGAGTGGCGCAAAAACGTACACACTCTTGAAGGTATTGAATCTACTACATGGGAAGATGCAATTAACCGTAAACAGTTTGTAGCGTTCTACGGTATGAGTAGTGATGCAGCAAATACAAAACATTTTGGCGGGCTCAAAGACTATCGTTCATCAGAAGGCAGGGAAGTTCTAGTACCGTATAGAGGAGCAATAGAAGACACTATACAGGATCTATTAGGTGGCATACGTAGCACATGTACCTATGCTGGCGCTATGAAACTCAAGCAACTTAGTAAATGTACGACATTTGTTCGTTGTACGCAAACACACAACGGCGTGTTCGAAAACACTACAACCAGCAATTAAGCAGGATAAATAAACTTGTAAGGCAATGTTTGCTTTACAATAACTGAGTGCCGTAAGGGCTCAACTATAAATCTTGCTTTTTTAAAGGAGAAAACAAAATGACAAGACTCGACACGATAAACCTACCCCACTTCCATAGAGCTACTATTGGCTTTGATAGACTATTTGACCAAATGAGTCAACAATTTGCAAATAGTCCAAACGGACAAGGGTATCCCCCATACAATATTGCACAGATTAACGATGATGAGTTTATGATCTCACTTGCCGTTGCTGGCTTTGGCATGGACAACCTTAATATTACTAAGGAAGGTGATCAACTTAAAGTTGAAGGGACTGCTCCTAAAGGAGATGAAGAAGTCAACTACTTACACAAAGGTATTGGCGGGCGCAACTTCCGCAGAGAGTTTACACTTGCTGATCACGTAGACGTTGAAAGTGCAGGCCTTGAATTAGGTATGCTTAATATTCATCTAAAACGTAGTGTTCCAGAAGAGTTACAACCCAAGAAGATTAAAATCAACGATGGTGTAACAATTAACGGCAAAACAGGCAAGTAATTGTCTAGGGGGAGTGAAATATCTCCCCCAACTTTATTAGGAGAAATACATGTCAACAGATGTTGATATCGATGTTCAAATCGATGAAAAGATTAAAGATTTAGATAGAGAGCCCAGCCGGTATAATGTTATCTTTATAAATGATAATGCAACTCCAATGGAATGGGTAGTTGAGCTTCTTACAACAGTGTTTAAGCACACCCACACTTCAGCTGAACACATGACTATGGAGATACATACAAATGATAGCGCAGTTGTTGGAACTTATAGTTACGAGATTGCAGAACAGAAAACTATTGAATCTACACAAGCTAGTAGAGAAAATGGGTTTCCGTTACAAATAAAACTGGAAGCAGAATAGACAATGAGTAGACGATTTCACTTAGCTATTGAAGGTGGCGACCTATCGATTACTGTACCCTGGTACGAACGAGTACTTGGATGCAAGCGTGATATGGCAGAAGAAGGTAAGTGGCAGGATGTTGATTTCTTTGGCAATGAATTAACATTACACGCAACTGAGCACCGATTGTCCAAAGGGGATGATAGGCATAGGCACAGTGTTGATATGGGAGAAGTATGTGTTCCGCACTTTGGAATACATTTACCGTTAGTTGAATATAACCGTATTAGGCTTATGGTTCAAGAAAACGGCGGCTTTTTAGACACTCCTTATACAAGATTTGAAAATACAGATTATCAACAAGAGACATTCTTTGTTGAAGATCCTAACTTTAATGTGCTAGAAATTAAACATATGGTAGAAGAAAAATGAATAATCTAAAAGAACTAACATGGGAACACCATAAAAATGCAGAAAGACAACAATTTGTAAAAGAACTAATGTCTGGAAAAATTACAAATGAAAGATATGCAACTCTTTTATTTAATCTACACCCACAATACAATATACTAGAAACATTTGCTAGACTTTATGATCTACTTGATACTAGACGTGCTCCGGCTATTCATGCAGACTATCATGAACTATGGGACGAGACAAATGAATTCCAACCGCCGACACTGCCTGTTGTAAAAGAATACATGGATCATATTATGTCAATTCAAGAAGATCCAGATAAATTAATGGCACATATATATGTTAGGCATATGGGAGACCTAAGCGGTGGCCAGATGATTTCTAAGAAAGTGCCGGGCTCTGGTACTATGTACAAATTTGAAGATGACGTAACTGTACTAAAAGACAAAATACGAGTAAGACTAAATGACAGTATGGCCGATGAGGCTAAGATTGCATTTGACTTTGCAACAAAGTTATTCCAACAGATGAAGGAGACCGAAAGTGAAGACTAAGTATGATTATATTTCCTATAACACTAGCTCATCAAACGGCCAAGAAGTTGTTAGATTCGGCGGCGCCCAAATAGCTGTTACGCACGATGTTGATACGAATATTGAAACTATCAAACGTGCTATAGATTGGGCAGAAGAAAATAAAGTAGAGTACCTTGTAACTCCAGAAGGTGCGCTGAGCGGATATTATGACACAGTTCTTACCGATGATGAAAATTGGCTTAAAATAGAACAAGGTGAAATTGAAGTAGTTGCATATGCTGCTGAAAAGAATGTTGGATTATGCTTAGGAACATTTTGGAGAGAAAAAGAACGAGCTGGAACACTTAATCGTAATCAAACAAGATTTTATGACTGGAACGGGGAATTCAAAGGAGCATACAATAAAATTAGATGTATTGAAGGTGATCCTGTAGTTCCGGGTGCTGACAATGCACAAAACGGTGGCGACCATCAAATTATAATGTTATCCGTAAAGGCAAATCCAGTAGCAACATTTGCGGTTGGAGTATTAATTTGTAATGACTTTTATGGAGAAGACCCAACTGGCACTACATTAGCTCGACGTGCTTTGTATAGTTTAAAAAATCAGAATCCACCAGTAGAGCTAGTACTACATCCAACATTTGGATTGCGTGGAAAAGAAGTTAGTGATGAGTTAGACGAAGAAATAATGCAAGTATACGACACATGGCACGAATCTCATGTAAAGCAACTAAGTTATTCTGCTATGATAAATGTATTAACAGTTGATAGTATTACTGATTTTACAGGAGAAGTGCCACCGCATCAGACTAGTAGTCCGGGTGGTGTTATTGCTATGGGTAAAACTATAAAGAAAGTGCCAAGAACAGGCGAACAGTATTTTTATTGGGATTATCGCGCATCTATCATAGGCGGTTCTATGAGTGATGATACATTTGAACCGAACGTTTTAGAACATTTACTTAACCAAAACCCGGCACCTGTAGAGGAATAATTATGTTTACTTTTGAACCCGTACCTGAATCGGAAATTTGGGATAAACTTGTAGATTGTCAACACAATATAATTAAAATGTTTGATCATTTTGCAGAAGAATTTGAAGAACCTGGATTAGACCATTTTAATAAAGATGACGGTAGTTGGGTTAACAGGGTTTGGAAAAATAAAGATATTCGTAGAGCACATATTGATGTTGTTGATGCAAGAGCAAGTAAAGGTCTTTGGATGATGCATGTATGTTGTTTTCCTGATCTTAATAACGATGGCCCTATATACGGCTTTGATGTTATTGCAGGTAGGAATAAAGTTACAGGTGCTTTCCACGACTTTTCGCCTAGTTCAAATTATGACCATGACATGATACAAGGATACAAAGAGTCAGTTGAAGACTTTGTACCAAAAAAACAGCGTGAGTTACCGGACTGGGCTAAAGCTATTTTTACAGATAAAATGTTAGCAGCTAGTAATGTCAAAGGCGAAGAAGTTGATGAAATTATTCAAATAGCCTTAGGCAATCTTAGTTCATACTTTTTAGAAATAGAAGAATCAGCAGGTGCGGGCAACCGAGATGAAGTAGCAGGAGCACAAAACCACTACTGTCATAATCAGCAAAAAAATCCGCATACTCCTAATGTAATGAAGAGTCTTGGACTTGCTGAAGCTGATGTAGAAAAGTTCTGCACAGATATGTTGTTTCCAAAGATCGTATAAATACTTTATGCGTTACTTAGAAATCAAAATTGTCGAAGCATCAAACTTGTCTACGTCACAACTAGTTACTGTTAAACACGGTACAAAAAGAATAGACACATTCTTAAACAAAGTTAAGAATAATTCACCGTTCCAACTTATAGCTGGTGGACAAATTACAGTTGATCCTGCAGAATATGATAGATTAAAGTCAATCATAATACCAGGAGCAAAAGGTAAGCTTTCAGTAAAAACAACTGACGGTAACATAGTTAATACCAGTGCTCTTGCTAAAACAGCTGAATTTGGCGGGCAAGCTTCGAGTGAAACAAAAGGCTCAAGTATAAAATTTAACAGAGGTGAAGTTGTAGAAGGATTTCACGCTCTTGCAGCCTTTGTAAGACTACAAGCAAGACCTACTAGAGACATCACACTAGACGAAGTTATTAAATGGATTCCAAAAATAAAAAACGGGCAAACATTTAAGCTTCCAGTACAAGATGCAGAAAACAAAGAAGTTGCTGATGAATTCCATGTTACTATTAGTTTAAAGCCTGGAACATGGGATGCTTTTACACAAGCTACTCAAATTTTACAAGATAAAGAACTAGCAAAATATGTAAAAAATGTTATAGAAGATGCTAACGATGAAACAGGCAGACGTGCAGATGTTTATGCTACTAACGGAAAATACGATCTTGTAAGAGTAGTAGGCGACGGCGTTAGTGGAGAAAACGAAACTAAAACTGATATCAACTTTGAAAATGAAACAGAAGACAAACATAGAGGTTATAGTATCAAAGCAGGCACAACTAAACAACTACATCAAGTAGGTGGTGGTGGTGTAAAAGGTGCTAAGGCAGCATCACCTGAAGAGCGTTTTAGATTACTACAAGACGAATTATTTGGTGTACATGGCAGAGCAAGGCTAGCTGATATTAGTAGTGCTAAAGCAGAATATTTAAAAATTGCCCGAGACGAAAGTGTTCAAGGACGTTTAAAAGCACAAGCTATTGCATATCAAGCAGCAGTTAATAGTTTTAATCAAAACTTAACTAGTGATGATGACGAAAAGGTTTTTGTCAAAACGTTTGCAAAAGCTCTTAAGTTTTGGTTGGCTAGAGATGACGATAGTATTTTATTAAAACAATTTTCTGGAAAAGGTACTTGGATACTCGACCCAAGACGTTTTGATCAATTACACGACAAAGGTTTAGATCTAGTTGCTGAATATATAGGTAAAGCAAACCCAGAAATTGTAATCAAAGATAAAACATCTGGATCAATGCTAATTAGATTTAGAACTTATAAATCCAGCGATGGTTACATGCGTAACTACATTGAAAAAGGTGACTTGTTTAAAGAGCTCACTGATATTAAAAAAATTAAAAAGTCTCCCACCGTTTAATACACCTTAAATACCGTCAAAATTTTGACGGTATCCTTCCGTCAAATTTACTTACCGATTTTTGTTACTAAGCGTAACATTTAGTTAAATTGATGATAAATACATGTGAGCAGAGCGTGAGGGCTTTGACATAGGATTGAAATACAATGAAGATACTGAAGATAAGAGCTGCGGTCGTCGCGATCGCCTTAGGAAGCCTGTTCGTGGGCTATTCCGTTCCGGGTTATGCACAAGTTGCAGATGATGCTGACGGATTATATGATGAAACAAGTTTTGTTGGAACTAATAGTACTACTACAAGTACTAGCACAGTAAACAGCACTAACAACAATACCAACACTAATAATAACACAAGTGCAAACACCAACACGAACAATAATACCAACACCA
>Ga0208814_1001437_pt1 | contig 11216 bp, 8 predicted proteins | sample MalvirAntarct_55_FD_184253 | JGI IMG/M metagenome (GOLD analysis project Ga0208814, IMG submission 184253) | Marine viral communities from the Global Malaspina Expedition - Malaspina viral metaG Antarct_55 (SPAdes) (version 2) | ecosystem: Environmental > Aquatic > Marine > Oceanic | place: South...
TTTTTTTCATTAGGTGCAAGTCTTTTAGATCTTGGTGTAGATAGTGGTAAAGCTGCTAGAGTAGAAGCTTGGTTTGATGATCTTACAGATCTTGATGAGAAAGCAGAAGCAACAGCTGCAGGAAAAATTACAGAACTATTAGTTAACATTGGTATACCCGGTGGTTTAGCTTTTAAAGGTGCAGGTAATTTAGCTAAGTCAGCTATGTTAGCATCTAAAAATAATAAGTATGTAAAATTAAATAATCCTAAATTAGTTAACGCTGCTGATGAAGCATTAGAACTTACAGCCAAAGGTAAAGGTAGACAGTTTATGGCTGGAGCTATAGGCGGTGGTGTAGCTGAGGGTGTGTTTGTTGGAGACGTAGAACAAGCAGGTTCTTTTGGAGATTTGTTAGGCGGACCTACAGGAATTAATAGAGATGATGACGGTGCTGTCACAGAAATATTAAACAGAGTTAAGTTTGGTACAGAGGGTGCTTTGTTTACAGGTATACTTGGTGGTGCAGGAACAGTAATAAAAAAAATAACAAACAGAAATAAAAAACTAGATGTAGCTAACTCTAAACTAGATTATTGGATAGATAAAATAGCATCAGGGCTCAGGGCACGAAGTGGTAAGTCTCAAGAATTTTTTGATGAAGAGAGATTATTAACAGGAGAAAGAGCTGCAGATGGAAACATAGCTAGAAATATATCTAGAGATTTAGAATTAAATATTGATGCAATTTTTCCATCGGTTAGAACCATGCTAAATAAAAACACATTAGGTAAAGATAGAGATATATTTTTAAAAGAAGTTAATGACCTTATGTTTTCAGGTACACCGTCAATAGACCCTGTATCAGGAACAACTGTGTTTGGTAAAATGAGTGATAGACAATTATTAAAAGTAGAAAACACAATAAGAAAATATCAAACTAGTAAAGCACAGGGAGACGTTGTGCTAAAAAATGTTTATGAACAATTAGATGAGATTAGAACTAAATTTTCTGACATGTTTTCTAAACTAGGTAGAACATTATCTAAAGAAGAACTTGCTGAATTTCAAACTTTGTTTGGTGGTAAGTTTAAAGAATACTTAGGTACAACTTATGATATATTTCAAAATAAAAGTATAATACCTTTTATGGGTTATAGACCTGCCGCTCAACAGATAGAAGAAACTAAATCTGTTTTTATCGCAAGCGCTAAAGAAGCAGGTAAAGATATTACAGACCTAGAAGCAGAACAAATTGTAGCCAGAGTATTGGACACTGCAAGTTATCCTTCAGGTTTTAGAATAGATAGACCTTCGGAAGCAATTTTTAACGTACCTGAATTTTTTGTTAATAGAACTGTAATAGGTGAACTAGCTACAGCTAGAGGTTCCTCTATGGCAAACATCAGTCAACTTTCACCAGAGGTTAAAGAAGTTTTTAATAGATTATTGGGTAAAAATAAAAACCCTATGCAGTCTATACTAGCAGGTATGTCTAAGTTATCTATGATAACACAAAGAAATATATTTTTTAGAAACCTTCTAACTAAGTCTGATGAATTAAAAGCTTCTGGTAAACCCGGTATGTTTTATAAAACAGAGGAAGAAGCTATTGCTAATTTTGGAAAAGATATACAAAAAGTACGTTTAGATGAAGCACAAAAATTAAATATAGGTACAAGCTCTGGTAGTATCAATCCTTTAGAAGGAATGTATACTACAAAAGCACAAGCAGAAGCTTTGGAAGGAGCTGCTACCGGTATCAATAGTAAGAATAGTTTAGGCGCATTATATAATAGTTTAGTTTTATATCCCAAAGCAACATCACAAATTGCTAAAACAATTTTATCACCTGTAACACACCTTAGAAACTTTGTAAGTGCAGGAGCTTTTGCTACAGCTAACGGAATTATACCAGATGGTCCAGCTATCAAACAAGCTTATCAAGCATTACAGACACCGCTTAAAGGAACTAGAATGCAGAATGATTTGTATCAAAAACTTTTAAGACTTGGTGTGGTAAACTCTAACGTAAGACTTGGAGATCTTTCTCGTCTTATGGAAGATGTTAACTTTGGTTCTTCCATGACATCTGACAAAGGGTTAAGACTATTAGCAAAACCTTTATCTAAATTAAAATCTATATCACAAGACTTGTATACAGCTGAGGATGACTTCTGGAAGATTGCATCGTGGGCCATGGAATCTAAACGATTAGAAAAATCTTTTCAAAATATAGGTATAACAAGAGGACAGTTTTTTAAAAAAGCTGATGGTACAGAGGTTAAACTAACACAAGAATATTTAGAAAAAGAAGCAGCAGACATTGTAAAAAATAATATACCTAACTATGATTATGTTTCTGACTTTGTTAAAAACTTAAGAGCTTTACCTATTGGTAACTTCGTATCGTTTCCTGCAGAGATTGCAAGAACAGGAACAAATATTGTATCAAGAGCATTAAGAGAAATTAATGAAGAGATTATTGTTAATGGTAAAACCTACAAACCTTTTCAATCTATAGGTTACACAAGATTATTTGGTTTTGGTACAACTGTAGCAGCTGTGCCAGCAGGAACTGTAGCAGCATTTCAAGCTATCTATAATATTACAGAAGATGAAAGAGAAGCTATCAGAAGATATTCAGCACAATGGTCTAAAAACTCTACACTATTACCAATCAGAACAGAAGACGGTGATTTTAAATACATAGATTTTAGTCACGCTAATGCTTACGATACATTACTAAGACCTATTCAAACTGTTATTAATTCTGTTGCGGATGGTAGAACAGATCAAGATGGTATGATGGATGACTTTGCAAAAGGTATGTTTACAGCCATGAAAGAATTTGGCGAACCATTTATGTCAGAATCTATTTGGACTGAAGCTGTGTTAGATATTATAGCTAGAGGTGGTAGAACTAGAGAAGGTTTTCAAGTTTATAACCCAGAAGATAATGCGGGAGATAAAAACAGTAAAATATTTAGTCACTTAGTTAAAGCGCAAATGCCTTTCTCATTAAACCAATTAAAAAGATTAGATAGATCTATAGAATCTGTTGATGTAATTACAAAAGGTAAATATGATGAGTACGGACAAGACTTTGAATTTGGTGATGAGTTTCAAGGTTTGTTTGGTTTTAGATCAATTAATGTAAACCCAGAAAGAACCTTAAGATATAAAGTTGCAGACTTTCAAAGAGGTTCTAGAGATTCTAGATCTTTGTTTACTAGAATGACACTTAAAGGTGGACCACTAGAACCAAGAGAAGTTGTAGATGCATACATCAATGCAAACAGAGCATTGTTTGGTGTTAAAAAAGATTTAAAATTAGATATGGATGCAGCAAGAACATTAAATATAGGTGAATCAGAATTTACATCAGCAACAGATAGAATATCTAACATAGAAAAAAGTTCAATTGATGCTAGTATATTTAGACCTATTACTATTTCTTTAGATGTAAGAAAAGCTTTTGCAGATAACGCAGCTAAAATTGGAGCGTCAAATCCTTATGAAGAAGCAGCTCCTGTAATTAATCAAATCGAAGGAGAGCTTGCAAACATATCTTTAGAGGAACCTGAGTTACCTTTTATAGAAAATCCATTACTACCAACTGCGGCAGAAAACACTGTTACAGGACCTAACACATTAAATTTACCTGGTATAGACCAACAGATTATGTCACAATCACAAGCAGCTAACCAGTATTCTAACTTGACAATGGATCAAAAAGTTCGTTTATTATTTCCTAACGGTTAAACACATATGAAACTTTCAGCTAATTTTACTTTAGACGAGCTTATTAAATCACAAACGTGTGAGCGTAAGGGTATTAATAATAATCCATCACCAGAACAAATAGAAAATATAAAAGCATTAACTACAAATATACTACAACCGATTCGTTCTCATTTTGAAAAGCCTATGATTATATCCAGCGGATTTAGATGTGCAGAACTATGTATAGAAATAGGATCAAGTATTAATAGTCAACATTGCGCAGACGATGAAGCAGCAGCTGCAGACTTTGAGATCTGGGGTACAGACAACGAGGTGCTTGCAACTTGGATAAAATCAGAGCTAGAATTTGATCAATTAATATTAGAGTTTTATAAAAAAGGTGAACCTAATTCAGGTTGGGTACACTGCTCATACAGCAGAAATCAAAATAGAAATGAATGTTTAATTGCTTACCGAGAAGACGGTAAAGTGAAGTATAAGCCTTGGTAGTATTTTTTTTTGCAACACTAATTTTAAGTGCTCCTAGATTTTCCTACGTTAAATCCAGTCTTTTAATTCTTCGCCCATTATCTGACTAGCTATATTTACTTTCTTTCTCAAAGCTACAACTATTCTATCGTCAATAGTATTTTCTGCTAGTAAGTCTATGTATGTCATAGGGCTTTCCTGGCCTATACGGTCAATCCTAGCTTCAGATTGCTGTCTTTTCTCTAGATCATACCCGTTAGAGTAATATATCATTGTGCTGGCAGCTGTGAGGGTTATACCATAGCCTCCTGTAGCTGTTGTGCCAACTAAGAACCTTACAGGCCCTTCTTTATCTTGAAATTTCTTAATATTATCTTGTCTTTGATCTTGTGGTGTCAAGCCATAATATGTCACGACTGAGTTATTACCATGTTCTTTTTTTATACGTTCTACTATTGTTTCTACATCGTACTGGTAATGTGCCCATATTACAACTTTACCGTGTACCTCATTTAATAAGTCAGATAATTCATCTGTTCTATTATTTTTTAAATCTTTTATAGTCCCATCATCTGCAGTGAAGTGACCACAAGTAATTTGATGTAACCGCATAAGCTGTGTCATGACTGTAGCTGTAGTCATGAGTTTACCTTGAAATTGTGCAAGAGCTAACTGAGACATTTGTTTGTATGCATAGTCTTGTTCTTTGGTAAGTTTTACAACTCTTTTCATAAATGTTTTTTTAGGTAAATCTAAACACTCATCTTTTAATACTCTGTAAGAAAATGCTTTTAACATATCTGTAAGTTCAGGTAGATTACGATAACCCACTACAATCTGTACCGATCTGCCGCCAAAATTAGCTGTCTTCATAATAGCGTATCTAGTTCTAAATGAATAATAAGAAGAATGACCTAGTAATTCAGGAGCTAAAAAATCACATTGTTTATATAGGTCTAAAGGTGATTTAGTTATAGGTGAACCAGTTAAAATTCTTCTGTATTTAGCATGTGGTCCTAACTTACATATATTTTTAGTTCTTTTAGCATCCGGGTTTTTAATAGTAGTAGACTCGTCAATAGTCATCATTGTATTATGACAACTTAAGAATTTGTAAGCAAACTCTATACCTTTTTTTGTACTAAACGATTCTACATTCATTACTAGAATATGTAGATCCTCACCTGTCTCAAATAAAGTATCTAATTTTTTTTGTTGTTTTATATTAATATTAGCTTGCCACATTACTGCCTTATACTCAACGTGGTCAGGCATATGACCAGGTATCTGATCTTTGTACCACGTACCTATTACACCTTTAGGTGCAATAATTAAGGCACCATTAATTTTACCTTTGTCATACAGCATAGCTATATTATCTATTAATACTTTTGACTTACCTGTACCCATTTCCATAAAGTATGCAAAGTAAGGTTTTTCCCATGATAATGCCAAAGCATTTAACTGATGTTGATAAGGCTTAGTTTTAAATTTATAGTTCATCATTTATTTTCTTCTTTCTATTGACATCTTTAGCATAATATATATATTGATGTCAATGACAGAAAGCATAAATTACGGAGAAATAAAAAGTAATAAACCTACAGTGTATGTTTTACAGGAATTGCCAGGCACAAAAGCCGGTACTCCTAAAATAAATATTATGAGTGCTTCTCAGTATGGAAATTTTAAATTTCTATTACCAGAGTTTTCACAAATAATATTTTCTCCTGGTCCTATAGTTTTTAAATTAAGAAGACTTTTAAAAGATATAAGATCTACGGATTATTTATTGCTGACTGGCGACCCGGCTATCATTAATATATCAGGAGCAATTGTTTCTGAAATTACTAATGGTAAATACAATCTATTGAAGTGGGACAAACAAGATAGAGTGTATTATCCGGTCCCAATAAACCTACACGAGAAAGGAAATACAGATGAGCGAGATCAACTTTGAGAACGATGCGAGAGGAGACCTTGATTCAGTTAACGAAGGCAAAAAGTTATCTGACCAAGTAGTAAAATTACAGGACCTAGAGGATCAGGTAGTTTTAAAAGAACACGAGCTGAAAGAGTTAAAGAGAAAAGCAGAATTGTTATCAGGAGAAGTGATTCCAACAATGATGCAAGAAATGAATATTTCTACATTAAAATTAGCAGACGGATCTTCAGTAGAAGTAAAACCCGTCTACGGTGCTTCCATTCCTATAGATAAAAGGGAAGGAGCATATAACTGGCTTCGAGAGAACGGCCTAGGTGACATCATTAAAAATGAAGTTACCGTTGCTTTTGGTCGTAACGAGGACAACAAGGCAATCGCTTACGCGACCCTTGCACAAGGTCAAGGATATCAACCTCTCCAGAAATTAAAGGTTGAACCTATGACACTTAAAGCATTAGTCAGGGAGCGTCTTGAGTCTGGACTTGAGATGCCTTCTGATTTATTCAACATGTTCACAGGCAACAGAACAAAAATAACAAGGAGCAAATAAACATGAACCAAGTAGCAGAAAAAAAGACTGCAGGTCTTCCAGCAAATGTGTTTGAAGAAGATGCAGCAAAAGGTTTGGGTAACATAGGTCAACAAGATCTAGCCCTACCTTTCTTAAAAATCCTAGGACAGTTATCACCTGAAGTAAATAAAAGGGATGGTAAATATGTTGAGGGTGCTGAACCAGGAATGATATACAATTCTGTTTCAGGCGAGTTATATGATGGTACGAAAGGCATTAATGTCATTCCTGCTTATTATAAACTTGAGTACGTTGAATGGAAAGATAGAGGAGAAGGTGCAGGCGGACCAGTTTCTGTACATGACTCTTCATCTGACATCATGTCTCAAACAAAAGCTGATGCAAACTACAAAGACAGATTACCTAACGGTAATTATGTTGAGAAGACAGCATCTCATTTTGTAATTATCACAGGCGACAGTCCAACGACTGCGTTGATATCTATGAAATCTACTCAATTAAAAATTAGTAGAAAATGGAATTCAATGATGTCGGGTATTAAACTAAAAGGTAAGAACGGGTTATTTACACCGGCATCTTTTAGCCATATTTACAGACTAAAAACCACACAGATGTCTAATGACAAAGGTACATGGTTTGGTTGGGATGTAAGTAAGGCAGGACCCATAACGGACACTAGTCTTTACCAACAAGCAAAGACGTTTAGTGATAGCATTTCTAAAGGAAGTGTTAAAGCTAAGCATGGTGAAGAGAAACCGAAAGGGTCTGCGTCTCATTTCTAGTTCCTTTACAGGAAACATGCATGTGTAGGCCGTTTGGGAGACTGTACGGCCTACGTACAAGATAATTATGAATGAATATATAAAAATATTTAATGGCTACAGGCATGCGTATGGAATCGCAGATTGGACCAATGCCACCGTAGACCCAGAAAGCGGAAAGAAAAAACCTGATTATAGATGGACTTACGAAGAGTTTACAGATCAAATATATAGAGACCATTTAAGTGGAGAAAAATCTGTAGGTGCACAACCTACAAATGAAAACGGTGATGCTAAATTTGGTGTTATCGATATTGATCCTAAAGAGTATGAAGGATTTAACAAACAATTTTATTTAGAAACTATTCAAGAATACAACCTACCTTTAATACCTATTGAATCTAAAAGCGGTGGATTACATTTATATTTATTTATGGCAGAGTTTGTACGATCTACATTGGTGGTATCATTCTTAAGCAATCTATTACCTTTATTTAATCTTAAACCGGACTGTGAGATATTCCCTAAGCAAACACAGCTGACCAAGGATCCGGAAACGGGGATCATGAAACCAGGACAATTTATTAACCTACCTTATTTTGAAAGCCAGAAACGTAAAGCAATTAATATAGATGGTACGTTTTTTACATTAGAACAATTTATAAAAGTAGCAGAAGCTAACTTAACTACAGGAGAAGATTTAAAAAGAATTACAGATGACATGGAAGTTAAGTCTATGGAAGGTGTTGATGAAGAGTTTACAGAAGGTCCGCCTTGTTTATCTTTGTTATCTAAAGTTACAAATAAAAAAGGTTTTGATGGTAAGGACAGGTTTATGTACAACTATCATGTGTTTGTTAAGATGAAGTATCCAGACAGTTGGCAGCAGAAAGTAAAGAATGCACCAGTAAAATACTTTGAGACAGTGCATGCCAATGCGTGGGATCAACAAACATTAAACGCTAAACTTAGATCTTGGAATAAATCTGATAAGGGTTACACCTGCACACAGAGTCCTATCAGTGAGTATTGTAAAAAAGGTGTGTGCGTACAGAAAAGGTTTGGTGTGTTAGCTGGATCAAAAGGACAGTATCCTGTGTTAACTAATTTAAGAAAGATTGATATAGATCCAGATCCTGAATATGAATTTGATGTAACTATACCCGACGGTATTGGTAAGGCAACGGTGCATTGTAGAACTATTGAGCATGTTACAGACCAACGTAAACGTAGGAATTCTATAGCCAAAGCTGCAGGATTTCCACCACCAATTATAAAGTCTCCAGAAGATCAAACAATACTGGAATCATTATTTAAAACACAAACAACAATTAATCCTCCTATAGGCACATCACCTAAAGAAAAATTACACGACATACTACACGCAAAAATTAACGGACCTAAAGCTATGAATGATGCCAGCTTTAAATCAGGTACAGTATTAATAGAAGAAGGCTACGCATATTTTAAATTTGATAAATTTTACGACAGACTTAAAGCAAAAAACTGGAAACATGGAGAAGATAAGACAGGTGTTATGATGAAGAAGACATACAAAAAATGTGACATAGAATTTTTAGATCAAAAAAGATACCCCGCAAAAGAAAAAGGTAAATACAATACATCTACAAAGAATGTTGTAATGATAAACATAGATGAGTTTGAAGAGTTACCTATCAACCACACTAAATTAAAACATGATACGGAGATAATGTGATTAGAAAAATACTCGGGCCTCCGGGAACAGGGAAAACTACAAAACTTATCAAGTATGTAAATACTTTCTATAAACTTGGTACACCATTAGATAAGATAGGTTACTTTGCTTTTACAACTAAAGCAGCTAACGAAGCTAGAGATAGAATGTTAGATAAACACAGAGCTCTACAAGAAAGAGATTTACCTTATTTTAAAACACTACACTCTTTGGCTTTTAATAGTTTAGGTTTAAAGAAAAGTAATGTTATGCAACCAGAGCATTACGAAGACATAGGTAAAAAATTAGGAATAGAAGTATCTGTTTATGCAAACGGTCAAGAGAAGACAGGCTTTGTAGATTCAGATAGTGAATACTTTAACATTATTAATGCAGCAAGGATCAAGGAAGTGTCTGTTGTACAAGAGTATAATACAGGTTTGTATTCAGACAATATAGATAAGAGACAGTTAAAAATTTTAAAAGATGAAGTAGACAACTACAAACAAGCATATGGTCTGGTAGATTTTACAGACATGATTGAAAAATTTAATGAGTCTAAATTGTGTCCAAACTTTGACGTTGTTTTTGTTGATGAAGCACAAGACTTATCACCTATACAATGGAGAATGTTTGATTTATTAAAAAAACAATCTAAACATATTATTTTAGCTGGCGATGACGATCAAGCTATCTATGGTTGGGCAGGAGCAGATGTTGCCAGGTTTCAAAAAGAAAAGGCAAAAGACATAGTTTTGCCTCAATCTTATAGAGTGCCAAAAGCGGTGCAAACTATAGCTAATTGTATACTAGAACGTATACCTGAAGACAGAAAGTTGGTCAAAATGTGGCAACCAAGAGATGAAGAAGGAGCTGTTCATAGAATTACAGACATAGAGGATATATGGTTAAAACCCACAGGCTCTGTTAATGAAACTACATGGCTTATTTTAGCTAGAACACATTCTAAATTACAAAATATAAAAAAAGAATTAATAGATAGCGGTATTTATTACGAATACAAAAATAGAAAAAGTTATCACGAAAGATTATACAAAAATATTTTAACTTATGAGAGATGGCGTGACGGTACATTGCTATCTATCACAGAGTGTAAAGATTTATTTGAATTTTTAAATAAAGAATTTACTCACACAGAAGAAAGACTCTACGATCTAAAAGAGTTTGGTTATAGTATTACACAAGTATGGTACGAAGTTTTTGAAACACATCCAGAAGAAAGTTTGTATATGAGATTTATGAGACAGAATGGAGAAGACTTATCTAAACCAGCAAGGGTAAAGTTGTCCACAATACATGCAGCTAAAGGTGGAGAAGCAGAGAATGTATTACTTATTTTAGATAACACAAAAAAAATTAGAGAAGCAGTAGATAAGGATCAAGACAAAAGAGATGAGGAACACAGAGTTTGGTATGTGGGTGTAACACGTACAAAACAAAACTTATACATCATGGAAGCAAAAAAGGAGTGGAATGGATATGACATTTAAACCATACAAAAAACAAATCGGAGGATCACATTATAAAAATATGATTATGCAGCCGAGTGAGTTTATAAACAAGAACAGGTTGCCTTTTGCAGAGGGATCAGCTATAAAATATATATGCAGACATGCAGCGAAAGGAAAGGAACAAGACATAGAAAAAGCAATTCATTATCTAGAAATGATATTGGAAAGAGATTATGAAGATAGGAATCAACACACATCTAAAGTTACGTCTGATCATAGAAGAATTAAAAGAGAAGTTAGACAAAAAAACCATACAGCTAAACATTACAAAAAGGAAACTAGCAAAATATGAAAATACCAAAGTTCGAAGCACAAACAGAGTGGAACATACCAACGGAGTTTCCAGACCTTAGACAAGTTGATGAGATAGCTATTGACTTAGAGACAAGAGATCCAGATCTTATTAAAAAAGGATCAGGAGCTGTAGTCGGTAACGGAGAAGTTATAGGTATTGCTGTAGCAACCTCACATTACAAAGGATACTTTCCTATTGCACATTATGGTGGTGGTAACATGGACAGACAAAAAGTTTTAGAATGGCTTAAAGATGTTTTAC
>Ga0208814_1001438_pt1 | contig 11213 bp, 14 predicted proteins | sample MalvirAntarct_55_FD_184253 | JGI IMG/M metagenome (GOLD analysis project Ga0208814, IMG submission 184253) | Marine viral communities from the Global Malaspina Expedition - Malaspina viral metaG Antarct_55 (SPAdes) (version 2) | ecosystem: Environmental > Aquatic > Marine > Oceanic | place...
CAACAGCTGCTAACGGAATGATACGATATAGCACCGATGCACCCGGATTTGAAGGCTATATAAATAATGCTTGGGGAGCTATTGGAGGTAGCAGCTTGCCTACCATAACAGTAAACACAGGGGCTGGAACCGGTGCTCAAACAGCATATACTTTATCTGTAACTCCATCATCAGTTAATTATGTAAATGTATTTATAAATGGTGTATACCAAGCTAAATCTTCATATGCGGTATCTGGTGTTACATTAACATTTACAACAGCACCTCCAAATAATTCAGTAATTGAATTCGTAACAACAACATAATATGAGTACGAAAGTATCTACAGACTTAATAAATTTAAGCGGAAATACCGGTGGTCTTATTTGGGCCAAAGGTACTACAGCTCAACAGCCAGCCTCTGCGACTGCAGGTGAGATGCGTGTTGATACAACCACTCATACTACTTTAGTATATAATGGTACAGAGTGGAAAACGCTAAAAGAAACTGCTTTTGTAGTTCCACCTATTCCCACACACTTTTTGGTTATAGCCGGAGGTGGAGGTGGCGGTCCAGGTTATCAAGCCGGTGGTGGTGGTGCTGGTGGATTACGTACTTCATATGGAACTACAACCGGTGGTGGCGGATCAGCAGAATCAACTACAGGCATATCATTAAATACAGCTTATACTATAACAGTAGGGGCTGGTGGAGCCGGCGGAACCGCAATTAATTCAGTTAGCTCAGCTGCAAAAGGTTTTAATGGCAATGATTCTATATTTAGTACTATAACCTCTACTGGGGGCGGTGGAGGAGCCTCATATTGGGCTGCAGCTAATGCATTTGGTAAAGATGGTGGATCTGGAGGAGGTGCAGGAAATTTTACTCCACCTCTTGCCGGAGGAGCCGCTACTTCTCCGACTCAAGGATACGCAGGAGGTAGTGTAGCTATCCAAGCAGGTGAATATGCTGGTTCTGGAGGCGGTGGAGCAGGAGGATTAGGAGAATCTATTACTAGTGGTAGCCTACTTGGTGATGGCGGATTAGGATTAGCTGTTTCAATAACAGGATCATCTGTTACTTATGCCGGTGGTGGTGGTGCTGGTAATTATGGCTCAGGCGGACCTTCAAGCTCAGGGGGCTCTAACATTGGTGGTGATGGATCTCCTGGACAGCCGAGTGTAGGAGGAGCTGTTTCTGGTGCTTCAGGAGTTGTAAATACAGGCTCGGGTGGTGGTGGTACAGGTGGTGCATCGCTTCCAGGCGGTAATGGCAGCTCAGGCGCGGTAATACTTAGATACCCAACTGCTGATTTACCATACTTTACAACTACAGGCACACTTAACACACCATCTACAACAGATACAGTAGCTGATACAGCATATCCAGTAGCAAATTTAGCTTATTATAAATTAGATAGTAATGCTAATGATTCTAGTGGTAACTCATACAATGGCACAGCAACGAATGTAACATTTGTTAATGGTAGGTTTAATGAAGCTGCTAAATTTAATGGAAGTAGTAGTAAAATAAATCTAGGAACTTCATCAAATTTTTCGATAACAACAACTGGTGCTTTATCTATAAGTATGTGGATAAAAACAACATCTACAACTACTGGTTACGTTATATCGAAAGCCGACGATTCTGGAGATTACGAATGGTCAATAGAACAACTTTCGAATGGTACACTAACTTTATATGCATATACTAGTGCGGGTGGTGTTGCAAGTACTATTAATAATACTGCTGTTATAAACGATGGAAACTGGCATAATCTTGTTGGAGTTATAGTAAATAATACATCAACAACTTTGTATATTGACGGGATTGCTGCAACAAGTACAAGTTTTAGTGGGACTGCGGCAAGCACTTCAACCCCAACACTTATTGGACATTTTGGTGGCATTGCAGCGGCTACTGCTTGGTTTGAGGGAGATATCGATCAAGTAAGAATATTTTCTTCAGCATTAGCCCCAGGAGATGTTGAAGATCTTTATAACGAACACTTCTCAACAAAATTTACAGATGGCTCTAATACCGCGCTTAAGTTTACAGGTGGTACTGGTGATATAACATTTTCTGATACTGCTCCAGTATTTACACCAGGTGATAACTTTAATACTGTTTTATATACAGGTAATGGAGGTACTCAAGCAATTTCTACTGTAGGATTTGAACCAGATTTGGTTTGGATAAAGCAAAGGACACTTACCGAATCTCATTCTCTTTTTGACACCGTAAGAGGCGTTGATTTGTTTTTAAGGTCAGATACAATTGCTGCTGAAAACAATTTTGGCGGAACTTATGGAGTTAATTCTTTTAATTCAAATGGTTTTACAGTCGGTAATGGTTCCGCTGTAAATGGCAATGGGTATTCAATGGTTGCTTGGAGCTGGAAAGCAGGAGGAGCAGCTAGAAGTAATACAGACGGTACTGTAACAAGTCAAGTATCAGCCAATGTAAGTGCTGGATTTAGTATTATTACAAGTACTTCACCTGCTGGTGCTTATACTTGGGGACACGGTCTTTCTAAAGCTCCTGAACTTTGGATTCACAAAGCAACTAATTATACTTTTGGATGGGAAACAATGTATCCTGATACATTTGGACAAGCAGCAGGAAGCAATAATCCATCTGATTGGAATAGAATTTTTCTAAATACTTCCGCTGCTACAACAACTAATACATTTTATTCCGCTACTGATACAGTATTAAGTAACGCTGGATGGGGACAAGTAAATAATTTTGTAACATACGCTTGGCATTCAGTAGCCGGTTATAGTAAGATAGGGATTTATACTGGAAATGGTAGTACAACAGGTCCTATTGTAACAACGGGTTTTGAATCTGCTTGGATAATGGTTAAAAGAACAGATAATACAAGTGCCTGGAATATACAAGATAATAAAAGAAACACTACTAATCCGCGCACAAGTGTTTTGCAAGCAAATTCTAGTGATATAGAGTATACTAGTAGTTCTTATGCTATTGATTTTAACGCTACTGGTTTTCAAATAGTTAATTCAGATAATGGATGGAATACTTCAGGAGGAACATATATTTACATGACATTTGCTGCAACATAAAAATAATAATATATAAATGGCATTAACAAAAGTAATAACAGGTGTAACGGATTTAAACCAGGCGCAAAGTACTAATGGATTAAAATTTCCAACAGGTAATGCGTTTGCAGGTACACCAGAAGAAGGTATGATTAGAAATGATCAAAGCCAAGCCTCTGAGGGATCAGCAAGTACAATGCAGTTTTATAATGGTACCGCATGGAAAAACTTTGTTAATGTAGTACCTATTATATCTGTTAATTATTTGGTGTCTGGTGGTGGAGGTGGTGGTGCTAGTGGATTTGGTGGTATTGGTGGCGGAGGTGGTGGTGCTGGAGGAATAAGATCATCATATGGCAATATAGCAGGTACACCTTCTTGGGCTAATGAAACAACATTATCACTTGTTGCTGGAACAAATTATACAGTAACAGTTGGTGGTGGTGGTGTAGGAGCCACTTCGGGTGAAGGCACTATAGGAACTAATGGATCAGATTCAGTGTTTAATACTATAACATCTATTGGTGGTGGTGGCGCTAGAAGTTATAACGCTGCAGGCACTCCCTCAGCAAATGGAGCTTCGGGTGGTGGTGGAGCTTATTATCCAAATCGCTATGGTATTGCAGTAGGTTCTCCAATTACTGGTAATCCAGGAGGTAATGGTGTTACTAGCGGAAGTGCATATGGCGGTGGAGGTGGAGGTGGTGGTGGATCTCTTAGCTCGGGTGGTGGTAATGGTAGTGGCACAAATGGTGGTAGCGGTGGAACTGGATTACAGATTAACATAGATGGAAATAATTATTACTACGCCGGCGGAGGTGGTGGTGGAGCAACTGCAGGTTCTTCTGGATTCGGAGGCTCTGGAGTAGGTGGTAATGGAGGTGTAAATAGTGTTGGATATGCAGCTACAGTGAATAGAGGCTCTGGTGGTGGGGGTGGTGCTAATAATAATGCTGGTGCAGGTGGATCTAGTGGCGTAGTAATACTTCGCTACCCAAATACACAAACAATAACATTAGGTGCAGGACTAACAGCAACAACCGCTACAATTGGCACAGACAAAGTAACAACATTTACAGCAGGAACAGGTACAATAACATTTAGTTAATTATGGCGATAACAAAAATAGAGGTACCAGAATTATTTGATTTCGGTTCTGACAATTCAGCATTTAAATTACCTACAGGTACAACTGCAGAAAGACCAACATCACCATCTAATGGTGAAATGCGTTTTAACACTACTACAGGATTTGTAGAATATTATGATACAACAAACGCACAGTGGTGGGAAATAGATTATTATGTACCTCCAGTTGTACCAAGTGATAATTTTAATACTGTTTTATATACTGGTAATAGTAGTACGCAAAATATAACTGGAGTAGGATTTGCTCCAGATTTTGTTTGGATAAAAAGAAGAAATAGTGCTGAAGATCATGCTATTTATGATAGCGTTAGAGGTATTAACAAACAACTTTCAAGTAATACGATTGCAGGTGAAGCTACAAATTCATCACCATATGAAGGTTTAAATTCTTTTGATTCTGATGGATTTACTTCTGGGAATAATGGAGGCACTAATAGAAGTCCAAACACTTATGTTGCTTGGAGCTGGAAAGCAGGAGGAGCAGCTGTATCAAATACAGATGGCACTATAACAAGTCAAGTATCTGCTAATACAGCAGCAGGATTTAGTATTATTAGCTATACAGGAAATAGTACAGCGGGAGCAACTGTAGGCCATAATTTAAATGCTATTCCTGAAATAGTAATAGTAAAAACACTAAATTCTAGTAATAATTGGGCAGTATATAATAAAACAATAGGTAACACAAAAAGACTATCATTAGATGAATCTAATGGGGCATCTTCTTCAAGAATAGAATGGAATAATACTACTCCAACTTCTTCTGTAATTACTTTTGGTAATTATTCAGCGGTAAATACAAATCAAAATTATATCGCCTATGCTTGGACTTCAATTTCAGGTTATAGTTCTATAGGAAGTTATATTGGAAACGGAAGTTCAACAGGGCCTATTGTCGATACTGGATTTACTCCAAGATTTGTAATGATTAAATCAGTAAGTAGTGATGACACTGGCGGTGGAGCTTGGATTATGTATGATAGCGCAAGAAGTACTTCAAATCCAAGAGATAAAAGATTATTTGCAAATTTTGACGTTGCAGAGGCAACTTCTTCAAGTTATAATTTAGATTTTTTAACAGGAGCAACAAAAGGATTTCAACCTAAAGATGGAGCAAATTATTATGGATACAATACACTTAATGTAGAATACATTTATATGGCATTTGCATAATCAAAGATTTAAAAATAATAATATATAAAATATGGCATCAAATTCTTCAAGAGACTTAAGACACTACGCTGGAGCGGCAGGTATATTTGCATTAGTTATTGCACTATTACTTTTTCTTTCCTTTTATCAAATACCAAAAGACAACAAAGATATATTTGTATCTATAGTAGGTATGATAGTAGGATCTTTATCTGTAGTTATATATGCTATTATAGGTAGAAATCCAGATGAAGTAAATGCCTTAAAAAATAAAAACGAATCATTACAATTACTTGCAGATCAAATGGAAAAAAGAAATGATCAGTTAGAAAAAATGATAATTGACATGCAAAGCGATATAATTGACAAGCTTACTATACTAGGTGCAACAGCATTTGATACTGTATATAATAAGAATAAGCAATGTACATGCGGCAATAACTCATGTACTTGTAAAGGTGCTTAAAATTAAGTGATAATAAACTGTAAACCTTATCATTAATTAAACCAAAAACCAATGACACTTTTTTACAAGACTCAATCGTGGTCTAGTCAACCACATTTATCCGAAGAAACCAAAGAAATTTGGAAACGTTATTCAAAGAAAAAGAACTGGAGAATAACACAACTTCCTAATGGCTACTACCAAGCTGAATGGAATGACACTAATGACAACTGGAACGGAATTACAAGACGTGAAACAATTGAAGCAGCTGAAAAAGCTATTGAATCTTCTATTGAACATTATCTTAAAAAGCTAAAACTTTCTGAAGGGCCTGTTGTTGTAAAGACCTTTAAATAAACAAAATCAAATCAAATCAAATTAAATTAAATTATGTCAGACGCAATTGTCAAAAACCTCAGCTTTGGTAACGAAGCTAAGGATCAACTATTTGAAGGTATTAATAAACTCACAAAAGCCGTTAGTTCTACATTAGGCGCTAGCGGTAAACGTGTGATATTAGAAGATGGAGGAGGAAAGCCTATTATAACTAAAGACGGTGTAACCGTTGCTGATTCAATAGTGCTATTAGATCCAATAGAAAATATGGGTGCTACGCTTTTAAAGGAAGCTGCTAGAAAAACTGTGAAAGAAGCAGGTGATGGAACCACTACTGCTACAGTACTAGCACACTCAATCTTAACGCAAGCTTATCCAAAACTGGAGGAGCTTGGCGCTAGGAGTTTAAAAGAGGGTATTGATAATGCTGTTAATAAAGTAATAGATTACTTAGAAACAAACTCAATAAAAGTAACAGGTCAAATGATAGACCAAGTTGCAAGCATCTCTACAAATAATGATAAAGCATTAGGTTCTGTTATAGCTGAAGCATTTAGATCGGTTGATGAAACCGGTGTTGTAATGATGGAAGCTACGGAATTATCAGAAACTACTTCTGAATTAATAGAAGGAATGCAATACAATAAAGGATTAACAAATTCACATTTTGTTACTAAAGCAGAAGCAAGAGTTGCTGAATTAGATAATCCATTAGTTTTACTTATTGAATCACCAGTTGAGAATGTAAGAAAAATACAAAACATCTTAGAGCATGCTATTAAAAACAATAAGTCATTACTTATTATTGCTGATTTAGATCCTAAAGTTATTTCTACTTTAGCTATGAATAAAATAAAAGATGTTATTAAAATAAATGTTATTAATGCACCTACATATGGTATAACTAAAAAAGATATGCTAACAGATTTAGCATTATTAACAGGTGCTACTATTATTAACGAAGATTTAGGTGATGATATGGATATGATACTACCGGAACATTTAGGTACATGTATTAAATCTATTACTAACGATACTGAAACAATAATTAGAGTTAAAAAAATAACTGATGAAGTAGCAGACATTATAGTTACTATAAAAGAAGATTTAAATAAAAGTAATACTGCCCCTGAAGTTATAAGACTAGAAAAAAGACTAGCTAGGTTATCTTCAAAGATTGCTACTGTAAAAGTAGGTGCAGATTCAAGTATAGAATTAAAAGAAAAAACTGATAGAGTAGAAGATGCTATTTGTGCTACAAAAGCCGCCATTAAAGAAGGCATTGTTGCCGGTGGAGGTGTTGCACTTTTAAATGCTGCTATGTTTATCAAACCTAAAGATAAAGCTGAAAGCGTCCTTCTGGAAGCTATTAAAGCTCCCTATCACATTATCTTAGACAACGCTAATATTAGTGAAGCACATTCTGAAAAGAAAGGATGGGGACTAGATGTGATAACGGGTAAATCGGTTAAGATGGTTAAGGCCGGAATAATCGATCCTTTGCTAGTAACAAAAGCAGCACTTAAAAATGCAGCGTCTGTTGCAACAACTATTTTATCTACTGATTGTATAATTAATAATTTAAGAATTAATGAAGGCAATAGGTAGAAACTTAATCATAAGTAAAGACAAACAAGGTACTTCTGAAACCAAAGGTGGTTTGCTTGTATCTGAAAATCAAAGAGAAGATTTAAGATATAATAAAGCAGAAGTAATATCAATAGGTTCTGAAGTAGTAGGTATTAAAGAATCAGATAATATTTATTATGATAGCGCAGCGGGCCATAACATAGAAATAGATAAAACTATTTATCAAGTTATAAAGCTTCAAGATGTTGTTATAGTAATATGAGAAGATTAGAAGCTAAGGACTTAAAAGAAATGAACTTAGTTAAACATTACCGAATAATAAGGCAATGGGCAGCTAAGAACAATAATTTAACCAGTGCTGATATAGAACTTCTTATATATTTAGATTGCATAGATATATTTAGTAAAATAGATTTTAAAATGGGTGCTTATTCCTATAGCTGGGACAACAGAAGATGGAATAGATTATTACAAGAAGACTGGATTAAAGTTTGGCGTCAAAGAAATCATACTACTCAAAAATATAATTTATATAAAATGTCTTTTAAAGGCAAGCAGTTAATAAATAGAATATATAGAATAATGCTGGGTGAAGAAGATATACCAACCAGTGAAAGAAGAAATGTTATAATGCTAGGTAGAACATACACCGATACAGTATTAAAAACATCAATAAACAACGTAAACAAAGACAAACACAGATAACCAAAAACAAAAAAAATGAAATCACCAGCAGTAGTAAAAGCAGAAGCAGGCGTTGTAGGCGCTAACGCTCTTTGGGATGGACCATTAAATACAATGGGTTTTCCTATGGGTAGAGGATCTAGTTCAGGGATTACAGGCATGCAACTTAAAAAAGCAAGCTGTGCTTATAAAGCAGGTCCTATAACACAACTTGCCAAAGGTTCTATGTAAAATATGGAGGCTAATGATATTAAGCTTATAGCTCTAAATGGAACTGTAGGCGTTGTAACCATGACAAACTTAGAAGTTTGGTTAAAAGTAATTTTGTTGATTGTTACAATCGGTTATACACTAAGTAAGTGGATTAAAATAAAAAAGTAATGACATATATACAAAACAATTCGCCTTTTTTAAAAACAGCAGCCTGGACTAGAAAAGAAGGTAAAGATCCTAAAGGGGGATTAAATGAAAAAGGAGTTAAATCTTATAGAAAAGAAAACCCTGGAAGTAATCTTCAAACTGCTGTAACTACGCCTCCTTCTGAATTAAAAAAAGGTAGTAAAGCGGCTAGAAGACGTAAATCGTTTTGTGCAAGAATGAGTGGAGTAAAAGGCCCAATGAAAAAGCCTAATGGTGAACCTACCAGAAAAGCTTTAGCTTTAAAAAAATGGAATTGCTAATAACTAAACAAAAACAATAACAACAACAACAACAAAAACAAAGAAACTATGGGACACATGAAATCAGACGAACGTTATGATGCTAAAGAAGCATATGATAAAAAATTGTCATCTTCAGCTAGAATGCATTATTTAGAAAATGATATAGCAGATAGAAAAGGACATTCAGGAAGTTACAGCGGTAATCATCCAAGATATTCTTCTCCAACATCTATGATGGGACAAGGCCAAATGGGACAAGGCCAGATGGGACAAGCAAAAGCTGATCTTGCATATAATCCAGTAGATGATATATCAGGACAAGGAACAGAAGGTACAAATGCTGCTATGATGATGAAGAAAGATATGTCTCCTGCGTATAATATGAATAAAGGGTATGGACAACAAGTTGGAAGCCCTTCTGTAGCTAGCCAAAAGTATGGTGGCAATAAGGGTGATGAAAGTATGTCAGATAGAGACTATAGCGCTCCTACTAAAATGTATGGCGGAAAAAAAGGAGATATGAGTAAATCAAGAAGAGACTATTAATATATAATTATGAGCAAACTAGGATATAAACAAAAAGGCATATCTATGCTAAAGTCCCCATTAAATATAGACGGTGTTACAGGTGTTACAGGTGTTACAGGGGCTAACAGTGGATTAAGTAAATATGCAATAAAAGTTAGAAAAGAAAATGCAGAACATAGTGCGCGGGCTAAAACAATTCGACAAGCACCTGGTAAACTATTTAATGCTATAACCAAAGGCCTTTTTAGGAGCGGAGCTGAAATTCGTGCCGATATCGATGCTCGAAAAGGAAATGCAAAATCTAAACCTATAGACGCGCAAAATGAATCTAATAAACGGCGAACTCCAAGTGAAAGCGCAGGAAAAGGAATTTATCCTAGCACCGGTAAAAACACAACCGGGTTCCAGTTTTTTGATCACACTACTCTTAAGCCACAAGTACCACCACCACCACCACCGCCAGAAGGGGGAAATGGGGGAAGAAGTTTTAAAGATGCTTATGCAAAGAGAGACATGGACACCTACGGTAGTTTATCTCAATCTGAATTTACTACAGAAGCTAAAAGACAATTAAAAGGTGGAAAAGTACCTGGTTCTCAAATGAGAGGAAGTTCTAACAAATCAGTTAACGCAGGTATTAAAGGCCCAAATACAGAAGAAGTTGCTAAGGCAAAATCTAAATTATCACAGCTTAAAGTTGATCCTAAGGGGCAAACAATAACAGCGGGAAAAGTTGGAAAAAAAGATATACTTGATGCAAAGTCTGCTAAATCAATGTCTAGAAAAGCAATTAAAGGTCAGAAAGAGGCTAGCAAAAAAGAAGGTAAAATGTCTAGAAAAGAAATTAGATTGCAAAAACTAAATTCAAAAGCTGCTTCAACAAAAAGATCAACAAATAAAACAATTAAAAGCATAGATTCTAAAAAAGCTGAATCCGCTGATACAAAAGCAAAACAAACTAGTGCAAAGTCTAGCCGAGCCATTTCAATTGATAAAAAAGCTAGGTTAGAAAAAAAGGCCGGTAAACTTAAATCAAGAATAGAAGTACAAAAAAACAATAAAGCTAACAGAGAAGCAAATAAAAAAATTAGAAAAAACAGATAGGACTGTATAAACCCTAGCAAACAAAAACAACAACAATAACAAAAACAAACACAATGGCTAAATTTTTATCATTTAACGTTACTAATACTGGCGCTGCAACAACAGAAGGAGAGTACTTAGTAAACGTAGATCAGATCAGTGCACTAACTTACGTTACTGCAACAGGCGTATTAACTGTAGAATTAAAAAATACTGCAACTTCACAAATTGCATTTTTACTTTCAACATCTAATGCAGGAGCAGCTGCTGTACCAACAATTACTGCAGGAACTCCAACGCTTCAAACAGTTAACAGATCTTTAACTGCTAATCCAGGTGGAGTAAAAGCTTCTGTTGGTTTTGGAAAAGATCAAACAGGTGGTGTACCAGCTCCAGGACAAGCTCCTTTAACTGCTAACTTACAAATATTTGTAAACACAGTTACTTACACTGCCTAATTATTAATTCATATGCCTCTTGCTCTTGTAAGAGGTATATAATTTTATTTATATGAAAGCAACAGGACTAGGCGATAC
>Ga0208814_1001439_pt1 | contig 11212 bp, 9 predicted proteins | sample MalvirAntarct_55_FD_184253 | JGI IMG/M metagenome (GOLD analysis project Ga0208814, IMG submission 184253) | Marine viral communities from the Global Malaspina Expedition - Malaspina viral metaG Antarct_55 (SPAdes) (version 2) | ecosystem: Environmental > Aquatic > Marine > Oceanic | place: South...
AAACAACTCTATTTCATTTTTAGCTTCTCGCTTCCGCCACATAGAGACCAGTATTATAATTGCTGTTCAATCATTCCGTGCCATTTCCCCAATTATAAGATCTAATGCTCAAAATATTTTAATATTTCGTCAGCAATCTGCTGGTAAGAAAGGAGAACTGGCAAAAATAGTAGAAGAATATTCTGACCTCGCTGGGTCACCAGAACAGTTTTTAGATTATTATAATTATTCAATTAATTCAGAACCATATTCATTTTTATATATTGATGCTCAACAGAACCCAGCAAATTTTTATAATCGGTTTGAGACACTAATTGGTCAAGGTGATAAATCATTAATACCAAAACAAAAAGTTGATGAAGTGCCATTTGATGAAAAAAATGATAATAATGATACATGAAATAAAATAATATATAATATATAAAAATGGACTTTTACGGATTTAGCAATGGAGTAGAACAAGCAAATGCTCTGAATTTTGGTTCAGCATTAGCAAATAATTCTTACAATTCAATTAATACTGGTTTATTAGGTTCTTATGATACTAAAAAAGTTAAAAAAGATCAAGTTGGAATAGATACAGATATTACAAATGTAAACACAGCAAATAATCAAACACTAACTGATGAAATTACACAAGGTGGTGGAACAGCTGTTGGGATTGGTGGTGTGGCAGCAGTTGGTAAAGGATTGAGAGACGCTGGTAATCAGTTAGGAAAAGCAAAAAGAATTGCTGAACAACATTTAAAATTAGCAACTGCAAGTGGTGATAGTTCAGAAATATCAAAAGCACAAAGTTTAGTAGATGTAACAGATAAAGGTGATCTAAAAGGTTTTGTTAGATTAACTGGTAAATTTGCTAATCAAAGGTCAGTATCAAAAGCATTGGGTTCTAATATTGATAGAGCAGTTAGTTTAGCAACAGATATTAATTCTGGTTCATCTTATGGACCAGCAGCAGCATCTGTATCAACATCTGCTGGTAGAACAGCAAATTCACAAATAGTAGCAAGGGCATCTGAAATAGAAAATGAAAATAGACCAGCACCAGCGGAAGAACCAGCAGAAGCACCAACAGAATTAGATAATGATGGATTACCCATGACAGCATCTAAATTAAGATTGAGAGCAGCACGATTAGCAAAGAGAGCACAATTTGTTCAAGAAGGTGAAGGTGTTGCTCAACCAGCTGTATTAGGAACTGCTGGACGACCAAGCACATTAAGACAAGTAAATGTAGCAGAACGAGTTGAGAACCCAGATGGAGTAATAGATGAAAGAGATTTAGGACAAGGTGGTGAATTTGCTGATGATGTTTTTAATGACCCTTCTGAACAAGTAGTTTCTAATACAGTATCAGCAGATGTAGATATTGCCAGAGATACATCAGATTTAGTTCCATTATCAACAACCAGAGTTGGCACAACTGGTGTAATATCTAATCTTGGTTTAGGAACTGGTGGTGACATGCTTACTGGAACTGAAACAATTGGACAACGAGGAATAGCAGCAACATTCAGAAAAGGTATTGCGTCAGCATTTAATTTAAATAGAGGTGTTTTAGATCTATCTAATGTTCAAGGAGGTTTAGAAGATGTTGACGAAAATGGAGCAACACTTGGACGATTGGGTGCTGGTTGGGCAAATGGTATTGCTGAAAGAGGATTAGGTGGAAGAGATTTTAGTGGAGCACCAGCACCAAGAGTAGCAGAAGCACCAGCACCAGTAGAAGCACCAGTAGCAGAAGCACCAGCACCAAGAGTAGCAGAAGCAGTAGAAAGTTCTGTTCCTAAATCATCTGGCACTTCAACAGCAGCAAATTTAATTGGTTCATCTGAACACGCCGAGGCTATTGCTGGTGGTGGTGTTGATGAAGTTGGAATTAAAGCAGTTTCATCTCTTGGTGGATTTTCTGGTGCTGTTGGTGGAGCAGCATTAAAAACTGTATCAACTATTGGGAAAGCAGCAAAAGTTTTAGGACCAATAGCAAATGCTGGATTTCTTATTGATCAATCTTATGAAGAAGGTAAATCTTTTTTTGGAAAAACTCATAGTTTAGAAGGTGTTGGTGGATGGGAGAAAACTGGAAATTTATTAAAAGAGGGTGGAGATATCGCAGCAACAATTGGTTCTGGATTGGCACTTGCTGGACCAGTTACATTTGGAGTTTCAGATATAGCAGCACTTGGTGTAGAACTTGGTGGCGGTGCTATGGCACTTGCTGGTGATCTCATGGATGATTATGGAAAATATAAAGAAGATAAAAAAGCACAATCAACAACAACAACTCAATTAGCAACAGATAAAGCAAAACAAGCAGCTGATGCCCAAGCAAGCAATGTTGCTGTTCAGAGTGCCAGTGCTGCTGGAAACCGTAATTTATCTGGCAGAGGTTCTATTGCCCAAGTTTCTAATTCAGCAGTTAGAGCATATTAAATAAGTTTAATATATAATATAAATATATATATAATATAAATGAGTGTCTATAACAAGAAAGAAAATAAAACCACAAAACCAAGTGATACAGCAACTCCCCTTGATTTATGTAAATATATATATGATTTATTAAAAGATAAATTTGATAATAAAGAAACAATAATATTAGATTGTTGTTGTGGTGATAAAAGATTGACAAACAATTTTATTAATGCAAATGTTATTAATTATGAAATAAAAGATGGCACTGATTTTTTAAAGGAAACAAATAAAATAGATTGTTCTTTGGTTATAATGAACCCACCATTTAATGTTGGACAAGGTAGGAAATTATCAGTTGAAGTTTTTTTAGATAAAGTTTTAGAACTTTGTCAGAATGATATTCCAATTTTAATGATATGTCCAATGGGTTTTAGATTAAATAACAGAAGATCAAGTAAAAGATTAATTAAATTAAAAACTATTTATCCAGATATAACTACTATAATTTCATTACCTCTTGATACTTTTGATAAAACATTATTTCATTGTGAAATAGTTTGCTTCAATACAAAATTTATAAAACCACATTATCAATTTTAAAAATATCAAAATGGTTGGAGTGGCAGAAATTATATATATATTGTTGCCAATCCAACTATTTTCTAATTTTTAAAAATAAGTTTAATATTTAAAATAAAAATCTTATATTATATAAACAATGAACATAAAAGAAGTTATTTCAAAAGCAAGACCCAATGCCAAAGAAAGCACTGTCAACATGTATCAAAGCAATTTAAAGAAATTACAAAAGTTATTTGATACAGATAACTGGAAATTTTTAGATGATATAGAAGCTGTAAAAGATAAATTATCACATTTACATTATACCTCTCAAAGAAATTATTTTAATAGTATTATTATTTTATTAATGGCATTAAATGATGATAACAAATATGATAAACTAATTGAGAAATATAATGAAATTAGAGATGATGGAAATAAAAAATATCAAGATGACAATGCAACTGGCGTGATTTCTGATAAACAAAAAGCAAACTTTGTAGAATTATCTGAAATACAAAAAATGATTTCTGAAATGGAAAATGAAATCAAAGATAAAAAGTTAAAGTCAAAAGAAAATTTGGCACCAAAAGAAAAAATGCTTGTTCAAGTATTTATATTATTTAATATTTATTCAAGGTTACCCATGAGAAATGATGTATCTGGAATGACTATAACAACCAAGAGATTATATAATAAATTAAGTGAAGAAGAGAAAAAAGAAAATAACTATTTAGTTGTTGAAAAAAATAAAATGTTTTTTGTATTAAATCAATTTAAAACTTCTGCCAAATATAAAGAATTAGATATTGATATTCCAAAAGATTTAGAGAAATTATTAAGGTTTTATATTAAAGTAAATGGGTTATCTAATGGTGATGTATTATTTACATCAACCACTGGAACACCATTATCCAGAAATGCTTTATCACAATTATTTATTAAAACCTCTAAAAAATATTTAGATAAATCAATTAGCACAACCATGCTTCGCAAGATCGTATTGAGTGATAAATTTGCTGATGTTAAACAAGAACAAAAAGAAATGTCCAAAATAACTGGACATAGTGTTGAAACAATGAATAAAGTTTATGTTAAAGAAAAACAAGAAGATTAATAAGTTAAAAATTTAAGAATAAAATATATATTAATATATAATGGCTGGATATGAAACAAGCACCTTTTCAAAACACGATGATTATATGACACCAAAATCAGCATGGGAAAATATACAACATTTAATTCCAAAAGATAAAGTTATTTGGGAATGCTTTTATGGAGACGGAAAATCTGGTGATGATTTAAGAAGTTTAGGTTTTGATGTTATTCATGAAGATATTGATTTCTTTGAAAATAATAAAGGTGATATTATTATTAGTAATCCACCCTTTACTAAAAAGAAAGAAATATTTACACGATTGATTGAATTGGATAAACCTTTTATTATGATTTCATCACAACAACTTTTATTTACTCAATATTTTAGAAATATAATGAAAGAAGAAAAATTCCAAATAATTATCCCAAAAAAAAGAATACAATTTATTAAAATATCAAATGGAGAATATATAGATACTGGTAATCGTTGCAATTTTGATTGTCTTTATTTTTGTAATAAAATGAATTTAGAAAAAGATATTACTTGGTTAGAATAAATATAATATAATATATGATTATATTAGATATATTGAATTATTTGTCTCTTATGATATATTTATCAATAATAATTTATTGTATAATAATTCTAAAAAATGAGAAATAGTCGGAGTGGCATAAATAGTATATATATAATTGCCACTCCAACCATTTCACCATAAATAATTATAGCTCCAATAATTTTTAGTATCTTTTAATTTATATGTTAATTGACCTTGTTTATTTTTAATACCAGATGCTCTTGCTCTGTAAGATTTTCTTTGTTCTTTTGTTGCTGTTTTAGATCTCCAATCTGGATAATCTTTATGACCAAAACCAATTTTCTTAAAACCTTTTTTATTGTCAGATTTCACATAAACAAAATATTTAAATTTTGAATTAGTTTTATTTTTGAATGGAACATATAAAACTTCTTTTCCATATTTGTCTAATGGCATTATTATATATATTATGTTTTTTTTATCAAATGTGATTTATCAATTTTATATGCTTTTGATGATTTATCAATAGCAGCATACACTCTTGCTATTCCCCACTGTGTTGCCGATTTAACTTGTGGTCTTACTGAACTTGGATTACTTTTATAAGCACCCTCGCCTTTTGACTGTATGGTTTTTAATCCAGATAATTTATATCCAGATAATTTAGATATTTCAGATAATGAATTAGATTTATTTTTTGGTTGTTTATGTTTAATATTAAATTTTTGCTTATATGTGACCACCATATTATAATATTAAAAAAGATAATTTTTTGATATATTTATTTTCTATATAAGCCACATCAACAAATTCATCTTTACCTCTTCTTGAAGTTCCTCCTTTTCCATCAGTCCATTGGTCATTATTTAATTCCCAGTAATACATGTCATCATTACATTCCCAAATATAAAATACTCTTTTATTTCTTTCAACATATTCATTACCTTTATTTATTTTACTTATATTAACCATAAGAGTTGGGTATTGTCCAAATTTTATTCTTCGTCTTTTATATTCTACACCATATTTGTTATTCTTAAAATCAATGGGATGATATTTATTCTTAATATTATTATTAATTAATTGTCCAAATGTTAACTCTAATATTGGTTGAACTCTTGCTTCATTAGAAAATCCAAATTGTAAATCTTGTTTTTTTATATTATTCATCTATACATTAACATATATTTTTATTTTGTATTATTAAACGATTTTTTGATAATCTAAAATTTTAAAATAATTTATTATATAGATTATAAACAAAATGGCTGATAATCGTCCTTCCCTTCTTAATATTAAATCTATGCCAGTATCAACGGCACTTCAATTCACCACAGATGTGTTAGATCCAGTTATTACTGGTGGTGGTGCTGATGGGCGTGGCTTTTCCAGATTTGAGCTTCAACCAAAAGGATTTTTACACCCCAATTCCCAGTTAGTTATTAAAGTAAAGAAATCTGGAACTGCTGGTATTGCTGCCAGTTCATTTCCATTTGTAAATAATGGTCTATATTCTCTAATCCGTCGTGCTGTTCTTAAAACTGCGGATGGCACAACCATTTGTGAAACTGACGATCTCAATGAACTATTAGCTTGTAAATCACAATTTGTATCTAACTCTGCTAATAAAGAAAGAGAACAATATAAAACTGGTCGCCAAATGTCTTATGAACAAGTTTTCACAACTGGCAGTGGTCAAAATGCTGGTGGATATGGTTTATCTAATCATCGTGATTATGATATTCGTGCTGGTGGTGGTATTACAACTGGTTTTGTTCGTCAAGGTCTTTCTGTTGAAGAACATTTACTTAATGATAAAGAAAGTTCATTTTCACTATCACTTCATGATTTATTTCCTTATCTTAAATCTGGCAATCAGCTTCCTTTATTCATGATGCCTCGTGTCCAGATTGAAATTTATTGGGCAGATCTTGTATCTAATTCTCGTATGTGTTCCCAAACTGATGCTGATGCTGCTAATGCCAATAGTGTTTTCCCAGTTATTTCACAGCAAATATATGCTGATTATTTATTTTATGGTTCTGATTTTATGGAAGATTACCGCCAAAAAAATAATGATTTAAGTTTCAGTTACATTGATTATCGTTTATCTAAAAATACTGTTACGGCAACAACTGCTGGCACCGCCCTTGTAAGAAATGTTGGTGGTAACGGAATGCAAGTTCTTAAAACCTTTGCCCAGTTTGGTCCACCAGATACTATTGGACTTTCTAAAAATCTGCTTGGTAAATACACTGCTCTTGGTCCAACACCTAATGGTGCTGATGGTGGCAGAAATAAACTGACCAGTAATCTATTTTACAATAATGAATTTCTTTATCCCCAGTCGGTTGTAAATTCGGCAACTCATTATCATCATCTAACAAGCACGGAAGGAGCACCAGCATATGTATCTCGTGAAGCATATTGTGGTGAAGGTTTAACCATTGTAGCATTAGCAGCCCACAACTTTATGGCAAAAGAACAGCGTAGCAATTTACAATGTAAAAACTTCTGGCAAGGTTTTAAAATTATTGATGGACAACGGCTTGATAGCAGAGGTATTGATTTACATACTCAATTTATTGCTGATGACGGTTCTGGCACTGCCACTGATACTGAACAGCGTGTCTGGTTAGAGATCCTCCGATTTGCCAGATTAGAAAATGGACAATTGAGCACCTTCTATTCTTAAATTTGTAAAATAGTCGGAGTGGCATAAATAATATATATATAATTGCCAATCCAACTATTTTTGTTTTTCTTTTTTATATTTGTGTTTTAATTTCCAAATTTAAATATATATTAATATATTAAATATGGACTTTGCTGATATTCAATTAATAGAGTGTAATAGGTCTCAATCTATTCAAGGTAGAAATAATAATGATACACAACCAGCCGTGTTTACTTGTAAATTAGGGAAAGGTGTTAAATTAGGTGCTGGTGATACAGTAGAAATATTAAATGCTTTTGTTTCAGAAGATGGTTGTGGTGGTGAGAATGTAGAATTTATTGGTGATTTTATTTATACAGATAATGGATATGATGAACAAGGTAATCCAGCAGAAATTGTTGAACAAGAATTAGAATTTACTAATATTAATATTGTTACAGATACAGCAAATGTAAAAGATTTTCAACATAGAGCATCAGCAGTAGTTGATAATGGATCTGGTCTAAAAATAAATACAAAAGTAAAAAAGCAAATAAAAGATAATGAAACTTTTGTTGAGCAAAGATATTATAAAACTAATAATGGTGAAGGTTGTTTATTTCAACCAAGAAATTATACAATGTCATTTTTAGGTGATAATTTATTTGCTATTGATGATGCGACTGGTGTTGGTGCTGACAATCCAAGAAACCAATTTCCAATGATTACTTTTTTTGAGAAAAAAGATGATGAACAACAAGGTGTATCTTTTTTTAGAATTCCAGAAACATATAAATTTAAAGTTGCTGAATGTGATAGTTTCTTATATACATCTGGTGGTCCTAATACTTTTTGGAATGCTCCACCACCAGCTGAAAGTTTTACAACAACTGAACAATGGTATAGACCAAGAACAAATAACAAAAGATTTACTATGTTTATGAGAGATCAAAATTATAAATTAAGAAGTGCTGCTCCACAAGTAACTGATCCAACTGACAATACAAAAACAATGAACTGGTTAGATTATCAAACATATTTATTTGATTTTATTGCTTCAACAGATTATGTAGAATATATACAATTAAAAAAGTTAAGTGTTGATGCTGGTTTTACAACAGCCTCTAATATTGCTGCTCAAATCACTGAACAATTACAACAAAATGTAGATTATACAACATCAGAAGGTGAATTAATTTTACAACCAGAAGTTTTAAAATGGGATCATGAATTTAATGGTGCTGGTGAGCAATCTTATGAAATATTTGCTGCCACAACAACTGAAACATATTTTCCTATTGAAAGTGGTGGAATGGGTAGAAATGATTATGAAACATTTAAATTAGTAGAAGATGCCCATGTTAAATTAGATGCTGATACACAAGCAGACGATTTATCAGTAGCAGAAAAACAAGGTATAATAAATTATATTGGAACAACACAGTATTTATTTGTAAAAAGACCAGAAATGTTTATTGCTGGCAGAAAATTACATGAATATGACGGAACAATAACAACAAATACAAATGTTACATCAAATGTAAAATCGTATATAGCAAATCAAATAACAAAAACAAATCCAAATGTTCCACTTGTAACTTCATTTCAGTTTAATGAACCAAATTTAAAAATGTTAAGTGATTTGTTCAAGGCACAAAGTCCTTATTCTAATGAACTTGGAATGTTTAAAGATAGATTTTTACATATGAATTGTATGACATCAACAAAATCTGGAACAACAGTTCTGGGTGATGATGGTTATGAAGGAGATGCCAGTGCAAATAAAGAGTTTTTTACATCAGCCCCAATAAGATTTAAATATCAAATAGAAAAAGAAAATATTTATAATGACGGAATGCAAGGAACAAATGATTTATGTTATGGATTTGCCACCAGAAATGTTGGCACAACATTAGAAACTGGTGATGTTATTGATACAATTGTTGTTCATCCAGAATTGGCAACCTCTATTGTTGGAGGTGGCTGGAATATTCCAGAATTATTTGACGGTTTTGCTTTACTTGGTGGTCATACAATTCCAGTAAATGATGTTATAGTTGGGTGGGATAAACATGCTACCAGTTTCGGACAAGTTATGATGACAAGTATGAATGGAATGGCGTATGGACCACCAACCTCTTTGGTTAATAAAAATAATCCTCAATTCTCAACATATGTAAATACTGGTTCAGATTTTGCCATTCAGAATAAAACACCTTCAACTGATGGTGAAAGTAGGTGGGATGTAAACCATCAACGAATTACTGAATATCTAAATTTTAGATATATTGGTGCTAATAATCCATCATTAAATTTTAATATAGAAACTGGATCATTTGGGTTTCAATCATTACATACAGCCGAAAATGTTAATCAACCTTGGGATGCTGGTAGAAGCACCACAGTATTTACACCAGCAACAACAGATGTTCCAGCAACAACAGTTGTAACAAATACACCAATTTCAGCACAAGCAGCAACAGAATGTTATAAAATAAATAAACGATTAAGATATAGTGATTATACACCAGATATGAAACCATATTTTGTTGATTATCCACAGAAATTAGTTTATACTTCTGGTGATAATCCAGAATATTTACCAGCTAATATGTCATTATTAGAAAAGGGTGGTAAATTTGCCACAAGATTAGATGATGCTGTAACATCTGTTGCTGTATCTAATCAAAATATTGAAGAAGGTTCTTTATTTGATGCTCATTGTGGTGTATTCTTAAACATAGGTAAAACTTGTCCAGAAAGATATTGGAAACAATCATTCTGGGGAATACTTGGATTTACATGGGAACAGTTCCATCCAGAAACCAGTTCATTATTAAACAATGAACAGATTAGAGTTGGTGAAGATACAATGTTTTCTATGAAATATGCCACAACAAATTGTCAAGTAGTTGTATCAGATCTAAAAGATTATCCAATACAAGTATGGGGTGGAATTAATTATTCAACACAAATTGCTGCTCCAATGTGTGTCCAAATTCAGAACATAGATGTAACAGCAGCATATGGTTTAAAATATAAACCTTATATTATTCAGAATACACAATCAATAACAACAAGAGCCCAGAGAATACCGAAACTAATGACCAGACCTTATTATACAATTAGATCAGATATTTTAGATGCTAATAAATATGTTGGTGGTAATTCTGGTGGAATTAAATTAAGTTGTTTAGGTGTTGTAGATAAAATGAATGGCGACGGCGATTATTATTTTACAGAAAATGCTGGAATGGCATTCACAATAACAAATCCAATAACTTTAACAACTATAACAACAGCCATATGTGATCCAAATGGACGATTAGCAAATGTAAATGAAAATAGTGCTGTAATATATAAAGTAACTAAACAAGATAATACTGGCAAATTTGATATTGTAAACCAAATTTTACAACAAGAACAAAAATCAAAAAATAGGAAATAGTCGGAGTGGCATAAATAATATATATATAATTGCCAATCCAACCATTTTTAGATTAATCAAATAATACAAGATATTTTCCAAATTTAACAGTTAATTTATTTTCATATTTCTTTTTATATTCAGCTTTCTTTTCTAATTCCCTTGCAGTTTGTTTAGATATTTTAGGTTGTAAATTGAATAATTTATTAGGGTGATTATTTAAACATTTACAAGCACGGCGAACAGAAGGTATGTCTCCATATGGTTCAATATATTTAGCAACCTCATGTAATTCATCTATATCAGAAAATGAAGAAAATTGTATAGAATAATTATTTAATATATATTGTTGTATTCTTTTACAAGTTAATATAACATTATTCTTTTCTTTAACAGAAAGTAATTTCTTTGGATTACAGTTGTATAAGTAACTTTTTAAATCAACTAAATTATAAAACATATAGTATTCTAATTCTGGTTCAATTTCATCTATAAATCTAAATTCAGAAACAA
>Ga0208814_1001440_pt1 | contig 11203 bp, 15 predicted proteins | sample MalvirAntarct_55_FD_184253 | JGI IMG/M metagenome (GOLD analysis project Ga0208814, IMG submission 184253) | Marine viral communities from the Global Malaspina Expedition - Malaspina viral metaG Antarct_55 (SPAdes) (version 2) | ecosystem: Environmental > Aquatic > Marine > Oceanic | place...
CTGAGGGCGAGAAGCAGCGCATTGACTTAGCATTGCTTTTTACTTGGAGAATGATTGCTAAGATGAAGAACTCAGTGTCAACCAACCTTTTGATACTCGATGAGACTTTTGACAGTTCATTAGACTTTGAAGGTGTTGACAATCTGATGAAAATTATATATAGTCTTGGGGACGATACAAATGTATATGTTATCTCTCATAAAGGCGAAGTCTTGGAAGGTAAGTTTGCTCGCAAGATTGAATTCTTTAAAGAGAAGAACTTTAGTAGGATTAAGTGATGTACTACAAACAAATAAACAAATTAATTGATCCCATTAAAGCTAAAGAGATGGCTGATCATATGGATGATATCTATGATCCACTAAAAAACTTGCCAGATCCTACCGTGCCAATGAGTCCAGCATTTCATAACATCTTCTGTAAGATTCATGTTGAATTGACTCCCATTATTGCAAGAGAGTGGAGTGTAAACTTGGTTCCATCATATAACTATGGCAGGATCTATAACCAAGGCGATATTCTCACTAAGCATCTTGATAGGCCATCATGCGAATATAGCATTACATTAAATCTTTCTCGTAATACGGAAATATGGCCTTTTTATGTCAAATCAAAAGATGATAAAAATGCTGTTGAAGTTCTCTTGGATGTAGGGGATGCTGTTACATACAAAGGGCCTGACGTACTTCACTGGAGAGAAGAGCTGCCAGATGGTAAAGTCCATCAGATGTTCTTTCATTGGGTATCTACATCTGGCAGATTTGCCGAGCTTGCTTGGGATAATAAAAGGGAGAGCTTTAAAGCTGAAGCTGAAATTGGATTGACTTTATATTAAGGATTAAATTATGGAACTGACTGATCAAGTCCAGCAAGTATTAAAGAACTTTGCTGGCATTAACCCTAACATTGTAGTAGAAAAAGGAAATATGATCCGTACTCTTTCTGAGGGTCGGAACATCTTTGGCAAGGCTACTGTTGATGTAGACTTTCCAATTAAGTTTGGTATCTACGATTTGAATGAGTTTCTCAGTGTATTAAGTCTTGTGGATGAGCCTAAGCTAACATTCAACGACCAGAATGTAACTGTTGCTGATTCTACTGGCCGATCTAACATTAAATACTTCTTTACTGATACAGATCATCTAACAACACCTACAAAAGACATTATTATGCCAGAGGCAGATGTGATGTTTAACCTGGGTTCTGAAGCCCTAAATAAGATTAAGAGAGCGGCTTCGTCTCTCGGTCATTCTGAACTATCAATAACACCTAACAATGGCTCTATTGCTCTTACGGTATTTGATAGTGAGAATCCAACGTCTAATACATTCTCTATGGATGTAGATGGTCGTTATTCATCTGATAAGTTTAACTTGATTGTTAGCATTGCAAACCTGAAGGTATTGCCTGGTGACTATCAAGTAGACATCTCGTCTAAACTTATCTCTCACTTTACTAACAAAACCTCTAGTGTCGAATATTGGATTGCACTAGAAAAATCATCAAGCTATGGAGAATAATTAAATGGCCACTAAAGTAGTCGAGCAAAAAGATCACAGTCAAATCTATGATCTAGGTAATCGAGTCGCTCGTAGCACAGTTGCAGTTATTGATACATTAACTCAACGAGGCGCGTTCAAAGGCGAAGAGTTATCCACTATTGGAGGCCTTCGTGATCAAGCTGCTGCAATCATTCAGATGGCAGAAGCATATCAAGCAGAAGAAGCCGCCACTAATTAATCATTGACTTTTTGCTCTAATTGAACTACAATTAAAACTTATATTATGGAGAGCTATATGTCTAAAGATTTTTTATGGGTCGAGAAGTATCGTCCTCGCAAGATTAGCGATGTTATTCTACCCAAGAACCTTAAAGATACTTTCCAAGCTATAGTTGATTCCGGTGAGATGCAGAACATGCTCTTTACTGGAACAGCTGGCTTGGGCAAGACTACAGTAGCTAAAGCCCTATGCAATGAGCTGGGGTGTGACTTTATTGTGGTTAATGGATCAGAAGAAGGTAACATCGATACCCTTCGGGGTAAGATTAAACAGTTTGCTTCTTCTGTATCTTTGCAAGGCGGGTATAAGGTAGTAATTCTGGATGAGGCTGATTACCTTAATCCTCAATCAACCCAACCTGCCCTGCGGGGATTCATTGAAGAGTTCTCTAACAACTGTCGATTCATCCTTACTTGTAACTTTAAGAATCGTATCATCGAGCCACTACACTCTCGTTGTGGTGTGTATGAATTTAATACTACTAAGAAGTCTTTGGCTAGCCTAGCTGGTGACTTTATGACTACTCGACTTGAGTATATTCTCAAGGAAGAGAATGTTCAGTATGAACCTAGAGTGGTTGCTGAGCTTATCATGAAACACGCACCTGATTGGCGGAGGGTTATCAATGAAATTCAAAGGCTGGCGGCATCCAACAACAATAGCATTCATGCGGGGGTTCTCGGTAGCTCTGGTTCTAGTCCTGTTAATTCTCTTGTTGACTCGTTAAAGGAAAAGAACTTCAAGAAGGTTCGCTCTTGGGTTGTAAACAATCAGGACGTGGATACATCTACCATATTCCGCAGTCTGTATGACTCTATGAACGAAAAGGTTAAACCTCAGTCTATTCCTCAGCTTGTCCTTATCTTGGCTGACTATCAATACAAGAACGCATTTGTTGCAGACCATGAGTTGAATACGGTTGCGTGTATGGTAGAGATTATGGCTGGGGTTGACTTCCTATGATACAGTGGACCCCACTGTGCGATGGTGTAATATCTACTAGGATATTTTTGCCGTGCGATACTATATCAGAGATTACACAACAAATACAAAATGATGCAAGCAATGTTGTTAGGGTCAGCACAGTAGTTGAGACCACAACTACTAGTGAAACATATACACCGTCTATATGGGGTGATGATTACTATGAAGAACTATTTGATAAAATAGACTCTGTGGTTAATGATGGCACTTTGAAAAGAGAACTAACATCATCTTGGGTGATGAGATATACAGGGGATCAAAATACATTGGTTCACCAGCACGATAGATGGCATAAGGTGGCAATCTATTACATTGATGCTCCAGCTGGAAGCGGTACATTGTATTTCCCAGAAGCAGACCCTGTATTAGAAATAACACCAGTTACTGGAATGTTAGTTGTACACGATGGGAACATTGCACATGGAGTGAGGAAGAATACGATAGAAAACATTGAACGGTATTGTGCAGTGTTGAACTATCAATTAAAATAACGGATAATATAATATGAACCCCTTTACCTTCTTAAATAGTATTAACGATACCAAGCAAGACATTATGGAAGATGATCTGTCTGAGAAAGCATATAACCCTTATATGGTTAATCGGTCTTTATCATACTTTCCTGATACTGTGTGCATTGCTAATGAGATGAATCGGTATCATCACCTTGATAATAAACTCCAATATCACTTCCTTATAAATATCGTTAGGAAACGGAAACGCTTCTCGAAATGGATTAAACCTGACTTGGATAGTGATATTGAAGTTGTGAAAGAGTATTATGGCTACAGCAATGAAAAAGCACGTCAAGTTCACAATCTTCTTACTTCTGAGCAAATTAAAGAATTAAGAAAAAAGGTGAACAAGGGTGGAAGAAAATAATTTAATAGAGTGGTCGCCAACAGATATGTTGGAAATTACTTTGAATGAACCGGACGACTTTCTCAAGGTCCGAGAGACACTGACTCGTATTGGTGTCGCTTCAAGAAAAGAAAACAAACTTTATCAGTCCTGTCACATCCTGCACAAGCAGGGTCGTTACTTTATTGTGCATTTTAAAGAGTTGTTTATGCTTGATGGTAAGAAGGCTAATCTCGAAGAGAATGACCTTCACCGTAGAAACACAATCGCAACGCTTCTAAGTGACTGGGGACTATTATCGTTCACAGTCAAGAACGATGGATTGGATTGCGCTCCATTGAGACAAATTAAAATCATTCCTTTTAAACAAAAAGTTGATTGGGAGCTTTGTCCTAAGTATAATATTGGAAATACTTAATGGGTTTTATTATAGAGTCTAAGATCGTCGATGCTATTCGTTCGGGCAGTTATCTATATCTTGGTAATATGGGCGATCCTAAGTTTAATATGTACAATATGATCAAACTAATCCCCCATATGCCTAAGCCTGATGTTATCTTCCACGATCAACAAGAACGGTTCCAGATGACAGGTTTAGAAAAACAGACTAGGATTCCAAGAACAATAAAGAATGTTATAAAAGATCTATCAACTGTCTTTTATAAGAATAATATTACCCTTCACGTATACGCATCTTTATCAGAAAACTCAGTAGGTCATATCCACGCTGATAATATGGATGTTGTCTATCTTCAAGGATACGGCGATGTTGATTGGACAATTTGGGATAATGTTAATGGTGAAAACATGTTATATGAAAAGCGGCTTGAGCCAGGGGACATAATATATGTCCCAAAGGGAGTTGCTCATCGTAGCGCCCCAGCTTCCTATCACCGCATCGGGTTTTCATTTGGTGCAGAAGGAAAGGCATCGATAAAGTATGTATAATAAGGTATATCAAGTTATTGACGAGATTAAAAAAGTAGAATTTGTTATATACCCCCCTGGCGCTGGTGGCGAATTCTTTTGTGCATTAATGGCAAACGCAGATCACAAAACTAGGAAAATGATCCGGCCGAAGAACAGTAGCAAGCATTATCCCGAACTCCGAGAAGCATATCATGTTGCACTTGAAGAGACAGATCGACCAATCCTAAGATATCGCAGTGCACTATACTTGTGCGACCCCTCTCCTTTAACAAAATCGATAGAGGGCGCCGGGAAGGTATTCCCTGATATCAACTTTGTTCAAAGCTTCAAAGAAATTATTGCAGCCACAATTTTAGAGTGGAATTGCCATTGTGGTTATCATCCACTTGAGGGAAAATTCAAGGAAATGATGTTGATTCTTCCTCAACACCGGAGTATGTGGACCCGCGAAATGCACGAGACTGTTGACCATGTAGATAACCCTTGGACATCTGTTAACATTACTCCTAACACCCAACTGGGCCGAGGTGTATGCGATTCAGCTCATAGAGCGTTTTTTGACAGAGTTGATCAACCAGATGAAAATTATCAGTGTTTGGAAAATGTAGGCCACAAACACTTTCCATTCTTGGATTACATGGTCGAGCAAGACTATGATGGTATATGCAAATGGGCTGTAGAACAGTACGGTGATGGATTAAATACTGATTTTATGAAAAGAGAATTGCTAAGATATTATAAGTTTAGAGTTATCCCTCTTCTTGATATCTACCACCAAAAAGTAAAATTGACTGGTACTAGATTTAAATACAACAAAAAGACTGGCATGTTTGATATTAAGGACCCGACAGCAGCAGATCACGAACGCATACGAAAAAGAGGGTTGACTCTCAAACAAGGATGATGTATAAATAGCATATGTGGCGCGGATGTTCCGGTCACACACATCTTGCTTGTAAAAGGAGAAAACTATGACAGGCGTACATTTACACACACTATTCCCGAGATCATCCTTTGTTGGATTTGACCATTTGTTTAACGAGCTAGAATATACAGCTAATCATTCAAAAGATCATTATCCTCCCCACAATATTATTAAGACATCTGAATCAGACTATTTGATTGAGTTGGCCATTGCGGGGTTCACAGAAGACGAACTTTCAATCGAAGTTAAAGATAGAACTTTAACTGTGACGGGAGAGCATGTGTCAAGGGGTCGTGAGTTTATTCATCGTGGTATTTCCACAAAGAAATTTAAACGCACGTTCCGGCTGTCTGAGCACGTCGAAGTGCACGGAGCAGATATTCGTGATGGCATTCTTGCAGTAGAGCTGAAATATGTCGTCCCAGAACAAATGCGTCCTCGTATTATTTCAATTGGAAAAAACGAGGTCTACAATGACACAACTAGCAAACAATTACTCACAGAGACTGACTTATCTGGGAATCACCCAGGTCGGACGACTCTTTAAAACTATAAGCGACAAAATGGTTTCACTACATAAATCATATCAGGAATACCGGAAAGTCAGCGAAACTATTACTGAGCTGAATAAACTAACTAACACGGAGCTAAATGATATTGGCCTTTCAAGAGGTGACATCTATTCTGTTGCTCACGGGCGAGTTTCTGACTACTCGGATAAAATTAATCGGCGGTCGTTCTAATGACTGTAATCGCGTACAATCTTATCGCTAGCCCATTTGCTGGGTTAGGTCGGAAAATTATGAATAAACTTGAGATCATTGGTTATGCCAGAGCGGCACAACATCTTACAATGCATGGTTATTACGAAGAAGCAAAACAATGCATTCTTATGGCTGACAAGTTGAAGAAGTAATTCACCGAGAGGGCTGTAATGGCCCTCTCTGATCACACACACAAGGACTAAAAAAATGAATAAGAACCCATACGAACTACGCGCAGATGTCTTGGCGATGGCTAAGGATTATCTGGACAAACAAAATCAACTGAATACTCAAACAGCAACAAAGCTATACGAAGTAGGTCAAAGTACCCAAGAAGACTTTCAAGCTGCTATGAAGGGCTATGACATTCAGACTCTTACAGAGACTGCAAAGGATATGTATTCTTTTGTGTCTAAGAAAGACTAATAGTGTTATGCACTCTGGTCTTTGTTACATTTGGCTATGTTTGGGTGCCAAAATATGGTAACGTATTATTTAAAAAATGTTACTATGATTGCGGCCAAACTAAAAATGGAAAGTGGTTTGACAAGATGATGGTTGGTCCCCCTGGAGCGACCTGTTCAAAGTACTTTGCAGAGACCTAAAATTAGAGCGCTTCGGCGCTCTTTTTAGTTGCCCGATTGTAATATGTGTGGTATAATAATGATAGTATAAGTTTGGAGGAAATATGGACTTTTATACGTCAGTGAATAGATATGGTAATAATATTTTGTATCGTGGGATCAGAGGTGGTAAGCGCGTTGAGCGTAAGGTTAAGTACCAACCTACTCTGTTCATTCCCACCACTAAGACAGAGGACATTAAATATAAGACGCTGACTGGTCAGCTTGTACAAGATGTACAATTTGATACTATGCGCGAAGCGTCTGACTTTGTCAAGAAGTATGACAATGTAGATAACTTTGCAGTGCACGGCATGTCTAATTACGTCACTCAGTTTATTACTGATATCTTTCCCAACAATATTACCTTTGATAAGTCTAAAGTAAATATTACATCTATAGATATTGAGGTCCATTCTGAGGATGGATTCCCCTTTGTAGCTGATGCTGCTCATCCCGTGACAGCTATTACTATGAAGAATAATATCGATAACATCTATCACGTTTGGGGATGCCATGACTATAACGCAGATGATTGTGAAGTTCAAGGAGTCGAGATACACTACATTCAGTGTGAAGATGAAGTTAGTCTCTTACTTAGTTGGCTTGGCTATTGGCAAGATCCTAGATATTGTCCCGATGTTGTTACTGGTTGGAATACCCGTCTATTTGACTTTCCATATCTTATCAATCGTGTAAAGAATATTATAGGTGGAGATGTTTACAAGAAGTTCTCTCCTTGGGGTGTAGTCGATCAACGTGAGATTGTTATTGCTGGCAGGACTAATATTGCCTATGAGATGATGGGTATTCAACAGCTTGACTACTATGACCTGTTCAAGAAGTTTGGATATAGTTATGGCACGCTCGAGTCCTATAAGTTGGACCATGTAGCATTTATTGTTCTCGGAGATCGTAAGCTATCTATTGAGGAGTTTGGATCACTACAGAACCTGTATAAGAATGACTTTCAGAAGTACATTGACTATAACATTAAAGATGTTCAGCTTATCGAGCGGCTCGAAGAGAAGATGGGTTTGATCGAACTTGCTATTACCATGGCATATCGTGGTGGTGTTAACTACTCTGAGACGTTTGGTACTACGTCAATCTGGGATTCTATTCTATATCGCAACCTGATAAAAGATAATGTTGTTGTGCCTCCTCGTATACATAAGAAGAAAGAACCTTACCCAGGAGCATATGTCAAAGATCCTATGATCGGTATGCATGAGTGGGTAACTTCTTTTGACCTTAACTCACTCTATCCAAACATCATTGTTCAGTATAATATGTCGCCCGAGACTTTGATTGAGGGTAAGTTGCCTGGTGTAAATGTTGATAGTATCATGGACGGTCAGACGTTCTACGATCGGAAATATGCTGTAGCAGCTACTGGTCAACGATTTAGCAAAGATAAGGACGGAGTCATTCCATCGATCATTAAACAATACTATGATGAGCGCCGCGCTATCAAGAATCGGATGCTAGAAGCTCAGCAGGAGTATGAGAAGAAGAAGTCTAAGAAGCTAGAGAATGAGATCAATACATTAGAGAACCAGCAGATGTCTATTAAGATTCTGATGAACTCATTGTATGGTGCTTTGGGCAATAACTACTTTCGATACTTTGATCACCGCATTGCTGAAGCTATTACTACTTCTGGTCAGCTTGCTATTAAGTGGGCAGAGCGTGCTATTAACCTAGAGATGAACAAGCTCTTGAAGACCAATGATACAGATTATGTGATTGCTATTGATACTGACTCTCTATATGTCAAGATGAAGCCTCTTGTTGATCGATTCGAACCTAGTGACCCTACTAAGTTTATTGATAAGATTACACATGATCACTTCGAAAAGATTTTGTATGTGGCATATGGAAGCTTGTCAGACATCACCAGCGCTTATGAGAATCGTATGGAGATGGCTCGTGAGGTGATTGCTGATAAAGGTATCTGGGTTGCCAAGAAGCGTTACATCTTAAACGTACACAATAATGAAGGTGTACAGTATGCTGAACCTAAGCTGAAGATGATGGGTATTGATGCTGTACGTTCCTCTACTCCTCAGGTGTGCCGTGATAAGTTTAAGGAGATCTTTAAGGTTATTATTGGTGGGTCCGAGCTAGAGACTCAGAAGTTTATTGCAGACTTCCGTAAGGAGTTTGTAAAGCTTTCCCCTGAAGCAGTCTCGTATCCGCGTGGGATATCTGATGTGGATAAGTGGCATGATCGTAAGGATATCTACAAGAAGGGAACTCCTATCCAAGCTCGTGGTGCTCTATTATACAATCGTCTTGTCAAGCAGCATAAGGTGGACAATAAGTATGAGATGATCCGAAATGGCGAGAAGGTCAAGTTTTGTTATCTGAAACAGCCTAATCCCATTAAAGAGAATGTTATTGCTTATCCCAGTGCACTTCCCAGAGAGTTTGACTTGCATCGGTTTATTGATTATGGTACAATGTATGATAAGTCATTTGTAGAACCCATCCGTAACATTCTAGATGCTGTTGGTTGGGAAGTAGAGCCTAAGGCTTCGTTGGAGGACTTCTTTGGATGAACATAGATCATTTAACATGGCCCACTGAGGGTTGGGGCTATATGCCATACCAAGAGGATGCACTAGCTGCTTTTAAGCATGTGCAAGATACAATATGTCCAAAGACCATTCTTGAGATAGGGTTTCATGTGGGACACTCTACCACATATATGCTGGAGATAATGCCTCAGTCAACTGTTCATGCAGTAGGTGTGGCAGAAGGACTGCTCAGCATAAAGCGTTTTGCTCGAGAGAGTCTAAACAAAGTATATGGTGACAGGTTTGAATGCGAGATTAGAAACTCAACTCATGTCAAAGAATTGTTTGGCCATGTTGACTTTGACTTTGCTTTTGTTGATGGTAATCACAGTGAGGTCGCTGCTACTAGAGATATTGGCAAATGTATTGATATGAAGATCCCATACTTGCTTATAGATAATTGTGAACAAGAGCAAGTTGTCAGGTCAATTGATAAGTATCCACAGCTTGACTTTATTGAAGGATTCTTGTATAATTCTACATGGAAGAATGTTTCCAAGACCCTTGAACAGAGATTATATCATGTACGCTTTAACAATATTTAATTCACCAAGATGGTGGGAAGAACAGAATAGGTTTGTCTATGATAACAAGACTCATAGACGGATAGATATATCTAATTGGAATCAATTTGTTCAGTTCTTTTTTAAGATGTCTGAAAGGAAACTAAATGGTAAGCAAGATGCAGAACTTATATCTCCGGCTGTATTTAAGCCCGATTCTACAAGAAAGAACGATAATGTATTGGAGTGGGCAGGTTGGGCTGCTGTTGATGTTGATGATTGGCTCACTGAAGGTGACCTAGAGACTACTCTTAAAGCGCGCTTTGGCAATCTTAACTATATATGTTATAGTACTGCCAGCTCTACCGTAGAGCATCCTAAGTTTAGACTCGTCTTTGAACTCAATAGACCTGTATCTAATGCACAGCTCAAACACTTCTGGTCAGCTCTCAACTCTGAGCTAGATGGCATGGGAGACAAGCAGACTAAAGACCTCTGTAGGATGTATTATATTCCAGCTGAATATGCTAACGCCCATAACTTTATATTTGATAACACTGGCAAGAGTATTAATGTTGATAGCCTTATGGACAGATGGCCATACAGCGAGAAGCTCGGAGGAACCAGCTTCCTCGATAGGCTTCCAGATGCATTCAGAGAACAAGTAATAGAGCATAGAAAATCTCAGCTAGATAACACATCGTATCATTGGTCAGGATATTCAGACTGTCCTTTCTGGCCTAAGAAGCTCGCCACAGAATATATGACAATTAATAGTACTGGTTGGTACAGACAGATGTATCGTATTATGATTGCAACAGCTGGCAATGCTATATTTAAAGAGTATCCTATCACAGCAGGTCAAATTGCAGAACTGTGCAAGCAATTTGATGCTGAACATGGTAACTGGTATGAGAATAGACCACTTGAGGTAGAAGCTAACAACGCACTGGAGTTTGCATATAAAAATGGATAAATTGACAAAAGATATGATACGGTTGGTTAAGCCTATTGATGAAGCTATTATGATGTGTGACGATCGTAATGAAGTGCTGATGTTGGCATCAATGATGCAAGTTAGATTGAAAGACATCTATGATGCGCAGATTGGCGTCGAGGGTCGCAAAGCCATGTTTAAGGATTTAATATGAGTTACGAGACACAGCCCTTCTTAGATTGTGACACTGCAAAGAAACATGATGTAGTGCGGCAAGAGATAATAACATATTACTATCGAGAAGATGGCGTC
>Ga0208814_1001441_pt1 | contig 11202 bp, 13 predicted proteins | sample MalvirAntarct_55_FD_184253 | JGI IMG/M metagenome (GOLD analysis project Ga0208814, IMG submission 184253) | Marine viral communities from the Global Malaspina Expedition - Malaspina viral metaG Antarct_55 (SPAdes) (version 2) | ecosystem: Environmental > Aquatic > Marine > Oceanic | place...
TATGCGCTGAGTCAAATGCAGATAATCACATATCTAACTTTGCCTTTAGCTACACAAATACGTTAGGCAAAGTATCAACCTTTGCGTATAATATGGAGAAAGAAGCTGAAGGGTACATGGTTATGTTTCCCTCGCAAATGCTCCATCAAGTTTTTCCGTTCTACGAGAATGACGGAGAAAGAATATCAATATCAGGTAATATTAGTATAGGAAAAAAGGAAGAATAACATGGCAAGAGAAGACACACAAATAGCACAGGACTACTCAGCAATGCTGGGCAGTGTAAGTGTTATCACTGAAGTTATAGCGACGCATAACAAAGGTGGTTCAGCAACAGTTGACGACTTTTGTAACGGCATGACAACAGCAGAAAAGAAAAAACGTACAGCTAGAAGCATGGGCTACTTAGTTACTATGAAGGCATTAGATGACTGGGGTAGCGAAGATATGACACCAGTGACAAATGCAATTAATGCAGCTACAACTTTCATAGGATAAACTAAATGTCTGAACTAAAGTTAACGCCAGATGAACTAGAAGATATGCTGGATAGAGCAGCTAGACGTGGCTCTAAAGCAGCACTAGAAGCTGTAGGTTTATGTGATGAGAACGCAGCAAATGACATACGTGAGATTCGTAGTCTGCTAGACTCATGGAGAGATACACGTAAGTCTGTCTGGAATACTACAGTTAGAATAGCTACTGTAGCATTTCTTACATTTATAGCTGGTGCAGTCTGGATGACGTTTAATGGAGAATAGATCGTGAAAAAAGTATTAGTATATAGTGGCTGGTTAGTATTTATAGTTATTATATGGTTGATGGCTAAAGAAGTATACGCTGAAGGATGTGACAGCACTACTAATAGTAACTGCATAGAGACAAATAGTAATACAGTATCTAAGGTTGACTCTAACTTAACTTCTACTACTACAGTTAAATCACCACCACCTTCAGCTATGTCACCCAGTATTAATATGTCTAACTCAGACTTATGTACTGTAGGTGTATCAGGGGCAGTACAGACACAGATACTAGGTATATCAGCAGGTGCTACAGTCAGAGACATGAACTGTGAAAGACTGAAGAACGCTAAGGTTCTATACGATATGGGTATGAAAGTTGCTGCTGTATCTGTAATGTGCATGGATAAAAGGATATTTCAATCTATGATGAATGCAGGAACGCCCTGCCCATACGATGGACTTGTAGGTAAGCCAGCTAAAGAAGCGTGGAACAATAATGCACACCTAATACCTGGTGCTAAGACTGGTAAAAAGAAAGAATGGGATGATGATACTAAAAATACTGCAACGGGTGCTGGTGCTATTGGTGGTTTGTTGTTGGCCCTCTTACTCATTCTCTGATTTAATTTACGGCAGAACAGACAATGTAGCTAAGAATTCGTACAAATGGAACATGGTAAACGTACTACCACCTGAAGCAGGGTTAAAAGTACAAGGTGTGTACCACAAATATACAATAAACAAAGAAGCTTCCTCTGATGCAACTGTATCTATTACAAATAAAAACTTAAAAGGTGCAGGTAACATATACGAAAGACACGATAGCTGGAATCAATTACCTGGTAATACTAAGATAGGATTTGATTTAGTTAGACCTTCTTTAGGTACATCATGGGGTGAAGGTAACGTAGGAGTTACTGGAGATGCAACACTAAGCGATGTAACAGTAGCGTACAACTACAAGTTTGACCCTTGTTTTATACCAATAGCTGACCCTAGCTGTCCTAATTTTAAAGATGCCTTATACCAATACCTACTAGATAACGGACTACTAGACACTGAACCAAATGTAAATGATCCTTACTACGATGAGTGGGTACAGTATGAGTTAGATCGTAAAGCAGAAGAACAAGAAGAAGCGAAAGACAGTAAAGAAAAACTAGCTGAAGAAAAACAAGAAGAATTAAAACTAGAAAGAGCATTATCCGTAGCTGGTGCAGCAGAACAAATAGCAAACCCTGCACAACAACTAAGGATGATGCAACAGATGGCTTCTGCAGGTACACTCGACAATTACTACGGTACAACTATAGAAGGTGGTATGTACGAAGACACAATTACATTACAAGACGGTATTATAGAAGATAACACTAAGGCGTTAAGAAACTTAGCTCAAGACACCTTGCATAGGACAATAGTCCGCTCACAGTACGATAAATAAAATGGAGATAACATGATAAAGAAATTAGCATCAGCAATATTGTTAATGTCAGCTACGTCTGCATTAGCACTAGACTCACCCATACAAGGGCAAGTACAAAGTAAGTGTTCTGTGTGGACTGAAACAGGCGGTGTCTATGGACATCCTCTACCCTATAAACTATCTACATTACCAGCAGACGGTGGTGTTAAGGCTTCTATTAGAATAGATGTAGCACAGGCTGATTACTACAAAGCTAAGTTTACACATCCTAACAGCTTCTCATCTAGCCCTACATTAAATGACGCAGTAGCTTGGACAGGTAGTACAATTGTCGGACAGGTATCTGTAGCGGCTATGTCAGCGTATGAAGCTGCAAAAGTAACATACAACAACGTAACAGAGTATAACCTTACTTTAGCTGGGTCTACATGGTTTACTGTAGCTTCTACTGCTTCATATGGTAGTACTAAGTCTTTGCCAGCAGGTAACTACACAGCGATTATAAAAGCAGAATGTATAGCAAAATAATAATAGTTCTAGGTGTTGTTTTTTGTACATCTTTAAATGCACACGAAATGACACCTACATATCCTAAGTTAGAACCCTCTTACGTAGATGGTGTATCCGTAGCTAAGATGAAACTGTTTAATAGACGAAGTGATGTACAGTTCTATGAAATAGGTGTATTTACTAGTAAGTGGAAACCCTTACCGTTTGCCTCTACTACAAAAGTAATTAAGATAGGTTACAATAAAAGAAAGTTATTTGAGGTATACATAAGGGCAGCAGATATAACTAAAGCAGTTTATATATGTACAGAGTCTAAGGTTTATAAAAGTACGGAACAAGTTACGCTAATAGCTTCAAGAATATGCTCTAAGATAAAGCAAGACGAATGAGAACTATAGCATTATTATTATTAGTAGTTTTTATTTCGGGTTGTAGTACTATAGCTGCGTTATCAGACTCTACGTCTAACTCGTTAAGCTTATCACTACCTAACTCTAGTTTAGGCTACCAGTCAGATAAGTTTAGAGCAGGTGAGCTAGATTGTAGTAACGCGATAGGTTCAGCTACACAACTAGAGTTTGGTGTCACAGGCTTAATACAGGGTGGTACAGTTTCTACTGACGGTAAAAAAGTTGGAGACATAGGTGTATACAGTAGAATTATTATACCCCTAGGTAAACGAGCTAAGTCAAGGATAGATTGTAACAGACTATACGAACTAGAACTGCAGAAAAAAGAACTAGAAGTAATGAAATTAAAACAAGAGATTAACCAACTAAGAAGTCTATCATTTGAGAACTAGGAATATACGATGGCAGAGGTAGAGATAGCTGGAGCAAAAATAAAAGGTGGTAAGATGCTTCTTATTCTTCCAATTTTAGGCTCACTAGGTGGTGGACTCTGGGGTGGTTTTGAATTTTACAAAGACTACATGGATATGAAAGAGATCATTCAGAACATAGACACAGATGCTATTCAAGCTAAGAATATATTAATTGAGTCTAAACTAGATGACGCCATAGATTACACACGCGACATTAAAGATGATCTCAGAGGAGACATACTAAGCATAGAAGCATACGTAGATAAGATAGACAGTAAAGTAGAGAAGTCTGAAGAAAGAATTAAAAAAGCTAAAGAACTTATAGATGCATCCTTAGAGAATATGTTATCCGCAATGAATACACTTCAAAAAGATACAACTGCATCTATAAGAGAAACTGAATCGTTAAACAGAGAAACTGAAAAAGATGTACGAGATACAATGCGAGATACAGAAACACGTATTGATGAAAGTATGCTTAAACTAGAAGATAAGTTAGGTAGAAGACTGCAAGAAGCCCTTGATAATCCGTTAGTTAACAACTAAGTTTTATTGACAAATGTTACTGTGTATGATATAACACAGTTAATGAATCTCCATAAAGCTATAGAAGACGGACTGTTTTTATTTAACCAAAGTAAAGATCACCGTAGGTACACTGTACCTCTAATACAAAGTTACTTGTTGTACCCATGTAAACACCACAGAATAAGGTTTTACTATAGAGGGGAAGAACCCGTAGGACTAATTACTTGGGCTTGGTTAGACGAACAAACAGCAGATAAGTTTTTAAATACTAGATATGAATTACAGGAAGTAGATTACCAAACAGAAAACCCACCAGACAAACAATTATGGGGTATAGAGTTTATATCTACGCAAGGAGATACGAGGCACATGATGAAAACCATTAGACAACATAAGCAAGATCTTTACGGAAAACAAACTAAAGTACATTGGCGTAGGTTTAAAAAACCAGCTAAACTACATAAGAAGGACTTTTAAGCATGGGCGGCTCATCTCCAGAACCAGCAGTAGAACCACCAGTATTTACATCTACATTTCCTGAGTTAGAAGGTAAGGAATATGCTACCCAAGAGGAATTAACTGCTGCAGAAGCAGACGTGACTAAAGCTAAAGAAGAAGCTGCTGCTAAAAAAGCTGCAACAGACGCTAAACTAGCTGAACAAGAACGTGTAAGATTAGAAAAAGCTAAGGTACTACAAGAAGGTAAGTCTGATTTAGTTAAAAAAGCTCTTACTGATCCTACTTCTTTAGCAACACAGTCTGAGGTTTCTAAAATAAATGTTGACCCTAATCAACAGATAGCTACAGGAACAGGTGATTCTGGTTCTCCAGTTACCGCTAATCTCACTTCAGGTCCTCCAGTCACCACAGCCGTTACTCCAGAAAATATAGCTACTACAGTTATGGAAGCAGATACAGCTACCGATAAAACTAAAACAGCTCTTGCTGATGTAACAGGTGCTACAGGTACAGTGTCTGAAGGAGCTACAGTCACAGGTGCTACAGGTACAGTGTCTGAGGATGCTAAAGCTGACGCACAAAATGTTGACCCCAAATACATACAAGAAGTTATAGCTGGTACTAGACAGCCTAGTGCAGATGAATTAGCTAAAGCGCAAGGTATGGATGACAAAGCTGTTAAAGCTAAAATTGCTGAAGCTAATGTACCTGATAACATTGTAGCAGCATCAACTACAGTTAAACCAGAAGAATTACCCCAGGCTGCACAGATAGCTGAAGCAGATATGGCTCAAGCTGAAGCTATTACCTCAGCAGGTCTAAGCACTGACTCTACTATGGTGGCAGCTAAATTAGAGAAGTTTAGCGTATCTAGTGAGACACTAGCTGAAGCTGCACAAGGTAGTATTACCGCACAGGATACAGTGCAGGGACAATTATCATCCTTGATGAAAGACTTTGATGATGGTACACCAGCATGGGCTGCAGGTGCAATGCGAGCAGCTAACTCCGCTATGTTAGCCCGTGGTATGGGTGGCAGTACAATGGCTGGCGCAGCTATATACCAAGCCGCTATGGAGTCAGCATTACCTATAGCTGCACAAGACGCACAAATATTTAATAACATGAATATGCAGAACCTAAACAATAGGCAGCAAGTAGCTTTGTCTAATGCTGCAGCACAACAAGGTCTACAGTTACAGAACCTTAATAATGAACAGCAAGCTGCACTACAGAACAGCACTAACAGTTTTTCATTACAGTCTCAGAACTTATCTAATATGCAACAAACCATGTTAGCTAATGCACAGATTAAGTCTTCTTTGCAAGGGCAGAACTTGTCTAACCAACAGCAAGCTAACTTAGTACAAGCTGCACGTTACGCTGAAGTAGCTAACATGAACTTAAACAATAAACAGCAAGGCATACTACAAGATAACTCTAACGCTATGCAGATAGAGGTGGCTAACCTTAACGCTAAACAACAAGCGTATGTAGTTAATGCACAACTAGAGGCTGCACTACAAGGTAAGCAGATAGATAACCAACAACAAACGGCTATCTTTAATGCAGCTAAGTTTGCTGAAGCTAATAATCTGACGTTCTCAGCGCAAGAGCAAGCTAAGATAAACAACTCTGAGTTAATGAAAACTGTAGGTCTAGCTGAGTTAAACTCTAAGCAAGCAGCTACGTTACAGAATGCTGCAGCGGCTGCCTCTATGGATATGGCTAACTTATCTAACCAACAACAAGCTGCTGTACAGAACGCTCAAGCTTTCTTACAGATGGATATGCAGAACCTGTCTAATGAACAGCAAGCAGATATGTTTAAAGCACAGGCAGTACAACAATCTATATTGTCTGATCAAGCAGCTACCAATGCAGCTTCACAGTTTAATGCAGCATCAGAGAATCAAACTAACCAATTTATGGCTAACTTAACTAGTCAAACATCGCAGTTTAATGCAACACAAACTAATGCAATGAAACAATTTAATGTTTCTGAAGCTAATGCTACAAGTAAGTTTAACGCTCAAGTTAAAAATCAAAGAACTGAGTTTAACACTAAGAATGCTTTAATTATAGCGCAAGCAAATGCACAATGGAGACAGAATGTTGCTACACTAGATCAAGCAGCACAGAATGAATCTAATATGCAATTAGCTAAAACACAAAATGCTTTTACTCAAGGTACAATGGATCAGATATGGCAAAGAGAAAGAGATATGCTTTCTATGGCTTGGAAGTCTAGTGAAAGTGAACAAGATAGAATAAACAATATTGTTACACAACAGTTAGCTAATGATGGATCTTTAGATGTAGCTAAGTTACAAGCTGACGCTAAAGCAGCGCAAGGTATAGGTTCAGGTATATTTTCTATTCTTTCTTTAGCATTTGGAGGCGTAGGTTAAAATGGCTGTATATAGTGATGGACTAGCTAAACTAAGAGAAAACCTAGAATGGTTCTTACAGTCTGGTGTAGATACATCTATTATAGGTAAGACTAAGGAACCTGTTAGTATAGAAAAACCTAAAGGTATTGTAGCTAGGCCAGAAAAAATATATGTTCCTGAAGACAACGATGTTGACGAAAATACAATAGGGCAACAACTAAAAGAACGTGCCTTAGACAACTGGGGTAAGATATTTTCAGAAAAAACTGCTGCTGCTATATCGTCTGCCAGTACTAAAAAAGATGGAAAACCAGAAGTTGTTATTGTTGATGAAACAATGGATAACTCTCAAGTAAGTAATATAGATGCACCTACAAATTTAAACCCAGATACCTCTTTAGTAGATGCATATCTAAGAAAAACAGACCCTAAAAAACAAGGTTCAGTAAAACGTTCATTAGATGCTATAGCTCAGAGAGAACTTGAGGCAGACTATCTTGCAAGTGATTTACCTCGTACAGGTAGTACTGCAGATATAGCAAGAGAAAAGTTTAAAAAAGGAATGTCAGAATTAAGTAAAATGAAACAATTAAAAGAAGTCTTACCAAATAAAGAAAGCCTTGTAGAAAAATCTCTTATGCCAAAAAGCAGAGTATTTAAAAAGGATACTCCTGTAGAAACAAACAAAGATCCTGTATATGAAGTACAGAGTTCTGTGTTTACAGATGAAGTACTAGGACCTAATGAAGGTGCTGTAGCAGGGGATGTAACTACAGGTAAAACGGAGAAACAGTCACTTCCTTATGGAATAGTAGATTCTAAAGGTGTAAAAAGAGAAGACTACATAGAAGGACCTAAAGGTGATAAAACATTTGCTGCTGCTGTAGTAGAAATACACTACAAAGAATTAGATGAAAAGTTTCAAAAAGGTGGACACAATTTAAAATCTATGCCTAAAGATGTACAGTATGCATTTCTTGACTTACATTGGAATTACGGGAGTGTAGGAAATGACACTGTTACTTATTTTGACCCTAAAAATATGACTAAATCATTAAACAATACTTTAGAGTTTTTAGGTACTACAAGAAAAAACAACGAACAAATAGCACAACCTTCTATAGCTGGCAGAAGAATAATTATGTATAACAAAGCAGCAGAAGCTACAGGAAAACCAAAAGTACAGTATGCAGAGATGACTAAAAGTGGTAGCGGTACTTTAGTAGTTTATAGAGATGTACACCAAAAAGAAATACATAAATTTACACACTCATATAAGCTTGCTAATGTGAGTAATGAAGAGGGTAACGCAACTATAGAAAGAAAAAGTGCTACATGGAGAGCAAACAGTAACACTTGGTCTTACGAATAATATAAATAAGGAATAACTAAATGACATTTAATGTAGCTATACCAGGTCAATCACTAACTGATGAACCCAAGAACTTCCCTTGGGAGAGACCACCAGAAATAGCTGATCCTGATGAAGCAGTAAGACACCACTTGACTTACTTATCTAAAGACGAAGCAGTAGAGTCTACTTTATTTGTATTAGAATCAGGCTTACCTATTACTACATTTGTATCTACTCTAATGACTAATGCTGTAGGGAATGGCATACACAGCATTGACGTAGGGTTACTTATAGCACCTACAATACATGAAGCAATTAAAGCTACAGCAGATGAAGGTGGCGTAAGCTACAAAGAAGAGTTTAGCAGAGATGTAGAAAAAGATGAAATGCGTAAAGAAAGAGAAACAACACTTATACGTAAAGCGTTAATGGATTCACTAAAAGAAGAAGGTTCCTCCGAAGATATGGACGAAGGGCTTATAGATGAAACAGCAGAAGCACTAGGCTCACCTGATGTAGAACAGTTTGAAGACGCAGCAATGCAATCTGATGAAGAACCTATGGCTGAGGAATCTATGGCTGAGGAATCTATGGCTGAAGAAGCACCTATGGAAGAAGCTCCTATGGAAGCAGCACCTGAAGGCGAACCTGTATCAGCTCTTTCCACAGGGTTGGGTCAAGGCTTAATGAGTAGAGAGGCACAATAATATGGTAATGTTAGCAGGAATAGCAGGTGGCTTTGGTCAAGCTTTAGCAGATGATCAAAAAGAGAAAAAAGCGTGGCTTCGTGATCAGAAGATGATGAACCGTAAGTACGCTATGACTACAGGTACAGCAGCTATTGGAGCAGCTAATGATAAACGAGATGCTGTGCTAAGAAAGTCTGCATACTTAACAAACAGAGGTATAGACAATAATACTTTAATGTATATCTTTGATGAAGGTGGCGTTGCTGGAATCGACAGTATATACGATGTTTTACAAAATACAGATGCTAAAGCAACTAAAGAACAAGTAAATTCATTAGTTAAAGGTGCAAAAGATTATGCTGCAGCAGATGGTGAAAACTTTAACAATGTTTTAAATAGAGCCTTTGGTTTGTATAAAGAAGATCCTGCCCCAGAAAAAGTAGAAGAGAAAGCCTTCTGGCAAAGAATGTTTGACGATCCTGTAGACCAAGCGTTTAAAGATGACGGAACAGTCTACACAGGTGGTTACACACTAGCTGACATATATCGTATACAAGGTACGTCTTCTCCTATGGGTTCTGGTTCTGTAAGTATTGACAGAGGGGCTGCTCCTATAAGTTATACTCCAACAGAACAAATTAGGATTGCAAATAATATAGAAGCTAAAAATGCTCTTGTTGTACAGGAGATTAAAAACCAAATAAATCAAAGTAATCTGCCTGAAGAAGAACAACAAGCTCAAAAGCTTATACTTTCTAATGCTATTATTGATGGAGATTATAGTGGTTTAAGTATGGAAAATAAAGATAAATTCTTAAACGCCTATTATGAAAGAGAAAAAACAGATTTGGGTTCTGTTATATATAATCCTAGCATACCCGAAGGAATAAGAGATGCAGTTAGTGCTTTTATTAATCCACCCAAGCCTTTAACTATAGAAGAACAAGAAGATAAGATTATAGAAGACTATATGTTAATAGATCCTGAGTTTGATGTAAGTACTATACCAATTTTTACAAAAGAAGAACTTGTTGAAAAACAACAAAACAACACAGTTACTACTATACCTTTTTTCTTTGATGACGGAAAAGGTACAATTACATTAATGCCTCCACCTAAGAAAATAATTGAAAAAACAGACGTAATAAATGTTGAAAAGGGACCATCAGATAAACAGCTAGTAGCATGGGCAGAATCAGTACTTACTCCACATCGTGAGGCAGAAGCAGCACGTAGAGAAGCCTCAGCAGGAACTGGTTATTCTTACAAAGAAACACCACAAAACTTTGAATCTATGCTTGACAAAGATGCAAAAACTTCCAACATAAACCTTAAACGCGCAAAAGACTTTATGAAAATAATTAAAGATATAAATGGTAAAGAAGTTACGTATGAAGAATGGTCTAAAATAAAAGGGTATGGATTTTTTAAAGACAAAAACAGATTAACAGATCGTGGTCTACCTGAAACTGCTAGGGAATGGACTCGCGCTGATCCCTTCAGGTGGCGAACAATTAAGGATTAATAATGGCTAAGACATATGAAGAAATATTTGGTATTGAAGATGATGTTGCTTTACCAGAACAAAGTAGTAGCGTTGCAAAATCTTACGAAGAAATATTTGGTATTGAAGATGAGGAAGACGACTCATTAGAGAGAACAAGTAACTTTTCTTCAGGTAGAGAAGAAGGTGATCCATATGGTATTAAAGAATTAATTGATGACGATAACTTTGGTGTCATTGGTAAGTTTATGGATCAACGCTTCGGTATGCGTGAAAGCAATCATACTAGACAAGATATAGCTGACGCTTATGTAAACCATATGCGTAAGTTTAACTTTGGTCAATCTGTAACTACTATAGGAGAATTGTCATACTTAAATGCAGCTAAAAGAGACGATAACACAGAAAGGTTAAACACAGCAGCATCTGCTTATGCATTATTTGATAATATGAAGGGTGCTTTCTCAGAAGGAACTAGTGGATTAGAAAAAGCTGATGCTGTCTGGGATTATGGTAAAGCCTTAGTATGGGACCCCGTAAACTTAGTATCTCTTGGTATAGGTAAGTTAGCAGCACAAGGTTCTTTTAAGGCAGTAAATTTAGGTATAAAAAAACTAGCACTTGAAACAGCTAAAAAGAACTTAGGGAAAAAAGCATTAACTAATCCTAAGCTACTACAACAAGAAGCTTTTATACAATCACGTTTGTTAAAACCTAAAGTAATGGATGACCTTATTAAAATAGAAGTAAAAGGTAAGCAAGGTTTATACGGC
>Ga0208814_1001444_pt1 | contig 11171 bp, 15 predicted proteins | sample MalvirAntarct_55_FD_184253 | JGI IMG/M metagenome (GOLD analysis project Ga0208814, IMG submission 184253) | Marine viral communities from the Global Malaspina Expedition - Malaspina viral metaG Antarct_55 (SPAdes) (version 2) | ecosystem: Environmental > Aquatic > Marine > Oceanic | place...
TTTTAAAATTTTAATCTTGTACATCGTCTTTTAACCCTCTAAGAAACTGTTCTGGTATCATTTTAAATAGTTCATTTCCAATCTTAATATCGTAAGACCAGAATTCACTTGGAAACTCCGTAGAGTTTGGCCAGTTGTACCTAAATATCAATGTAGGCTCTGTTATAATGATCCCCAAACCATCTACCAAGTCTCCCATGAACTCTTGGCGGAACATTACAAGGTCTCCAAGTGAAAACTTAGGACCCTTGTAATTCACGGTAAGCACCTACTGAGTAAGGCCATATTTCTTCTGCGATATCCAAACATGCTTTTGCTACCTGTTGTATTTCCCATTGTGCACCCTCGTGTGTTCGTAGGTCTATAAACTTAAGTAGGTTCGACAAGTTAACAGTACCATAGTACTTCGCATAAAGGTTTTGAGGAAGAACTCCTCTCGCTTGCTCACGGCACACTCCCTTGGCAATCAAGTGGTCAAACAAGTCCAAGGCATGCTTGTGAAATGCAACCATAGCATCCGACGACTTAATGTAGGTGTCGGCGAAGCGTGGAGTTATGGTTGGATCAATCAAGCCATCCAAATTGGATGCTTGGCGATTGCTATCATGTTGTGTTCTGAATTGCTTTGGTTCATAGAACTTCAGGTCAATTTCAGTATAGCGACGAGAGATCTCGTTGTATGCCCATGTTCTATGTCTCATGTGTTGAGAGCGGACATACATCGGAACCTCGAACATAAATGTGATCGAGTTGTGCTCAAAGGGAGATGTATGTCTATGCTTAATCAAGTATTTGATCAGGCCCATATCCTTCTTTGTAAGGGGTTTTGTATTGTCTTGTCCAAAAGACACACGGGCAGCATTAGCAATCATCTTATCATCTCCAACATGTTGGACATAAGACACTTTACCAATGCCGTCTCCGTAGAGTTCTATTTCTCTCACTTGCTCTCCCTAATCAATTTAGCGAGTTGCTTCTTCATCGATCTCATTCTCATTCTAGCGTGATACTTAGATGAGCCAAGTCTATTACTTTCTACAATCTTCTTTGAAAGAATATTGATGTTTTCTGCTAATTTTCGAGCAGTAAATGACCGAGGAACGTCTTTTTTGTTAATAAAGACGTATTTTGCTTCTCTAACATATTTTGGGTCGGCTAGGTCATCGGCAGGGTCATATCCATGAGGTTGAGATGCATCGAAATCAAGATCAACAGAGAATCGCTTACCTGCTTTTTCACCTGCAGGTCTTGGTATTCCGTCTTTAACTTTTGCATCCCAGCTCTTATCTGGTACGTGAGAATAGTAGTCAGATGCTCCGGCCATATCATCGTGACCGAGAACTGAATCTGCTGGTGTTGAACTGCTAATGTTTACAGTTGGAGGAATCTCCATAATTGGTCCAAATATCGCTTCATCATAAGATGGATCAGCGACCTCTTGAGAGTAGTCAGGATATTCCAAACTGTGTCTCATGCCGTCATCACCCTTGCTTGAGTGGATGAATGATTCCTGTCCATACTTATATGCATATCTCTTAGCATCTTCCAAAGTCATGTGTGGGACCATGTAAGAGTCCTCAGGGCCTTCATACATTCCCGATACAGTTCTAAAGCCATAACCAGCAGCTGCCATTTCTTTTTCGAACTCTTGTGCTCGAGCAGCGTTCTGCTCTGGGCTCAATGGTTTTGCCTTTGGATTTTCTGGGGTCAATATTGCGACTTGATCTACTGATTCTACATCGCCCTTGAGCATATCCATAATTCTTCTATATTGTGTTTCTTGCGTTCCTTCAGTCATAGCCTCAAGGATCATGCCCTTTAATGTTTTTGTTGTTAGTTTCATTCTTCTAGTCTCCCATAGACATAATTTTCTTTTACGACGTAAATAGTCTCCAATCCAGCTTTTATTTCCTGAACTGTGGTCCTTTCGACTACAACTGAGTCTCCAATTTTTACCCCGATAGAGCAGTCTTCAGCCATACCAATGATCTCTCCTATAACATAAGGAGACTTGGGTGGTTGATACTCTTCAGGCATGACAAAGAGTGGTGTCTCCTTGTCCTCTTTCTTTTCGTCCAATGGTAAGATCCATAGGTGTCGGTTGTGTGGTTCAAAATGCATTTTTCCTCCAAATAAAAAAATCGCGATGTGTTATATTGCGGACAAAGATTAATGTCCTTGTATATAATATAACACATCGCGATTGGGTTGTCAAGTAGAAACTTTTACTTTTCTTCGTGAGTCTTTTTGGCTTCTTGAATTACTGTTCTAACTTCGCGGAGCTCTTTTGAAGCTTCCATGAGTGCCTTTCGAGCTCTCGGTGCAGCAGACTTATAACCATAAGACCCAGCTTCGATCTTATCCAAGTCATCCATCACTTCTTTTAGGTTGTGAATAACTCTCTCTAATTCTTCTCTCATATTTTTCTCCTAGTTAAAATATCTCACAGCCATTACTACCACAAGCGATTTCTCCACTTAGGTCAGTCTCATCTGTTGTCTCCTTAACTAGGTCTAGGTCAACGTTTTTGACCAATGAGAGCATCCTTTCGTAGGTTTCAACGTCGCAGTCGGTATAGGGAGCTTGGACATATGAGCCCAAATCCATCGGCAAAACACTCAAGCCATTATACACCCCTCTATTGTTCCACATCCAGTCTCCGACAGTTTCCCACTCGCTATCTCTGATGCTAACAGTAGCAGAGACATTGTGAGTATTGTTTCCTTTCTTGTGACCGGGCTTGATCCACTCATTAGAAACCTTCTTCACTCTCTCGAGTAAATCAAGGGCGCTTTCGTGGCGCGTTATTGACCCCTTAGGAGCTCTTTGGGGCACAGATAGGATAGCAGTATCATGTGGCCTAAAGCGGCAGTCCTCGATGAGCTCAGGCAGGTTATTGACGAGATACGAATAGATCGCTTCATTCTTTCCAACGCGCAATCGTCTAATGTAATAGTCGTTGTGCCATGCATGAATACCGCTTGATGTACCAAGAGTGAGAGAAGTTGTCCCTGCTGGTTTGACACATGTTTGTCGTGCTGCCTGATTGATACCAGTTTGCATTGCGACTCGACGGTTTTCTTTAGAAATCTCCAATGATGCCTCAGTCATGTTAAGGGCCAATACTCCACCAGATGCTATTCCGGTCATTGAGACGCCGATGAGGGCATCTTTCTCAGTTGTCCTGCGCCATACTGGTCTGAGGTAATGAAAGTCCGTGTAGGTTGCCTGAAGCGTTCCTATGAACGATGCTGCCTTGCTTCTGCTGTTAAGCGTTGCTTGGTCAGTAACATCGGAGACGTTGATCTCAACCAAGTTACAGAACTGGTTTGGTCTCAAGCCAATTTCACAACATGGATTACAGCCCCAGTCTTTATCGTTTGAGAAGTAAAATCCTGGTTCTCCTGAACGTGACTCTTCAACTCGCTTCCATAGACTCATGAAAGTAGGCTTATCAATTCGATGACGCATTACAACTACAGAATTGTTTGCTCGTCCTCGTTGGGGGTTGAGTTCCCACCATGCTCCTGATTTTGCTGAAAGCATGTCTTCATCATCAGCCGAGAATAAAGAAATGAGAGCGGCACGACGAATGCCTCCCGCCAAAACTGCATCCGCAATGTAGCAGATGATATCATGAACCTCAATAGGAGTGAGTTTTTCACTGTTATCTTTCGCATCTAAAATCCCCTCTATCTTTACTAAGCACTCTTTGAGTGGTTGTGGGCCTGGAGCCTTACCACCGGATGTAACTAGTCTCGCACCTTTCGGTCGGATGTCTGAGAAGTCAAAGCGTAACTTTGATGTTCCTTTAAAGTAAGACATCATAAGAGCCTTGACTGAATCCGCCCAGCCTTCGATGGAATCCCCAATAAGAAAACGACGGGTTCTCTTGCTCGATGGTTTACGTATCTCAGGTAGGTTATCTACGTGGTGGGATTGCACTGAATAGCCAACGCCTGTTCCACCTAAGAGTAGGAACATAATCTCTCCGAATACTCGTGGGTCATCTGCTGGTGTATAAGCGCAATTAAAGATGCGGTTTGGGGAAACCTCAATTGGCTTGCCTCCGAATTGCATCGAGCGCATTGATGGAAGAACTTGCTTGTCAAAAACAAACTTGTAGTTCTCTCGTATTTCCTGTTCTAAACTAGGAAACTTCTTGATGTGCATGTTCATGTTTCTGGTAACTAATTCGTTCCAGTTCTCTCGACGTTGTTCCTTTTCAATGTATCTTGCATACTTCATATGGACTGTGATGTCCGATAAAATCTTTTTCTCTAAATCCATTAGGGACTCCTGTTGTTTTTTTAATTATTTTCCTGCTTTCGCGTATTTGTTTTTAAGCATCTGCAAAGCGTCTGACGTTGATTGCATTTTTTCCGCTGATTCGTCTCGGTCCAGTATCTTGATGGTAACGTCAGACCAATCAACGAAAGCATCAAACACAAGCCCATCTGGGCCATTGCGGTTCTTTGCGATAAAAATACGACCCTTATTCGCTTGCTTATCTTGTACAGTTCTCGATAGAGAAAAGATGAAGTCTGCAACAAAACACTTATTAAATGCTTCCGAGATTGCTTCCATTGTGATAACTTCAGCATTAAGACCTCCTCGGTTTGTTTGAGACGCTGTCCAACAAGGGATCTCATAAGTTTGGGCAAGCCCTCGAAGCCCTTCATAAGTCTCCTCTAACTCGTGACGCTTCTCTCCGGTTGCTCGGGGAGGTCGTAACAAGTCAGCATAGTCAACCAAGATCATATCAGGCTCAATGCCTCTCTTTCGTAGCTTCTCAATATGATTCTTGAGAGTTGATACGGAAGCCGATTTGGTTGGATACTCTTTGATAATTAGAGTACCTTCAAGGTCTTTCACTTTCGCAACAATTTCTTTTTGTCTTTCTCTGTGCTCATTAAGTGGAACATCCGTGATGCAACAATCAAAGCGTTGCCCCACAGTTGTATCTTTTAGCTCGAGCGTATAATAAACTACAGTCTTACCCTTGAGAAGTGCCTGTGTTGCGAGGTGGACAAGAACCATTGACTTACCGGCGCCAGTTGGTGCTACGACTACGCCAAGTTCGGACTTACCAAGTCCGCCTTTCACAATTTCATCCATTCGAGACCAACCTGTTGAGATAGGGTCTCTTGTTACAGACTCAAAACGTTTTAGCAAATCTTTACGGAAGTCATGGCCAAAGTTATTATCGGTTCCCAAAACAAGAGCATCCTTGATAAGCTTTTCTATTTCTTCAAAAGAAGAAGACTTTAGTAGACCTACGGATTTCATCATTGCCTGTTTCAGGATTTGCTTTCGGCAGAAGTCGATAGCCTTGTCTTTAATAAATGGCGCTTCCTCAACTCCATCGGACTTATGAACTTTGTCGAAGAAAGTTCTAACCTTTGTGCTTACTGCTTTGTCGTGGTGATTCAATTCTGTTCTTAAGACAGTGATCATTACTTCTGTATTTGGATGTGTGTTATATTTATCTCGGTAATCAATCAATGCCTTCGCAAATACTTGCAAGTATTTTCTTTCAAAAAAGGACACATCTAACACTTCCGTTATTTGATCGAAAAATGGTCGATCTTCAAACATCAATTGACATAAGTTTTCTTGGAAATTGCCGCCAAAGCGCATAAAGGTTTCTTTATTTTCTAATTCGTTCATTTGTCCTCCCAGACTTATTTGGTTACTTAATTATAACCTATCACAGTTCACTTGTCAAGTATTTTCACTTATTTATTCTTCGAAATACCACTTGAAGGTCGTTGAAGTTGAGATGTGCGGCATCATCGCCGAATAACATTTGTGTGAACTTTATTTTATTAAATGTTGGTTCGAAGTCAATGATTGATTTTTTAATGATCTCTCGATTCAACGGTCTGATGTTTGGAAACTGCAATTGCATGATCGCATAGTTATCTTTGATAAGTTTTTCATCCTTTTGAATGTTCTCATGAATCTTAAGCTTTTTTCCAACCATCACACAGTCTCTCACTATGTCTGAGACTTCATATTCATCTTCTCTCACGAGATAGGGGAAGCGTTTCGCAATGGTCTTTAAACCTGCGCCTTTGATTCCCGGAAGATTGTCTGATGAGTCTCCTGCGATTGCTCGAGCTAATGCGAAGTTCTTTGGGTGAATCTTGAACTCGTCTACGACAGTTTGCTCAGTAACAATTTTTTTCTGAATTGGTCGGTAAATCTGAACGTCTTCTCGGCATAACTGGAAGAAGTCCTTATCGCTTGAGATGATAGTCTTCTTCCAACCGTTATATTTCGGATGGTTAATCACCAACGCGATGATGTCGTCGGCTTCCGTAAAGTCTGCTACGAGTTGAATTACAGGCATCTCGTTTAGATATTCCATGAGTCTGACTTGTTGATAGCCTTTGTTGGCTTCTTCTTTCTCTTCTGGAATATCTATCAATCGACGGTTAAATCTCACAACTTTTCTTCCGCCTTTGTAGTTCTTGTTCATAGAACGGCGTCTCTGAGAGCCGTCATGGCCATCCCAAGCGATTATAACCTCATCAGCAGTAAAGTCCCTAGCCACCTTTTGAAGTGACTTTAAAAAGCCAATGGTGCCGCCTATGGGCATGCCGTTTTTGTCCAATTGTGGGCTTATCACATAGCTGCGCAGAAACATGTTCAATGCGTCAATTATTATTACATTTTTCATTTGTCCTCCAAGACTGTGTATTCATATGTTTTCTTTGGAAAGTGCATTACGATCTTATACTTTCCAATTAGCATTGCAAACTTCTCCTCATTCTCCCAAGATAGTTTACCGATGTAGGTCTCGCCCTCCATCTTACAGTAGCATCTAATCGTCTTCACTTATCCTCCAGACTTTTAATGAAGTCAATATCTATGCCCATGGTGTCAAACCACCACTCGTTGGACTTGTCTTTAAACTTCGGCTTGTCCTTATTTCTATTGTAGTTCTCTACAACCTTGTCTTGGCGCTTCTTCTCTTTGAGATAGTGCTCGTTGGTCCACTCTGAACTGAGACGATAAAGCTCTCTTAGTAATTTGCGGAATACATAACCCTGTTCCTTATTACTTGGGTAGTATCCTGAATGTAATAGTTTTTCACATGCTTGGATTAAAATCTCTTCACGTGTTTCCTCATTCGGTCCATTCACGAACATGTCAAGTCTTTGCAACCCAAACCCGGCATCAATGCAGGTTCCAAGTGGGTTTACGATGTTTCCTATCTCGACGTCATCCTTGAAGAACTCCGTACAGTAGCCGCCAATGTCTCCATCCGTCCACTTACATTCTTCTTCGCTCCTTACTTCAACATCATAGTTGTCGTAAAGACTTCGCCAGTCTTCCATCTTATCAGGGTGTATTGTTACATAATCTACCTTGATTTCTAGAACGTCCTCGACAAACTCCATCCAGAAGTCGACCGCTGTTTGGATAGACATTGTTCTGAATGAGAAGAGACCAACCATATCAAAATATAAGAAGTGCGTACCGTCTCCGATCTCCTCTAAGTCGTTTAGTCTGATGCAGGACTGAATGTTTGCCTGTGTTCCTGTTTCATCTGATTTAAATTTTTGCTTAAACTGTTGCATTCCTGCGGGACAGAATAATGTTGTGTTGTCATATGGACGTACATTATCGTCCAATTGGTAATAGATTCTCTTGTTTTCACAAAATTGTCTATATAAATCTGTTATATTTTTCATTTGTTCTCCCAATTTTTAATATCGGCTGTCCATTTTTCTATTAGAGACATCCATTCTGACCAATTACGCGAAGATATAGTTTTTGGTTGTACTTGACTTTCCAAATCGTGTAATATTCTAGACTCCGTCCATCCATAATCCCTAAGTGCTTTAGTGTAATTCACCAAAGTTATCGATGCTGCTCGTTCATTCCAGTAGGTGAAGTTGTTTCTGGCGATTGCTTTTATATAAGAGCACTTGGAATCTACAATTGGCCTATTGTTATTAACAATGATGCCTCCAATTTTATTCATGAAAATTTCTACGCTAGCCTTGTCATGTCCATTTTCTGAAAATCTAAGATACTTCTCAGCAGAGAGATCTATGGCCTTTAGTACTTCCATTGCTCCATATTTCTTTATTAATTTATTGAGAAAATCTATATTATTAACCATGGAACCTCTCAATAGATCATTAATATATCCCAATATCTTGTTTTTTATATTCTCGAGTTCCATCTCTTTTTTTCTTTTCTTACTTATATGTTTTTCGATTAAGTCGATTTCTGTGCTCATTCGTCCTCCAACGTATACTATAATATAACACGCCTAAGGCGACGTGTCAAGTAAAAAGGGTAAAAAAAAACCCCAACTCCGAAGAGAAGGGGCTTATGAGTAACTTCAGGATCTAACCTTCTTCATTCTCGCCTTCGAGGCCAAAGTTCTTACCTTCGGACTCAAATTTTCTGATGATTTCTTCATCCATGATGTCGAGCACAACAGCACGAAACTCTGGTTCTTGTAACTTTTCAATCCATTGCGACTTCTGGAATTTGAATTCCTTTCCTTTCGCGTCAAAGATTTTATTCCAAGCTCCCGCTTTAAACCGTTCAGAACCTGAGGCTCTTAATGCTTCAAGCCATGACTCTTCATCTTGGATACCCACATTGTTGCCCCACAAGATCTTAAAGCCGCAAGTCCGACCTTCAGAACCAAAGCGAGACTTTTCAATCTTAACAGCCACTTCGGAACCAATCCGCAAACCGCTTGGAGATACAACGAAAGCTGCTTTTGACTTACGCTTTGTGAGCCAAATCCGCAGAGATGAAAAGTATTCAATTGCCTTTCCACCAGGTGCAGTATAAGGCGTTATCCTCGCTTCCCAAATTGTCGCTGCGATATTAGTCTTGAGTTGGTTGATCAGCAATAGAGTGCATTGTTGATTCGCCAATGGGATAGTAAGCTTTGGAAATGCTTTCGCAAAAATCCTTGGCTTGACTGCCATTGATGATTGAGGATTGAAGTCACCTTCGAGGTCCGCCTCAGCAGATGTTGCTGCGATAGAATCCCAAATAAACAGAAACTTTGTCTCTGAGTATTGTATCATAAGGTCTTCAATTGTCTCGAGAACTTTCTCAACTGAGACTGCTTGAATATACATGAAATCGCTTTTGGTGTCTATTCCAGAGTTTGTCAAGAACTTTGGGTCAATAGCTGACTCAGCATCAAAGTAAACAACGAAATGTCCTTTCTTTTGTGCCTGTGAAGCTATTTGACAAGCCATGTAGGACTTACCAGACGAAGACAAGCCGGCGAGTTCAGTAATCTTCCCAACGGGAATTCCAGCCATCTCACCTCGGCAGGTAATAGAGTCCAACCAGCGTGAGCCAGTTGGGATCCATTCTTTGACCGCAGTAGGATTGTCTTGATTTAAGTCGTGGGCAATATCTATCCCTACTTTTTTGTTGACGAATTTCTTCATCGCATTAATATCAATCTTACCTGCTTTAGTCATTACTCTCCGCCTTCTTCAGAGCCTTCTTCTGACTCCTCAGTCTCTTCCTCAGTTTCCTCTTCAGACTCTTCGGAACCTTCAGACGAGGTGTCCTCTGACTCTTCAGCTGTCTCTTCGGTCGCTTCTTCAGCATCTACTGCTGTATCTTGTTCTTCTTCTTTGTCGCCGCAGGCCAAGAACATTGTCATTAATAAACTAATCATTGTTTACTCCTTCGTTGGTATTAGTAGTTTCGGTTGAAGTCGTAGTGACTTCTGTTTTAGGTTGCCCAGATGTGATATCATTAACATCTTTAGTAACTTCGACTGTAACGTCTGTAGTTTTTTCATCAGTTGTCTCCGTAGTTTCTGTCTCAACAACTTGAATTGTTGCTGTGGAAGCCGCATTTGTTGTTGCTTCCTTCTCTCCGCAAGCGAAGAGCATCGTCAATAGTAACGTCATGTTACCTCCTGTAGGTTTATGTCTAATTTTATATTTATTTGTAGTTTTGGCATACCAACTTTGTCGGCAAGGCCAAGATCGATCGCCTCTTTAGATTCAATGAACCAATCAGCTCGACCTTTCTCGTTTAACTGCTTGTTAAACCATTTCTCTGATTTGTTTGAATTTTCCGATAAGATTCTATAAATCTTGTTGTTTAGACGCTTTGTCTCTTCTGCACTGGCTTGGATTTCGGAATTCTTACCCCAAGAACCAGAAGCCACATCGTGGATCATCAATGTCGCATCTTCTGTGATGTATCGATATCCTTCAGTTCCACAAGAGAACAGGATAACTCCACAACTCATCGCCTTTCCTTCTACTATGGTTGCGACAGGTAATTCAGAATTCTTAATAGAGGCGATCATACTCATAAGAGAGTAGACTTGGCCTCCATATGAATCAATGATTACTGGGATAACAGATTGACCCGTATTGTGTGCTGAAGCCATCTTGTCTGCGAATTCCTTCGCTGATTTTTCATCAAACTTATTAACCCTGATTATAACCGGGCTACTTCTTAATTCGACAGTTTTTATGTTACTGTCGATGTTTCTTTTCCATAGCATGTTGTCTCCTTTGTTGTTTCATGAAAACGAGGCACCTGTAACCCGTGCCTCCCTGCGGTGTCAACTTAGACGTTAAGCTGCTTCTTCTTCTGAATTTTCCACTGCTGGTAGTGATTCCTCAAGTTCCAATATGAACTTAAAATCCTCACTAGAAATCAGTCGATCAATTAATAATTCTCTTCGAGAATTTCTACTAGTCGTTCCCTTTATATTGCTTTGGTTGAAGAAATAATATCCTGACTTTACGGGTTCAGAGACACCATTTTTATTTGCTTTTTCCAAATCTTTAAGATATTGAATACTAGATTCATTAGAGAGCTTGCTATCCACTTTCTTGAAGGCTTCGATCAAAGATTCATAATCAGAGATTATTATTTGATTGTCAATCAAATATTCGGCAACCATCAATAAACCCCAAAAATCTTTTTGAGTGACTGACTTAGTCGAACTAGTTTTTGAACATCTAACCAAGCTTGAAGTTAGACTCAATATGTTACTAAATCTAGATCGAAAGTAAGGAGAGTATTGCACTATGCCTTTATTTTCCTTTCCTTTTCCCAAATTGTAGAAGTCATCCAACTTGGACTCTCTAGCATCAGTTTGGTGCTCCTGCAGTATTGCGACATATGCGATGGCTGTCCACTCT
>Ga0208814_1001446_pt1 | contig 11146 bp, 12 predicted proteins | sample MalvirAntarct_55_FD_184253 | JGI IMG/M metagenome (GOLD analysis project Ga0208814, IMG submission 184253) | Marine viral communities from the Global Malaspina Expedition - Malaspina viral metaG Antarct_55 (SPAdes) (version 2) | ecosystem: Environmental > Aquatic > Marine > Oceanic | place...
TTGTTACTACAGGAAAACAGGTTTAACAAAGATGCTTCATTAGAAGAAAATGTAGCATTCTACCTAGGTGGCCCTGCACTAAGTACTGCTAACAGGTTATACCGTGGTGTTAATGACTTACGTTCTGGAGACATAGGTAGCGTAGAGCGTGGCATAGAAAACTTAGCACCTGCTGGCCTTACCAACCTCTACCGTAGTTCTATAGGTAGATATCAAAGAGAAGGTGGTATTCGCACCCGTAGAGGTGACCCTATATATGATGATATGACCGCAGGTGATTTTGCGGCACAGGCTCTAGGGTTCCCTCCTGCGGAGTACACGTTTATACAAGAACGAACGGCTAGGAATAAAGGCGTAGAAAAAGCTATTACTATTAAAAGAACTAGGCTAACTAAACAGTTCTACATAGCAAATCGTATGGGAGACGTTGAAGCTATGAACAGGCTTGTAGGAGAAATGGTAGAGCATAACAAACGGCACCCTGTAGAGGCCATTACCCCGAAACAAATAATGAAATCGTTTGAATCCCACATGGCAACTTCGGCTAAGATGCACAATGGGGTAACCGTAAACCCATTAATGAAACACGCTATTATGAAGAGTAATATGGAGTACAACCAATAAAAAACCCCCCTATCGCCTCGGCAACGAGTAGGGGGGTCAGGAGGGAGAAGCAGTGTAGGGGAGTACACTACTTCGTCCATCATAGTATCATATAGTCCGCCAGATACGTATGCCTAATTTGTCATTTTCTATGACTATTTTTATTGTAACTTGCCATCTCTTACCTTTAGTTATTGTGGTTACTTGTTCTTTTGCCCTCTGAGTATTTATGCAGGGTACAAAAATAGATGCCCCTATAACCATTTTGTCCCAGTTAACTGTAATACATACGCCATCAGGGGATAGGTCATCTACCATTAACACGTTACTTGGCTTCTGCTAACACGTCCACTCTTGAACAGTCTATAGAGATAACGTTTGTGGGTGGTAGTTGTGTGGTAGTGCCCCTAGTAAGTCGCATCTTACTGCTAGACGCCCCAAACTCACTCTTTAAGTCTTGCACAAAAGCCGCGTAGTTTATCTGGTGCTTACCACACCACGCTTTAAGTGGTTTAGGTATTAAGTATGCACGCTTTACGTCTGTCTCATATCGTCCAACTAGCCGTATCTTAGGGTCTAATTCTGGTATAACTAAAGAATCTAACCCGTTGTCCTGCCCTTTACGCAAGTCATCAGTACTCTTAATCTTAAGTATGCTACCCCAGTTCTCGTGAAAGTAATCGTTTAATAGTTCTGCCGCAGATGAGTTCATATCAGAAGCCATGTGTTTGTTCTCCTTGAGCATTTTAATTATAAACTTAAATAGTTTATTAGTGTCATAGTTTACTAACCCCAGTTTCTTGGCGATTAATACGCCTGTAAGATCAGCCGCCGCTCCTGCTGACCAGAAACGGTTCTCGGCAGTTAAGTCTGCCGCCTGATCTATCTTAGCCTGTACCTGCGCTAGTAATTCCCTTACTGCCGTAACATTAGCCATAACATATTGTATGTATAATATACCTGCATGGCCGTATATGTTTTCGGCATTGGTAGCATGGTCGTCTGTTAAATGTTTAGTCTTACTCTTGTCAAACAACCTAACCGCTTTAGTCTCCATAAGCCGCTGTGCTTCTGCTTTCGGCATAGCCTTGTACATACTAACTTTCTCAATGGCGCTAGTATTACCCGTAGTAACAGATAGTAGCTTCCAAGGCTTACCCCTTACACGCTCTGTGTTAGTGCCGTTACTAGACATACGGTTTTTCTGCATACCACTAGATATTTGGTATATGAGAGACGATAATTCTTCGCCTTTAAGTTCAGTCAGTTCGTCAATATATAATGGTAGGTTTTGGTATAACTCACTTCTATTACCTCTGGAGTTCTTGGTATCGTTCTCTCCTAGTACTAACGCTTTAGGGTTACCCCATATAGATGCGCCTACATACATAGCAGTAGTTTTACCTATACCACTCTCCTTACTATGTACGTGAAACCCTGCACAAGATACGGGAGACAACGCCATAAGGGGTGATCCAAACCCCGTACCTACTATATACTGGTGCAGTTCAAACCCGTCTCGGTCATAGAAGTTAGCCATGTCTATCCAACCTTGTAACGTACCTTTAGGTTCAAAGGCATGGAACAAACCTGCGGTAGGCGTAGAGGGAGGGTTAGACCCAATAGTATTAGCGAACACTTCTTTATCCCCTACTACAAATGACTTTAAGTCATCCCCTGTCCACCCAAACTGCCTACGTGCTTCTGTTGCTACTCCCGTAGCTTGTAACTCGTTTACCCATGTTGTCATATAAGTCATTAATTTATCCATCCTTGAAACAGCCACGCCATGCATGGACATCTGTTTCCGTAGTTCTTCTTTGGAAGTAACGGCTGTAAGGGGTATTGTAAATTCTCTAACCCCATCTTTAGGTAAATGCAACCTAACAACCACCGCTTCCCCTATCTCTAAATCTTTAATACGTTTAACAACATATAAGTCGTTGTGGTACACGACCTCCTCATCAGGGTCGCCTTCATCATTAACTGTGCGTATATAAACTCCACCGTTGGCCCCCCTAAAGAATGGCCTTGGGTACGTCGGAATCACATAGGTAGTAGTAGGTGAGTCAGGTAAGTCCATCTCAGGAACTTCTACTATGTTATCTTCTTCGGTTGCCTCTACTACACTACTGCCTAGCACTATAGGTGACTTTACCTTTCCCCAGTTAGGGCACTTGGGGCATACATCAGGGTTAAACTCATCAAAAGAAGTACACAGGTATGGGCCTTTGATTAGTTCCATCTTATCCCGCGTATCTTCTGGAGAATAACCTTCATGGTTCTTGGAAATGTTTGTAGCCGCAGAATTTGCATCTACGCAAAACTTAGCGATAGACAGCCCTGCTCTCCACATAGGCTCACTACAATTCTCTTGGTCTTTCCATATAGTCTTCAACTGTTCACAGCCAGTGCCGTTCATTGTCTTAACTATAATATCTTTAAACTTGTTTTGCTTGTTTCCCATAAGGGCGTTCATAACTGAACTAGCGCCAGAGGGTACCATCCGCTTAGGAACTGGTATCATCCCACCACCAAGTAACATAGAGAACTTATCAAAGTCTAATGATTCAGGAACGTCAGACGCTAGAAACTCTACAGGAGAGGGAGGGGTTGTCTTATAGTTATGTGTAGTGGGTACACGTAATACCCTAGCGGCATCGGCAGTGACAGCAGGATCAGCGAGTAACTTATGTTCAGCGCATAACTTCTTTAGACGCTCCGCTACAGGTAGCCAATCATCTATGCCTATAGCCTCAGACAAGAACCAGTACGCATGTACGCCCCTACCAGAATTGACTAGCTTGGGCTTAGGTAGTGATAGCGTCTTACAGAATCCCTGTAATGCTTTGAGGGCTTCATCTTGAGTTGGGTAGTCTTTAGTTTCTCCACAATCTAAATCTAGGAAGAAAGACTTTAGTTGTTTAACGTTACTAACTTTACGGGAATTTGATTCATTAAATGTACTAAGTGCAAAATAAGAATCATATCCCTTATTATCTAGGTCACGGGCCGCATCAGCCATGTCACCTATAGAGGTATAGAATTTCTGTGTCCGCTTATCATCTTTAGTACGAAATGCAAATAAGCAGTAGTATCCCTCATCCCCTAATGTTTTCCTTAAAAAATCTTCTGTATTCATAATAAGTACCTAATTCCGAGAGGTACCATAGCAGGGGCGTTTGCACGCCCTTTTCGGTAGTCATCCTAGCTATGGGTATGGTCTTACAACGGGAGACTATTAGTCGTCCCAATCAGCTACTATAGACGCTAGCGCATCATCAGATGCTTTAGGTGCAGGTGCTGTTTTCTTAACTACTTTCTTTGGTTCTTTTACTTTAGTGGGTTCGTCGTCCCCAAACAACTCATCACTAACTACAGGTGTTTCCACTGGTGCGGCAGTTACCACCTCAAACGGATTCTCCTCTGCGGAGAACTGAAACCCACCTTCTACTGCGCCAAACGGAGACGCGGCTTCCATAGGTATGTACTTAATTACCTGTACTGCACGTAGTCTAAGGGACACCCCTGCCTCACGCATGTTATACGGGGTAAATGTAACTGCAACGTTAACAGTGCTACCCGTTGTAAGCATGAAGTCGTCTGGTAGTTTAACGCCTTTACTATCGTACTGTACAGGCTTAAACGTAGCGTCTTTACCGTATGCACCTTTTAGGGATGCTTTATGCGTGTAAGTACCATCTTCTTCTTTCTTGAAAGGCATGTCAAACTTGTCAGGCCAGCCCTTCTCTTTCTTTGATTCATACGCTTTGACCATCTCTACAAACAGAGCCTTAGCTTGGTCTTTAGTCATACGAAAACGAGTTTCGTATTTAGCGCCTTCATCAAATGCGTCACACGGAACCGTGCGGTTTTCTGCATTGTCGAACTTGTAAGTCTTATTGATACGAGGCCATAGGGCTTCTACGTTATTGATAAGATATTGATTATTTGAAACAGCCATAATGTTTTCCTAAGTTTTAGTTTGCGTTTATCTCGAAACCTTCAACCGCCGAGAACGGTGATACAGGTTCACTTGTTACTGGAACAGTTAGTGTGATCGCTCGTAATGTATCTTCGTGGTCGATCATTTCACACACTGTCTCATAAGTGTCCGCGTCTAGTCGGTCTACTGGTTTAAAGTAAAGTTTTGGTACAACACTATCCCTATCAAAGTATATATTGGTAGTGATAGCAACTATCGGGGTATCGTGTTTAGACAAGAGCCGAGCATAATTCTGCATTCCCATAGCCCCACCTTTGTCGTTACCGAATATCGATGTGGCAGGTATCTGTAACTGATACACCTCATCGGGCTTATCCCCAAATACAACTGCTAGTCGTTGTGAGAACCGACAAGCCCTACCCCCATACTGACCTGAACCCCTAATGTTTTGAGGACAGTCCATACAACGCATAGCTTGCCGTTGATCTTGGGGTACTTCATTAGACGGTAACCGTGTATCGGGAGACCAACACGTAGGTACCGCTACCCTATTAGGGTCATACGCATCGCCATAGTAAGCGCGAGATACTGGGGCGGCATTAATTACCACCACTTCTATAGAACCTGAATCGTTAGTACTAATTTTTGTGCCTCCAACTACAAAGGTAAACTCGCCACCCTGTATGCTGATTCGACGTAGATTAGCATTACTCATTAAGCGTCATCATCCAAGTCTAGTTCTAATTGTTCAAACTCCCCTAACTCTTCATCAAGGGGGCCGTCCTTCTTAGGTGCTCCAACCAAAGCGCCTTCAACATCCGCCAAATTAAAGCGGTAGGTCGTACCTACTTTTACATAGGTATTAGGCGGAATCTTATCTTGCCTTACCCATGCACGTATGGTGGATAACGAAACAGAAAAGTGTTTAGCCACTTTTTCTATTGGTACAAATACTTCTGACATTATTTTCTCCTTACTGATACTACATATTCTGAATCTACATTAAGCCCTTTAGGTACTAGGGCAGGATTTTCTTCTAGAAACTGCTTCATGTTTGTCTGGTTAAGTCGTTTGTCAAGTAACTCAGGTGCCCCATGCTCTAACACAAACTCATGCATGTTGCTCCAATCGCTAGTCCAATACCTAGTCTTAGCAGACCTGTAAAACAATCCTTCTGAAGTCTTCACACTATCAACGCCCTGCTCCTTACAGTAGTCAAGTAATGCTCTCTTAACCTTATCTATCTGCTCAGACAGTTTGCTATCTTCTTCTTTAAATGCCGCTGAAAGTTCCGAACGCCTATCCTTAATCTTCAAATAGATTTTGGTTAACTGTTCAGCAGTGGACTTAACTTCCTCACTCATCACACGCTCCTTTTATTAACGGGATGTTTACTTTAGTGAGTTATTATACTCTAGTCAAGTATTTCTTTGTAAAGATCAATCATTTTTGTGTGTACATCGATTCTGTTATCTAATAATGAGTAAACACGTTTCTCTGCGTGGGAACCTTGGAGCTGGACGACGGTACATTTATGATCTTGTCCTGACCTGTGTACACGAGCGTTGGCTTGAGCATATGTTTCTAGAGAGCTTGTCGGTGCCCACCACACTACTGTGTTAGCCGCAGTCAATGTAACTCCATGCGCCGCTGACTGAGGTTGAATTACTAACACCTTCGGATTGTCTTGCTCTTGGAACCTTTTAAATATATCAGTGCGCCTAGGTGCAGACACATCTCCACGAATAACCTCGGTCGATATACCATCTTCTCTTAGCTTGCCAGTTAACATGTCAATGGTGTGCTTGAAAGGTACGAACACTAATACTTTCTTACTAGACTCATCTATTACTTCTCTTAACACCTTATACCGTGGGGATATGTCGAACTCTAACGAGTCTCCCTTGTCGGTATACACTGCCCCTGCGGATATCTGTAGTAACTTATTCATGTTGACTGCGGCATTCGCGGCTGTGATCTGTTCACCTGCCGCCTGCATAACCATCTTACTCTTTAACTCTTTATAGTATTTCAACTGTTGTCTAGTTAATGCTACCTCTCGCTTGACGTATACCATAGGTGGTAGGTCTAGACATTCATCTTTAGTAAACCTGATCGCAGGTTGCAACACTCTATGTACCGTAGTAGTGGCGTCCTCTTTTGGTACCCACTTAAAGTTTGTAACCTTAGCCATAACCTGATCGCGGAATGACCCAAAGAACCTAGGCACCCCAGTAGGGTTAACTAGTTTAGCGATACCGTATGCATCGGTAGGACTCTGTGCCGCAGGGGTACCTGTCATCATCCATAGCCATGTACTAGGGCCAACTAACTTAGCTAAGGTCTTCCATCGTTTAGTTTGTGGATTCTTATAGTGAGTGGCTTCGTCTACAATTATTAAGTCAAACCCTCCATTGGCTACGGCGTCAGCTACTATCTCTACTCCGTCATAATTTATTATCACGTACTCGGCATCGCCCTCTATTATCTTTGCACGTTTAGCCTTAGCCCCATATGCTACGTCCACCTTACGGTGCATAGCGAAACTAAACAGATCGTTCCTCCATGCCGAATCCATAATAGATAGGGGGCATATTACAAGTACTCTGTTGATAGCGCCTTCTTTAAGTAAGTAATCAGATGCCCATATAGCACTAGCTGTTTTACCTGTACCCTGCTCGTTAAAACAAAACGACTTGCGGTTGAGTGTTAAGAAACTAGCGGTGACTTTTTGGTGGTCAAAGGGTGTGTATTTGCCCGTCCACTTGTACTTAGATTCTATAGGGGAGGGAGCATTGATCTTCATGTTACGTAGTACTTGCGTCTCTTCTAGTCCCCAGTTAACAAGTACTTGGTTGTTTGGTAGTTCTCTACTCTTAGGTATTACCGATGTAACCTTTGCAGGGTTACGTAGGGTGAGTAGTAACGCTTTATCATCTACTATCTTCATTTATAACTCCGATGCTAAATAGCGTGAAGTGGGTGTCCACGTCACACTGAAATATAATTACTTGCTAACACGTTAAGGTGATAACACCTACATATTCTGTTAATGGGTAGACTGAATAACTGAATAACTGTACAACCCAGTCAGGTCGCGGCTTTGCTACATACGCAACCTTAATACCACCGCCATACTAATCGATATATTATATCGTTTGCTTAATTATTATGACGTTTTTAGTAGCCCTGCTTCGTCCACAGATAGGGCTAAGTCTGACTATGGGCCAACAATATTAAGCCTGAACTACCCTGATTTTATACGTATTACTAGTTCTCCACGAGAGGGGGACTACGTACTTTGTTTTATGACGCATCAAGGTAAGCGTCCACCACCACATTAACCTTTACTCATCGCCCCACCTTCGGAACGATTCTTCTTACGGCTCTGTACCGTAACCCCATCTTTGTTGCTACCACCTCGGCTCAACGCTTTCTTGTGCGCTACATCCTTACCTTCACGCTTGTCCGCTTTGCCGTTCTTGTTAGCGTCTTTACCTTTCTTGTCCATAGCACGTCGAGCACGTTGTCTTTCCATTCGTCGCTCATGCTCGGCACTACCTACAGGTGGATTCTTTTGTTTCTTTCTATCCGCTTTATTTTTATAAGGCATTAGTTTCTTCCGTTGTGTACACATTCGGTCACTATACAGTGACGTTTACATAGACCGCTTTGGTGAGCGTTCCATACGTTGTTTTTAAATGCTTGCTCCATACGACTATAATCCGCTAACCACTTAGACCACAACTTAGGTTCGTCTGTCCTGCTGTAACTATCCCGTACTAACTCGTTACACACTACAAAGACTAAGCCACCCCTAACGAAATCTATCTCAGGTAAAAACTTAAATACCGCAAGAGCCATTAGTTCTAACTGCCCTTTGTCTGCATACCTAGCGTTCTTACTAGTCTTGTAGTCTATGACCCACGCGGTTTTGGTTTTCTTATTCACTATAACTAAATCTGCTATGCCCCTCCACCAAACTTCATCGTCAAAGAATCCGCACGGCTCTAGGTTTTCAGTGAGTCCCATCTTCATCTCACATACCTTCTCACCTTCCTTTGCATTGAGTACATCCAACACATCTTTACAGTATGCGTACTCAGGGGGTAACTCTTTACCATCCCTAATATATTCTTCTGCCGCTAGGTGTACCGCAGTACCGTACAACATGGCACTTGTCTCAGGTTCTTTATAGTCCTTTGACACCTTTAAGTGGTAGAACTTCTTAGGACACTGCTCAAATGATTTGATCTTTGAGAACGACCACGGTGCAATACTCAATGTACTTTACCTCCGCTATCAATGATCTCTGACACGGTAATGAGTTCCTCTATGAGTGAGTACATCATGTCAGAGTTAAGCAGTATACGATCTTTATGTTCGTGACTACCCTCCACTTCGTACTGCTCTATACATACTAAAGGCAGTCCCTCCTTGTCTTCCCCAAGAACTACAATTAGGTAGTCCCCTTCGGTCTTAGGGTCAGGCATCTCGTCCAGTTGTTCGTTTAGTTTACGCTTAAACTTGTTTATGTCTGTTACTTTACCCATTATCCTGCTGCCTCTCCATAAGATTTACCACTGTCTGACTCACATGTAATCGGTAAGCCCTCTGCCCAAGTAGGCGTGGTCTTCATGCAACCCTCTACAAACTCAGTTGCTTCTTTTAGCTTGCCCTCTGGTACACAGCATACTACAGAATCGTGTACCGTTAGTGCTACCTTGTACCTTTTAGCGATAACTAACATCTGGTCGCCAATTATACACCTAGCTATCGCTTGGCATATGTTCTCTGTAACTTTCCCACCGTAGATACGCGTACGTCCGCGCCTAGTCTTATAACTAAACTCTAGGCCACGTTCACCCTGTTCATATTGTAAGTCGTCATAGCGCATCTTCAAACCTGATGGGAGTACTACCCATCCGTTACGCTCGTCTGAACCATACTTAACTATACCATTCGGGCCGAAACTACCTGAGTTACCACGAGACATCTCTACCAACATGTTCTGACACTGCCGCCAGAAGTGACTTATCTTCCAGTTAGTATCACGGTATATAGCTACTACCCTACGGGCTTCTTCTACACCCATAGTAGTACCGAAAGACTTTAACTGTTCGGAGAACCGTACTGCGCCCATACCATACCCGCATCCTAAGATAGTAGTTTTACCTACAAACCGCTGATCTTTGGAAACTAATGATTCCAACACGTCATATATCTTAGAGGACATTTTTATATAAACATCTTCTCCGTTGGCGAATGCTAGTACTAAATCATCCTGCCCTGCAAGCCACGCTAATACTCGTGCCTCAATCTGAGAGGAGTCACAGTCAACCATCATGTACCCTTCGGGAGCAAGCATACTGTTCTTTAACTTCTTACCGTTCACGCCACGGCTAGGTAGGTTCTGTATGTTGATCTTGTCATCACCTCCCCACCTACCTGTATGCGCGGCATAGTACCTGATAGGTACCGGCATAAGCCCACGTTTAGCTATACCTATAAACCTCTCAGTACGTGATTCCTCTAACGTACTCTTAATACCTAGTCGTGAGGTTACAAGTGTCTGCACGTAGGGGTCTGCGTGGTCTAACAAAGCCTTAAACTGTTCATCATTCTTAGCAAACGCGTACGTCTGCTTGCCTGTAGTAAGGCTCGTCTTCATAGGAGGTATTACGCCCCTAGCTTCTAGCAGTGCGGCAAACTTAGGATTACTCATCAACTCTTTCTTAGTAACACCTGATGAAACTATTATGTCTTCCTTTATCTGCTTAGTATTCTCTAGGTGGTGCTCTAACAATCCTAAGTCTAACTCCACTACAGGTTCAATGAACATACGCAGTGTGCAATCTATTAAACGTAACTCTCCTTTCGGGAAGTTCTTACCCATACGGTTAAACAACTTATAGGTTAACTCCACATCGTTAACGCAGTAGTCACCGTATCTATCTAATTCCAAATCATTAAAATCTGCACGCCTTTTACCTATAGCATCCAGTACTTCTGTACCTTTCTCTCCAAGGTTGTATCGTTGTGTTAACGCGTGAAGACTACCTCCAACCTCGACACCATGTAAGGCACGAGCAATACAAAGAGTATCGGTATAAATACGAGGGTGAACATTAAAACACCAATTAAGGATAGCACCATCGAACAAAGTATTATGAGCGAGTAAGATACTACCCTCCCAATTAAAGGTATGTAGGTATTCATTAAGTTCTTCATGCGTTCCACTAGCCCACTCCGTGCTTCCGTTGTTTACCTTTACACCTACACCGATCACCTCAAAACGAGGATCACGTATGTAGGCTTCTGTTGTCATCTTACGTAAAGAGAAGTCTTTGTCATAATAAGTTTCAAAGTCTACGGTTATTAAATCCATCTTATGTCTTATCCTCTTTGGGCGTAGAACGTACCTCTTTGGGCGCAGAACGTACCTCATATTCGTCAACGGACTCAACTACTTCCTTTGAGTCCCCGAATATCTTGTCCCAGTTATCCCTAAACGTGTCCGCTGTTGGACGTTGGCGACTACCCTTACTCACTTTCAACTACCTCTATTAACTTGTTAAGGTACCACTGCGCTTTCTT
>Ga0208814_1001447_pt1 | contig 11137 bp, 6 predicted proteins | sample MalvirAntarct_55_FD_184253 | JGI IMG/M metagenome (GOLD analysis project Ga0208814, IMG submission 184253) | Marine viral communities from the Global Malaspina Expedition - Malaspina viral metaG Antarct_55 (SPAdes) (version 2) | ecosystem: Environmental > Aquatic > Marine > Oceanic | place: South...
GTTTAAAACTGATGAAGGTATGGAGGTATATACTAATATTGAGAAAAGATTTCAATAACGTTATTATTATGTAAAGTTATGTAATAATATATTCAAGGTTAAACATAAACTTAAAACCATAAACTGCAAACCTTAAATCACAAACAAATTATTTATTAATCCATTAAAAAAAAAAGAAATGGACAGATTTATTTACATTAGAAACGCGGAAGATGACGCGTACATGAACACAGCCGCTAACTACAAAGGTTCTACGCAAGTAGCATCTGGAGCAGTTAAGCTTTTCTTTGATGCTGCAGCTGGTGCAGCTGGTAACAATGGTGGTTTTGACGAAATTACTTTAGCTGTAACTGCTAATAAAGAGAAAGAAGCTATGCTAGCAATAGGTGGAGCATTAGCTGGTGGTAAGCCAGGCTCTACTGCTATTATCGCCGATGATCACGGTTCCGTATACTGCGCTGACGAGATTTTAAGTGTTACTACTATTGTTAAGAATAACGCGGGTAACGCTCTTAAACGTCTTATATCTTGGACTGCAGACGTTGCCTTAGAAGCTTCTGATAGTGGTGCTTGGATTTATGCCGCAGATGCTACAGCTCTTGATTTAAGATTACCTACTGCTTCTGGAAATGCTGGAGTTTTTTATGAAATATTTATTCAGAAAGCTCAAACAGGTAACACTCATATCTTAGCAGAAGCTGGTGACTTCTTTGAAGGAGCTCTACTTATCTCTGACGCTGATACTGCAACGGAAAACTTATTTTATGCAGTAGCTAATACCGCTGAAGATGATGCTATCAATTTAGACTCAGATGCAAAAGGTAGATTAGCTGGCGGTTTTATTGAGTTAGTTTGTGATGGAACTAAATGGCACGTACAGGGCCGATTGAATGGTACTGGTACTTTAGCAACACCTTTCCATACTGCTGAAAGTTAAGAGTAATATTACAATTAATACTAATAGCCATCCTTGCGGGTGGCTATTTTTTTTGTCCAATAGTAACTCCTCGCTTTACTATGTAACTATAATATTGTAAAATAATATGATATGAAATCAACAGGACTAGGTGACGCAGTCGAGCGTGTAACACGTTTCACAGGTATAAAAAAATTAGTGGACTTTGTAAATAAAGAAATATTAGGCAAGGACGATTGTGGTTGTAATAAAAGGAAGACTTGGCTTAACAGGTTGTTCCCTTATAAAAATAAATAATTATGGCAATAAGCATAGATGCAGTGTATCAGCAGGTTTTAGCTATAGCTAATAAAGAACAGAGGGGATATATAACACCTCAAGAGTTTAATTTATTGGCTAGAAAAGCTCAACTTGACATATTTGAATCTTACTTTCAAGAAGTTAGAAGCAATCAAATGAGGTTTGGTAATAACACTGAATACAGTGATCAATTAGAGATACTTAGAGAGAAAATAGCTCCTTTCGAAAAGTATAAGCAAGCTATGTCAGCTGTATCTAGTAACGAGCTAACACTACCTACTGCTACTAAAGTTCATAAGTTAGGTCCAGTGTTTTTCTCTTCAATTAGTGCTTCAGGTCAAACCGTAGTAGATAAAGTTGAAAACGAAGACTTAGAATATATGCTAAGAAATCCTAAGACTGCTCCTACTAGTAGAAGACCAGTGTACGTTAGAAAGTCAGCTACAGTAATACTGTTATTTCCTTCGAGCGTTACAGGAAGTTACAGTGTTTCTAATGTTACTTGCGATTACGTGGCCAAGCCTTTAGATCCTAGTTGGAGTTATGTTGTTGTTAACGGTAAGGCATTATTTAATAGTGCTAGTGGTGATAAAGAAGATTTTCAATTACATGCTTCAGAAGAAGGTAAATTAGTTAATAAAATATTAGAGCTGGCTGGTATAGTTATAGAAAAGCCTAGGCTAACTGAAGCTGCTCTTAGAAATGATGCTATAAACGAAGCATTTAAAAATAGATAATTATGGGACTATTAGGTAGTGTTAGCCAGGAAGGATATTATGAAGATAGCGAAGATAATAAAGGTAATTATCAGTTCGTAACTTTAGACGAGATAATAAGTTCTTTTATGGTGGTTTATGTTGGTGAAGGTAAGATATTAACTAAGGTTAATAGAACTGATGTTCAGTTTCATGGTATGAGAGCTATACAAGAATTATCATATGACGTATTAAGATCGCACAAAGCTTTTGAGCAAGAGGTACCAGGCACTTTAGTTATGCCCTTACCTCAGGACTATGTTAACTACACTAAGATAGTTAGGGTTGATGGGAAAGGTATAGAGAAACCTATATATCCAACTGGTAGAACTTCAAATCCTTTTCCTATACAACAAGACGCTAATGGTGATTATGAATTCACATCCAGTTCCGCTGCTAACTCGTTGAAGAAAGAAGGTAACACTGCGACCACCAGCAAGCGGCCTTACATCTCTAATACTAGTGATAGGTTTAATTCTATACAAGCTAACAATGTAGATTACGATTACGACGATGGTGATATTTTAGATGAACACTTTATGGGCCGTAGATACGGGTTAGACCCTCAGCACGCTCAAATAAACGGTACTTTTTTTATAGATAATTCTACAGGGTTTATACATTTTAGCTCTGATTTGGCAGGGAAGACTATAACTCTTAAGTATATAAGCGATGGCTTAGGTACAGACAGCGAGATGGTAGTACATAAGTTTTGCGAAGAAGCTATATACAAGCACATGATGTATGCTTTAGTGTCAGGAAAGTCAAACATACCTGAGTATATAGTAAACAGATTTAAAAAAGAAAGGTTTGCAGAAACTAGAAAAGCTAAGATTAGACTTTCTAATATTAAGATAGAAGAGTTCACTCAAGTTTTACGAGGGTTAAGTAAACCTATTAAATAATAACTCATGGCAGAAATAAAACATTCGTTTCAAGCTGGTAAGATGAACAAAGATCTTGACGAAAGATTAGTTCCTAATGGTGAATACAGAGACGCTTTAAACATAGAGGTGAGAACATCGGGTGATAGTGATGTAGGTACAGCTCAGACTTTGTACGGTAATATAGAAAGACTACCTGCAGCAAAAGATAGTGAAGTTAATGCTACTGAGCTTTGGACTGGAGAGAAAAGTTCTTTTACTGGTTCTATAGCTGATGAGAGAAACAATAAAGCTTATTTTTTTGTAGCTTGTTCTCCTATACCTAGAACTCCTATAACTTCTATTGATATAGTAAACGAAAAAATATACAAAGATATGATTATCGAATATGATAATGTATCTAAAAAAATAGAGCCTGTATTTGTAGACATATTTAGAGTAGATCTTCCAGGTATTAGAGCTTACTCTGCTAATGTGTTAAACCTTCAAATACTAAAGCTAAGCACTAGTGATGCAGCATTGATAAAACCAGGCATGAGCGTTCAAGCTATAGATGACACTGGCCAAGACACACTACAACCTCAATACAGTCAAGTCTCAGCTAACGGACAGACTGACGTTAAAGTGTTATCAGTACTTCCAAATGGGGATGTCTACTTGAATAAGTCAATAGATTATATATCTTCGGGTGATACCGATATAGCTTGGATTTTTGGTGGGCAAAAGACAGAACACGTGCTTAACTTTACTAGAAAAGATAAAGAACAAAGAAAACTAATTACAGCTGTAAATATAGTAGATGATTTTTTATTTTGGACAGACTATAATTCAGAGCCAAAAAAAATAAGCATAAATAGATCTAAGAAAGGTACTCAAAGCTTTGACTCTTACACTAAGTTGATGCTTGATAATACAGATTGGAATAGTTCAGGCTTAACACCAGTATCCACCTTAGATTTTGGCACTCATCCGACTGAGACTAATAGAGGTAATGCTAAAGAAGAGCATATCACTGTAATAAGAAAAGCTCCTAGAACTGCCCCTAAACTTAACATGTCGTCTTACAAGGATGGCATAGAAAAAGATCTTTTAGGTACCTTTTCATTTGACCTAAGCTCTAGTGAAAACGAAAATATATCACAGTTTGAATCTCAAGATGAAATTATTATTAATACATCTTCGCTAGATGCTGTGTCTGTAGGTACTACCCTTATATTGGAATGCAAAAGCGTTAGCCCAACGGTAGGTATGGTAGTTACAGTGTTGGAAGCTCTAGATGGCAGTGCTTATAATTGTACTATAGAAAGTCAGAGTACTGGCCTTGAGAGTAATATTCACGAAGACTGGTCAATAAGAGTAGAGCAAAATAAACCATTGTTTGAATTAAAGTTTGGTAGATTTTCTTATAGATATAAATACCAAGACGGTGAGTATTCTACTTTCGCTCCTTGGTCAGAGTTAGCTTTTATTCCTGGGCGTTTTGATTACATACCTAAGAAAGGTTACAACTTAGGAATGGTTAATACCGTTAGGTATTTAAGAGTTGAGGAGTTTGTGCCTAACCACAATCAAAGACCTGACGATGTTGTTGAGGTTGATATTCTATACAAAGATACTACGTCACCTAATGTATATGTGGTTAAGTCTATAAAAAGAGATAGGAACCCAGAGTGGAGCGAGTCTAATGGTAGTGAGCATGGTGGAGTTTTAAATGTAACTTCTGAAATGATACATAGAACGCTGCCTTCGTCTCAAACTTTAAGATCTTGGGACAACGTACCTAGATATGCTAAGTCACAGGAGATAACGGGTAATAGACTTTTGTATGGTAATTATGTACAAAACTATAATGTCAACCAACCCATAGCAGTTAAAACAGGGTTAGAATCTTTAGAACATAAGTTTGACCCGAGAGTAGCAATATCTTCACTTAGTGAGCCTACCGCATACTGGCCTAACAAATCAGTTAAATCTATTAGAAACTACAGAGTTGGAGTAGTATTTGGAGATAAGTACGGTAGAGAAACTCCAGTACTAGGCGTTGGAGGTTTAATACCAAGTACGAGTGACTTAGGCTCTCACGTACCTGAAAGCATAAATATTGAAAAAAAATACTCAGCAAATAACAATAAAATAACAGCTCAAGTTGAGTGGGGTAATACAAATCCATCAAACTGGATGGAGTATTATAAGTTCTTTATAAAAGAAACATCTTCGGAGTATTACAACTTAGTCATGGACAGGTGGTACAACGCGGAAGATGGTAATGTATGGCTTTCGTTCCAGTCTTCAGATAGAAATAAGTTAGATATAGAGACTTACTTAATACTAAAAAACGGGCACGGTAGCCAAGAGCCTGTGGAAGAAGAAGCTAGATTTAAGATATTAGCAATAGAAAACGAAGCACCTGACCACATAAAGACGACTAATAAAATATTAGGAGCTCAGTTCTTATCTTCAGACTTTAATGTGATAACTAGCCTACACGAAACTATGATAGCATCTTTTGATGAGTCACAGTGGAACAACGTATTTAATGGTATCAGTTTTGAGGGCATTGGTTATGCTAGGGTTAGAATGATTAAAGGTACCGATATAAAGCATTCTCAATGGGTTAAAATATCAAGAATAAATAGCATAAATTACTCTGTAAGTCTAATTGAAACTATAGGTGAATCTGCTAATATAGTAGGTCTTTTTGGAACTTCATCGGGAGTTACGGTTGAGCTAGAGATAAAAGATGCTGTAGTAGAGAACAGGCCAGAGTTTGATGGTAGATTTTTTGTTAAAATATTTAGAGACTCTATATTGTCACAATATGTACTGGGTGAAACTCAAGATGAAGTAACATATGGGGTTAAGAATGCTTTTCAAGCTGGTTATGTTTATGATGAAAAAACTGGTAACGCAAATCAAAACGCAGCTCAGCAAGGTGATTGGACTACTGGGTCTCAAGTAGGTACGGTGTACGGTGGAGGAAGCTATGTTTGGGATGGTAACGGTATAACTTCCGGTGATGTTACACATCTAGGTACTTGTTCTAGAAAAGTTAATACAAAGGCTTTTTGGACTTGGTACCAATCAGATGGTCCTTTAGGTAGTAACAATGCACCTAGAAGTCATACGTGGTTTTTGGATGATACTAAAGTAGCTGGAGAATATTTTGAACCTCAATATAGTGATGGAGATGGCGGAGAAGTATCAGGTTCGTCATTAGTGGTTGAGCAGAATAGAAATAATGGATTAGATGACGGGGCTTACTACAATGGTCAACTTGTTGATGGTAAGTCTAAAATGACTTTCTCTATAATATCAAACAGCCCGCCTAACGCGCAGACAATGCCTTTCATGAACTCTATGACTACCATCGGTACTTACTTTAGGTTTGCCGCTGATCCTAATAAAGAAGTGTATCAGGTGATCGGTGCTGGTAATCTTTACAAAAACCATAACTACCATTATGCATTCCCAAATGTGAATGGCACTGGCTGTCAGAAATGTGAAGAGAGCGATCACTGGAGTTGTTTTAGACAATCTTTTATAACTAGATTTGCTAAGGTTAGCGATCCTTTACAAGGATTAGATACTAGTGCTTGGGATCCTAGATCTGCAATACCGCACGATGGTAAAGCTGCTATGAACATACAGATACTAGTAGCTAATATTGATCTTGCTGAACCTTTAGAAATAGAAAACAATGATAATGCTATATGGGAGACCGAACCTAAAGAGAGTGTTGAGTTAGATTTATACTACGAGGCTAGTGATGCTTTACCTATATACTTAAACCACAGTAACAGTAAATCATTCGTACCTTTGAACTCAACTGTTAGTAGGACTACTACAGGTGGGCTATCTACTCCTTTTCATATATATTATGGTATTGGGCAGTTTTTTAGAAATACGAAAATAATAGTTAGTAATATAGCTAGAGATATAGTTACCTTGCTTAATGTTGGTACTGTTGAAAATCAAGTAGCTCAATCCCAAGGTAGTGCTAAAGCTCAAATCAGTATAGGGGAGAAACTAAAGTACACCCACAGTAATGGTATGGTTACTGAAACAGAGGTACTAGATCACTGGAACTCTAATGGTGACCTTAATCAAAGCTATACCCCATCTGAAGAAATAATACTATCTATAAGTGAGGCTAAAATTTTAGCTTCTAACCCTTTAAGCCCTAGGATGTTAACTGTCTCTGCGAGTGAGACAAATATATCACATACAGGCGACCCGTTATTTAACTCTGACGGGTCTAAAACATGGGAGGTTATAAGTGAGAATATACCTAGAGGAACTTTTGTAGTCTCTAATTATCAACTTGATTATTTCAACGATACTACGGAAACTTCGCTAGATCCTATAAGTAAAGGTATACAACCTAATACTAGTACTACTACATTGTATCTTATAAGGCCCGGTGAAGAAGATTCTTTAGGTTTTATAACTGCTGCACCTCTCACCGATTATGCATGGCAAACACAGGATGTTATTTTTAGAGAAGTCACCGGTAATTTTAGACTAAAGTACGACACTTATAAAAGTAAAGTCACTTTGCCTTGGTTTAACTGTTATTCTTTCGGTAATGGCTTAGAGTCTGATAGAATTAGAGATGACTTTAACGCACCTACTATTGATAATGGATGCAAGGTCTCTACAACTCTAGATGTATATGGAGAGGAAACCAGAGGTAGTGGGTTGATATACTCAGGTATATATAATTCTAATAGCGGTGTGAACGCTTTTAATGAATTTAATATGGCTGAAAGAATAACTAAAGATCTTAACCCATCTTATGGTACCATACAGGCTTTAAAGTCAAGAGATACTAACGTAGTAGCCTTCTGTGAAGACAAAGTATTAAGAATACTAGCTAACAAAGATGCTTTGTTCAATGCTGATGGTAATGTGAATGTAACTGCCTCGTCTAATGTATTAGGTAATACAACTGCTTTTTCTGGAGATTACGGAATATCTTTAAACCCAGAGTCACTAGCGGTTGATGGTTACAGAATGTATTTTACTGATGTTCAAAGAAGAAAGATCTTAAGATTATCACAAGATGGTTTAACTCTAATATCTAACAATGGTATGACCACTTACTTTAGAGATACATTGCAAGGCACTAAAGATGTTCTAGGTACTTTTGATGAGGTCAAGGGTGAGTACAATGTGACTATTGGTTATACTACGAATAGAAATATAACTAAGCCTAGCCAAACAGTTTCGTTTAGCGAAAGAGCAAAAGGTTGGTCAAGCTTTAAGTCTTTTATTCCTGAAACTGGATTGTCTATAAATGAAGAATATATAACTGGTGTTGAATCAAGACTGTGGAGTCATCACGATGAAACAGTTAACGCTAACACTTTTTACGGTGCAAAATACAACTCAACTATAGACGTAATGTTTAACGATGTACCTGGTAGTGTCAAAACATTTAACACTATAAATTATGAAGGTACTCAAGCTCAAATATCTAAATCCTCTGGAGACGGAGAATACTACAATATAACAGCTAAGGAAGGCTGGTATGTCGAGTCATTCAACACAGATAAGCAAGAAGCATCTGTCTACAACTTTATAGAGAAAGAAGGTAAGTGGTTCAATAACATAACCGGCTTAGCAACTACTTTAAAAAACCTAGACACGTCTGAGTTTTCAGTTCAAGGCATTGGGACTGTTAGCTCTGTAAGCGCTCCTGATGCTCCTACGTCTGTAACATTAACAATAACGGAAAACAACGATTAATATGGCGCAATTATTAAACTGTTCTTTAACATCAAACTCTGCATCTCAAACGATACTATCTAGTTCCGAAGACATCCCAAGCTTAGAGCTAATTGTAAAGGCTGATGAAGGATTTGAGTTTATTCTAGGAACTAGCGTAGACACTTTTACTTACACACCAGATCCTAGTCATATAAATAAAATAGCTGCGGTAGATTTTGATGACTTCGTAGAAAATGAAGAGGTTTTTATAAGAGCTATTATAGATATTGTAGATAGTTATACTATAAGTGTTGATGAGAACTTAACAATAGATATAGGCGGTAGAGCCAGCGAAGTAATAGTACTTAAGGATTATCTTGCAGGTATTGTTTTTAACCTCGATGGCTATGACGTAGATTATAATGATCTCAATGAAAAGCCAATACCTAACGTTGGATTCCATTCTCAGTTTATACCTAATAAATACAACTTTAGAAACAGGAAAGGTAGTTTCATTAAGTTATCTAACTCTCAGTCTGTAGACTTTACAGCGGACATAGTTCTTAACGAGCTAGATTGGGACGGTGATGTCGATGAAACAATCACTGTTGAAGTGCCTGCTATAGAACCTCCAGATATTGGAGGCATATTTACTACTAACTCACAGACGGGAGTTGTACTTAGTAAGTTTCAAAGCCCTAATGGTGGCTGGGAAGGTATTATGGTACTATTGCAAGATACTCAGATTAGCCCCGCTCTTTGGGGTGAGTATCAATATGGTGGTAACTTGTACAATCAATACATACAACCAAGTAGTAACCTTGGCTCTGCAGGGCAGTTATCAGTTCCTACTATAGAGCAACTTCAATTAATGTACCAATCAAGAACTACTTTAGAAGCAGCACAAGACTTCAATGCTTTTTTAGATGAAGTGTATTGGTCATCAACTAATGGTAGTAGTATAACATTTGCTGACGAAGGTTATTTAGCTGAGGTGTTTGAAGATGATGGCACTGGTTTAGGTATAGTTAGACTTGTTTTTAGCTTTACAACAGAGTCTACAACCTTAAACCAAACAGTAGCAGATAAAGATTTAGTAGCTTTTAGAGGGTTTCAAGACATTGTACCTGGCACCAACTTAGACGTTGCAGATATAACCTTTTACGCATCATCTAGAGGGCTAAACTTAAATGATAATCATTTTGGTGCTTATACATCGGCTCCTGTGCTGGAGAGTATAGGTAATTTAGAACCTCAACCTTTTAGCTTACAACTAGTGAGCACTCAAACTCAGGAAAATAACTCGGGGCTTGTAACTGCAACACGATATAATTACAAGTTAAGATACGAGGCTCCTGAATTTGGTTATGACCAGCCGTTCAACCAAGAGCTGGCTTATGCGAGTAACATTTCCTATATGGAAGATCAAAACGATGCTATTGGTGGCACTAGCTACGTTGGTATTGTGTCGGGTGGAATAAAAGCTTATCAAGAGACAGGTAGAGGGGTTTCGTATGTAATCGATGATATTGACTTTGGGTTAGATCAATTTAACTTAGGATCTACTAATATCATACCTGCAGATGGTATAAATTCGGATAACACTAAAGTTGCTATTATTAAAGGTACTCCTGGAGCTTCTTTCTCAATATCACTACAAGAGACTAGCGTTGTAGAAAATGTTATAAGTAGATCACTACTACCGACTAATAGTTTCTTTGGAGGTTTAATACCTGAAATGCCTAAAGGTGTTGTAGTAATACCAGCTAGTGGAGAGTATAAATTTAAACTACCTAATGTTAGTAGTTATTCTGGTTCTGGGTATAAAGAGTTTGAGCTAACTGTTAACGCATTAGGGCGTACTACAATCGGTCTTAGCAACAGGTTTACAAAATCTTTTACTACTAGCCCAAATCAACTTGGCTCTACGTTTGTAACCACTATAAATCAATACGCTAAAGTAGGTATCTCTATAGCAGCAGTTAAACACAGTGGTTCTACTTATGTTTCTAGCTACAATGTATCCGATATAACAAGTGTTGGTATACTTGGGTCTGCAAAAACAGGTATAGCGCTATCTAACGTTATATCTAATAACTTACCTACTGCGAATAGTGATACTCAAGAGTTTGAAATAAGAATAACTAAGTCTGGTACTTTTAGTATTGCTGATAACTATACTTTCGATTCTTCCAGCTTCGTACCTACTATAGAGAACAATGGAGATGCTGTAGTCTTTTCAGACTTAACAGCTGATATAGGTAGTGGACTAAGTGATGGTACGAACAACAACGACTTTGCTAACATAACAGGTAGAATAACTTATGAAAAGTTTGGTAAGTATACTCAAACTTACACTGTAGATTTAACTAAAATATTTAAACACGAATAATATGTCTGATATAACATTAGTTTTTAGTAGTAAAATAAATTCCTCTGTACAGATAGGTGATACGGCTTACTATTGTAAGACGTCTACAGAAGATGGTTTTGAAACAGCTGATAATAATATAACTCTTATAGGTTTAATAACGTCTATAAATCAAGACACTAACACTATAGTCTGCAATGCC
>Ga0208814_1001448_pt1 | contig 11134 bp, 6 predicted proteins | sample MalvirAntarct_55_FD_184253 | JGI IMG/M metagenome (GOLD analysis project Ga0208814, IMG submission 184253) | Marine viral communities from the Global Malaspina Expedition - Malaspina viral metaG Antarct_55 (SPAdes) (version 2) | ecosystem: Environmental > Aquatic > Marine > Oceanic | place: South...
CCTCAGCATTACCAATGTTTGCTAATACTTGATTAAGTTTACCTTGTAATTCCTGTACTTGTTTAAGTTGTTCAGGATTAATTTTTTTTGCTTCAGCCATTTTATTATTATTAATTGTTATATATATACATACAAATATAACAATTAATATTGACTCTACAAATAATATCTATCTGTTCTTATTCAGGTATTGGTTGTCCTACTTTAAGTTGTATAGTTACTGGTGCTATTTCCAAATCAATTAAGCCTTTGACTAAAGCTTCCATTGAATCAACTTGTTCTTCACCCATAGCAGCTTTTGTCCAACCTTCAACTAATGTTTCAGTTACAGCATTCCAAGGTATAAAATTTGTTATGTTGCTTATATCTAAAGTTTGTGTTCCCATTGTATTAGCTGTATAAGGTAAACCTGAACTATTTAAAGTATCTGAAACACCTATTAATGTCCAATGTACATTATACACTACATCATCATTTCCTTCTGCTTGTACATAAGCATCTACAGTTTCGCAATTCCAATTGTAAGTTATCATAATTTTTATTTTAATTTATTAATTTATTTTAAGGGCATGTAAAATCTTGAAATACTACTCCTGATGGTCCTAGTATTCTAAACCATCCATCAGCAGATGCACTACTACTTGCTGGATAGTAAGCCCAGTTAGTACCAGACCCACCGTTCAACACGGTAGTACCCGCTGCATCTATATATACTGTGTCAGATCCAGAAACAGGATATGTTCCAGAACCAGTATGATAATAGTATATTGGGGATAGAGGTTGTGTTACTTGACACATTCTAAAACTTCCATTTTGTGGTGTACTAACTTTAAATTGAGTTAAACTAATACAAGTTTGAAGTGAAGTAACAGTTCCTGTATTATTATTAATTAAAATACCACCTCCAGAACTAGTTCTATAATAACCTCCAACTAACGGAGTTGATTGATTACTATTACTGTAACACTCATCACCTACAGCAGGCAAAGTTCCTGAACCATTATGATAGTATGTTTGATTAATAGTTGCTGAACACATACCATTAAGGTTAATTGTTTCTATAGAAGAACTATAAGAAGTTGGACATGGACAGTCTTTATCGTATCCGTACCAATCTGACATATCATATGGGTAAGCTATAGGCATAATTTATATTTTATGGGCAACCACACCCTGTTCCTGTTATTGCTCCTGTTGATGTGTTTGTTGATATTGCAGGGCAACCACCACCACCACTACAAAAAGCCCAAGCTGTACCACTTGGTCCAGATATAAAATCACCACCACCTGTATATATACCACCAGCTGTATTTGCATAAATAATAGTTCCAACAGTTACAGTTGTTAAAACTCGAGTTGTGTATACAGTTAAAGGACTACTACCACTTTGATATAAAGTAAAAGCATAATAAGATGCTCCAGTTCCATCTATTGGATTTGGTAGACAACATCTATTTATAAGAGGATAACTATTACCTGAACCGGCACTATTCCCTCCATTTACTAAATCATACATAAAAATAGGAGCCGTTATTGTTCCAGAACCATAAGTTCCGTACAAAGCTTCTTGAGCTAAACCTTCTATTGTTAATGTGCCTGAAGTTGGTACTGCCATTACCCTATTAGTTTTTTAAGTTCATCTATTTGTTTTTGTTGATCTTTAATGGCTTCTATCAAATAACCTACTACGTTACCATAAGCAACACCTAAAGTACCATCAGTTTCACTAACAAGTTCAGGAGCTACTTCTTGCAGCTCTTGAGCTATGACACCAGAGCTGGATAAACCAGTATCTATTCTATCAAAACTAACACCTCTCATTTTAAGCACTTTGCTACCGTCTAACGTTTTAATGTTTTCTTTTAATTTTTTATCTGAGAAAGCTGTAACATCACCATTAGCTACAAAAGCACCAGATGTCATGTTCATAGTAAACCTATTGCCATTACCTTGTCTCCAAATAATATTACCACAATTCATATCAAAGTAAGTATCTGCATTGTTTGTGTGAAATCTTATATATTTTGCAGATGAATAGTTTCCTAAGTATAAATCAGAAACACCAGTGGCAGATTTTATTAATGTAACTCCAGTTACATCTAACGTAGCAGATGGTGCAGTATTTCCAATACCTAATCTTCCTGTTATTACACCGTAACCATCTGCAACTGAAGTACTAGTACTTGTTCCAACATATAGTTGTCTTATCTGAGCATTACCAATTCTTTCTGCCATATTACATTATTTTTACAAAATTAAAAACTATATTAGAAGCACTATTTAAAGTTATATTACTCATTACTTCTAATTTTAATTCATTACCATCTCCACCTGCACTAGTTGTTTCTCGGGTTCTTAAATAACACTGCCCATTATTAGCCGCATGACCTGCTCTATGAAGTACTATTTCTGATATTGCCATACCGCCAGCTTGATTAGTACTAGTACTATGCCAACTCATTACTCCTGAATATGTTTCAGAATATTGTTGACCTGCAACAGCAAAATTATTAACAAACATCTTTACTATATATGTTCCTGTACTATCAATTTCGGCTGCACCTGATGTTACCTCTGCATAGGTACCTGCTTGTAAAGTTAAAGAACTAGTTATGGTAATACTTGCATTAGGTAATAAATTTTGTAATGATGTAGCTGTTGATGTTGCTGGACTACCAGCACCAATATCACTTAGTAATTGTGAACCTGTTCTATATTGTACTTCTCCATTGCCATTAGCACATAAAAATTTATCTGGATCTCCTGTAGCATTTACTATAGTACCTAATTGTAAATCACCTTTAATGGTTGTGTTTCCATTAGTAAGAATTTTAAGTGTTACATTAGCAGCTAGTTCACCGCCTTGAAATAAATTAAAAGTTGAACCATTAAAATTTAAAAAATTACTAGTTGTAGTATTTTTACATTTGAAAGTAAGGCTAGAACCTATACTTTCAAATTCTGATACTGTAGTATTTCCTTTTACATGTAAAACAGTAGCTGGAGTAAAAGTTCCTAATCCAGTTCTTCCATTACTCTGTATTATAACACCAGTACCAGTAGGTGTATATGCTTGAAAAGCAGCGTTTGTACCTGCACCATTTGACATATCAACTCTAAGCCCATAACCATCAGTTGTATAATTTTTAAATGATCCAGTCCAATTAGCTGCAGTTTGAACTACGTCTAATTGTGCATCAGGAACATTATTACCAATACCTATTTTACCTCTAAAATTATAATTAGCTGTAGAACGTTGTGTTTTAATTATTTTCCATCCGGATATTCTACACGCTCTAGTTCCTGATCCTGCTCCATAATTAAGCAAAGCCATTGGAGTCCAGTATTTAGTAAGTAGTTCAAACTTACCTGTTTGATTTGCATCAAAGCCTCCTATATAACCACTAACCTTTGTCCAACTAGTTCCAGGATTTAAGTTAGACATAACCCAATAACCATAAGACCCAGGGTTACCACCTGTACTTCCAAAGTTTTGATTAAATTCATTACTTCCCATATAATGGGATTGGTTAGTTCCTACATTTTGAATATAACATTCCATATAGTAATCACCTGCTGCAGAATCTGTTTCTACATTTATAAATGGAAAACCTGAATTGTAAGCTCCACCTACATTTACGCCTCCGTTTATATAAAGAGCTGAACCACCTGGTGCGTCAGCTACTTCTGTCCAATAAACAGCACTAACAGGTTGACCAAAGTATTCTGCTACTTGTTTACTAGACCATGTTGAATCTATTTCCCAAACTACTTCGCCAGAACTATAATGACCAACAGGGGATCTTTGTACATTATTAATTCTTGTGTTTGTTGTTGTAATTCCATTACCTCTTATATCTCCATTAACCTGAAGTTTATATCCAGGATTATTAGTTCCTATACCAACATTACCATCAGGGTCCATATAAAGGGCATCTATTTGTGTTCCCCCTGAGTTTTTTGTTTGAAATAGGTAACCACTATCAGCGCCCAACGCTGAGGTAAATAATTGTAAAGCACCTGCTCCTGCATCACTAATACCATAGGCGTATCCACTTCCTACTCCATTTCTTTGTAATTTTAAAATTGTAGATCCATCACTTTTACCAACTATATCTAGCTGAGCTCCAGGAGTAATTGTACTAATACCCATAAAAGTTGTTGCATCATCTATACAGAGTCTAACATTTGACCCAAGACTGGTACTGTTTGTAATATGAAATTGATCAGGTGCATTTATTCCCACAGACCAAGCACTCTGAGGACTAACATATTGATTATATGCCCAACCACTAGCATTGTCCGTTTCTATTCTTACTGTAGGATTAACACCTTTTACATGTAAAGTTCTATCATACGTTGCAACAGGAGTTGTTGTTCCAATACCAATGTTACCATCCTTGTCTGCATTAAATGAAGTTCCGTGATAAAAATTTTGTGTATTTGCCATTATTATTGTACGTTATCAAATGTTATTGAGTTACCATTATATCCAATGGTTTTAACTACTATTTTTATAAATCCATTACCTCCAGTTGTGTTTTCTGAAGTAACTATGTTATATCTTTTTATAAAATAATTCCATGGATTACTTCCATTTGCGGCAGTCCCAGTTGTAGTATCAGATAAAAAACCTTGTGGTGCCTGTAATAAACTTACTGGATATAAACTATTAATTAAATCTAAAGGTCCTTGAGCATGATGTGCAAAATCTCCATCTGTTTCCCAATATATATTACTTGCATCTTTTAGATAAAAAAAGTTTCTCCAATTACCATCTCTAGATGTTTGCATTTTTACATCAAAACCAAAACCACCTGATGTTGGAAAAATTAAATTAAAACTATATGTTGCAGCTCCTTGATTACCAAAAGTTATAGTTCCTATAAATGTTTTTTCATTACCATTTTGAGATACTAAAGCTAAATTAACAGCTCCTGCCCCAGTATTCTGTGCATTATTAAGAACATTTATTGCACCTGTTAAATTAATATTATTTGTAGTAAGTGTTTTTGGTACACCATTAATTTCTGTAGTAGCTATAAAATCAGTTGGTACTGAACCTATTTCTAATTTAGGATGTAATAAAGTACAAATATGATTATTGCTAAGATTTATATCTACAAAACTGTATGCATTATTACTTCTAATTGCTGATCCATATATTCTACCACTTGCTGGTGCAGCTGCAGTTCCTGAAGCCGTAGTATGGAGTCCTGCAATAGCTGTATCTCCTAAATCCATACCAATAGTACCTACTAAATTTTTATAGTAAATACTAACTGTATATACTTGTCCATCTGTTAAAGCGGTATTAGCATCCATTCTCATAGTTGAAGCATTAGTACCATCACTAGTATATAATGCTTCATATAAACTTATAATAGTTTTTACTGAGTTACCATAAATATCATTTAAATTAGATATTTTTATATCAAGTTGTTCTAGTAAATTTTGTTGAGGTACTATAACATCTGCATCATACATTTTTGTTTCAGCAAATATACTACCAGCAACATCTAATTTTTCTTTAGGACTAATTGTATTAATACCAACATTACCTGAACCAACAATACTTAAGTTAGTATTATTGTACTGAGGTGTAATTGACCAAGTGTTACTTGAAGCACTATTTATAAGTGTAAGTGTTGATTCAGTATTATCCGCACCAGTTAAAACAAGTCCTGTTGCAGGACTAGGTGTATTTATACCTACATGTCCAGCGGAAGTAATACGTAAATATTCATCTGTTCCATATCCAACATTATTAAATATAAATTGTTGAGCATTAAAATATTGAGTTGAACCACTAGCATTCATTCTTGTTGTCCAACTACCTATAGATGCAGTACTTTGACCAAAATAAAGATAATTAGCATTTCTTATACTAGTATCTCCATCAATTTCTAATTTAACAGAAGGAACAGATGTACCAATACCTACATTCCCTGGGTCAATCATAACAAAGTTATTACCAAAATCCTTATTGTAATCTAAGGCATATGCTGTACCGTTACCAGCAGCATCACTCCAAGACCAACCAGTTGAATATAAATCGTTATAAGCAGAACTGTACATACTTTCTACATAAATCTTTGGCCAGTAACCCGGACTTAATAAATGTATTTGTACGAATCCTGTAGAACTATTATGTAACTTAGCTATGGGCGCCCAGCTACCAGAACTGGTTATGTTTGCATTATAAGGAATACTGTTATAATAATGCCAGTGAATAGATAAATTACAAGACTCATCTGTTCCATATATAAATCCTTTTATATTAACTGTAAAATCCGCAGATCCAGAATTAAAAGGTATTGTTGTTTGTATTAATATTTGCGTTGGAGTAGTACCAGAATTAATATCTAAGATACCCATAGATAGTCTACTTTCTAATCCCATGGCGGCAGGTCCATTAACAGATAATTTAGCTTTAGGATTAGTATCACCAATACCTACATTACCACCTCTTTCAATAGTAAATCTATTTGTCCAAGTTCCAGCATCACCAACTTCTATGTTAAAGAAATTACTACCATTACCTTCGTAATATAATCTTGCTCCATAGCCTTGATTACCTGATTCTTCACTTAATATTATAGAGGCTTGATCTAAATTATCACATGAAATATTAAGCGTAGGATTTACATCAACTGTAGTACTAACTATATTTAAGAAAGATGTAAGATCTGCTGATGGTCCCGCTGAACCAATAGCCATGCTGGCTGTATTAATTGCAATACCTGGACTTGTTCCATCAAAAAAAGTAGGTCCAGAGGTGGTACATCTAAAAGCATATCCAGTACCGTTGGCTCCTACGTAAAGTTCTTGATTTGTATTTGATCTTATTATGGTAGCATTAGTACCACCATTACCAACAAGCAGCGTACTATCTGAATCTACGTTTACAGTAAAAAGACCATTTACTACTGTAGCACTTCCTAAAGTTATAGTACTACCATCATCTGTTATGTTACTGTCCGTTAATGTTTCTTGATCACTCCATTTAGCAACTTTATTAGCTGTACCAGCTCCAGATAGTACTGTAGAGTTATCTATTTTTTGCCATGCGTCTGTAGCTAAGTCTGAGAATATACACCAATCACCAACGCTCCATGAGTTAGGTTCTGTAGTTCCTCCGTTTGGAGATGCGCTACCTGCTGTTTCACATATATAATAAGTACCTACAACTTTATTAGCAGCTAACCTTAAATCCGGAGTACCACCGTCAGTTGTACCTCCTTCTGCAACGTTTCTTGCATCCCATGTTCCTGCATATCTTGTAGAACCACTAACTAAAGTATCTACATATTGTTTTGTAGTTAAAGTTGCAATTCCATCAGCAGCTACTGTTTGCGCTGAAGTTACTTTACCAGTAAATGTACCTGTCCCAAACAAAGCATTACCATTATCTAATGCTATACTTGCTTTAACTACTCCACTTGATTTAAACTGTATTGTATCAGGAGTAGCTTCATCATAAAATATACCCCAAGTAGGATAATCATCACTAACGCACCATATAGTTGCGTCAGGCGCACCTGTTAAAGATCCTTGTAATCTACCAACAAAACCTGCTGCTGCTACAGGATGCCCTAAGAAAGTAGCTGTGTGAATTCCATTTCCAGTAGTACTATTACCGTTGTTTATTTGAAGTACAACAGTACTATTTTGTGTGTCAGTAAATTTAAACCCTTCATTTTGATGGGCACTAAGTTGAAACCAGTATCCTTCCTTTCTTATAAAAGCAGATTGATCACTATTATCTGTAGTCATAAAAGTAAGCTTATCAGAAGTACCAACTGTACCTCCTATTATGACAGTAGGATCTTGTAATTGTATTGATGTACCTACAAGTTTTAAAACATTACCCTCTCCTCTTATAGAAGCATTACCCCATTTGACAGGAATGTTATTAGTCATTTCAATTATGCCAGTCATTGTACCTCCAATAAGTGGTAAATAACCAACTCCTCCAGCAGCTCCAGCTGTTAGCTCACTTAACGTAGGTTCTGTTCCATCTACTACATACCATCCTGGTCTTGCAAAATCTAATTGAGCACTAGGGCTTGTTGAATAGTAATGATAAACTCTTTGCTGTTGTGATGTATTTGAAGGTTTCTGTCTATATGTAGGACCGTTATGTATTTTTTCACCTGTATCTAATCTATAACTACCACATAAAGCTGAACCAGTTGTATTTGTATCACCAGAAGCATATATAATTCCTATAGAAACACACCATATGTCAGCAGGTAAAACATTTATTCCAAACGAACAAAAGTAAGGATTACCATTAGCTGTTCCATCTAAATTATTTGTTGCGCTACCTAAACACCCATGGTAAAAACTACCTGATGGTGTACCTGCATCTCTCCTCATGTATATAACAGACATAAATCCATTTACTGAAGAGTTATTAAAATTACTTACATTCTTATTCCAACCACCATCATCATCATTACCAGTCTCAGCTACAGTCATCCAAACAAGTTCTTGTGATCCAAAAGGACCAATAGAATATTCCATTTTGTTTTCTGAACCACCACCACCAATAGCTCCAAAATCACCACCAAAGTAACCTACTCTTGAAGTAAAAGAACCTGCAGTACCTAGAGCCCATCCTTCTGATGTAGCATAGTTTGTAGGTAATCCTCTAGTCTTACCTAAAGTTATTGTGTTATTTATAAAAACTGCACTACCTCCAGTATCAATACTTAAAGCTGTTTGTTGATTTTGACCATCATTTTCTAATTGGATAAAATTAAATGTACCTCTATTAGTACTATTACCCCAAGACCAATGACGAGAACCATCAGAAGCATAGTCTATCATTGTACCATTATAAGTATAACCCCCAGGTGAACCAGGTGAGGTTGAAGCACCTGTTATAAAAGTCGCACCATTTACAGTTAATTTTTGTGGTGGAGTAGCATTTCCAATACCAACGTTGCCAGTAACTCCTTGAACTACAAATTTAACGTTAGTATCTTGTACTAATTTTAATAAAGAACCGGTTGCTACTACGTCATAAAACTCTAAATAGTCATTGGGCGTAGATCCTGGACTACCAAAAACAATTTTACCTTGATTTGGTATTCTTATATTACCTATTACTTCTAATTTCTGATCAGGATTTGTTACTCCTATTCCTACATTTCCACTAGGAAGTATAGTTAATCTTGCATCTCCTAAGTCTGCACTCGTACTTCCAGAAGGACTATTTAGTAAATGTATTTTACCTCTTGCATCACCAAAACTTGCGTCATCTCTTTCAAAAACTATAGCTGAATGTCTATAGTTTGCGTTATTAGATTCTGCATAACCAAAAGCTAGACCTGCAAAAGATCCAGTAGATATTGTTCCTCCAATACTAGCTGTTGTATTGTTTGCTAATTTAACATCTAATTTAGATTGAGGACTTGCTGTTCCAATCCCAACGTTGCCTGCATTTCCCCCAACACTACTATCTATTGTTACATATGGAGTACCATTTTCTCTAATTTCTAAATTATAATTTCCAGAAGAATTTTTACCAACTACTTCCCATTGATATGTAGTTCCTAAAGCACTTGAATAAGGATTTAAAATTAACTTAGCATCAACGTTGGCAGTAGTTTCTATTTTAATATTACCATCTTGTACTTCAAACTTTTCGCTTGGAGTAGTTGTGCCAATACCAACTTTATTTTCATTTGTCTGTATTACTGGGATTATTGCGTCTGCCATAATTTATGTTACTGAATTAAATTTACCTTGAACTGTATATGTTATTGTTCCAACAAAACTTACAGGCGAAGTTGTATCCGTGTGTTTTATTTGTATTACAAAATCTCTATTACCTGCTGAACCTGCTGGATCTACTATCTGACATATTATTTGATCAGTTCCATCAGATGTATTATCATCTTGTCTTATTATTATTCCAGGTTCATTAAAAGCACCTCCTCCATTTTGTAAGAAAAACTCTCCTCTATAAGCCGCAGAACTATGAGAACCCCAATCACCAAAACAACATAAAGTTACATAACAACCAGTATGAGCAGCTAAACTAACTGTAAGTGCGCTAATAAAAGTAGTTCCTACAGAGAGAGTTTTAAATCCTTGATTAAAATGTGAAGGTGGTGAAACCCTTGCATCTACATATGCTTTATTAACGGCATCTGTAGAATCTGTTACCGTGTCTACACCTTGTATTCTACCTGTTCCACTTAACCTTACATCTCCACTTTGAACAGTAAAAATAGCACCATTAAATATTGATACGTTTCTACTTGTGTCACCTATATATGTGTGATCTGTTCCGCTTGATGCACTACCTAAATAGAAATTATCATCTGCTCCCATATAACCGGTACCAGTTATTTGTACTTTGCTAGCAGCAGTTGTTAAAAGTAAATCACCTGAACCAGCAATATTTCCTACTACAGCTAATCCAGAACTACTAAATGTTGATCTAAGAGTTCCACCTGTAACATTTGGATAAGTAAATATAGAAAGACTATTTCTACTGTAAAGACAAATTCTATCACTGTCACTACCTTCTGTACCTACTAAACCTTCTCTAATAGTTATAGGGTTTGCTGCTGTAGAATCACCAAATATAACACCATGTCCTTGTGGAGCAAGTTTTATACTACCACCTAAATTTAATTTTGCAGAAGTATAATCTGTAGTCCCAATAGAAACATTACCATCAGTCCTTATTACCATTTTATTAGCAGTCCCAATAGCAGATGAATTACCAAAGGTTAAAGCATTTGAGTTTGATGTATCAGTTCCAATAGACCAATCAGTACTTGTATTAAAATAAATAGAAGCATCATGTGCACCATTATTTCCTACTCTTAATCTAGTAGCAGCACCTGCTTTTGATACATGTAGAATATCGTTAGGACTAATAGTTCCTATACCCACAAAACCTGCCGCAGTAATACGCATTTTTTCACTTCTTGTATTGCTTCCTGTACAGAAAGAAACACCGTCATATCCATTTATAGATAACCCATCGTTAAAACTAGGAATACTCTCATGGGCAAATGCTAAAATAGAAATATTGTATTTATCACTTGCAGTAAAGCCTGGTCTAAAAAATATACCTTCTTCTGTTTGGGTGGAGGCAAATACGTCTACA
>Ga0208814_1001449_pt1 | contig 11134 bp, 11 predicted proteins | sample MalvirAntarct_55_FD_184253 | JGI IMG/M metagenome (GOLD analysis project Ga0208814, IMG submission 184253) | Marine viral communities from the Global Malaspina Expedition - Malaspina viral metaG Antarct_55 (SPAdes) (version 2) | ecosystem: Environmental > Aquatic > Marine > Oceanic | place...
CAGGTAACTTAGATACTTTAGTTGCTGAAGCAGGTGTATCTATTCAGGACTTAGTAGGGACAGCGAGTACCAATCTACAGGACTTAGCTACTGCTACAGGCACAAGCATAGACGAATTACTTGGTTCGGCAAGCACAGCTATTTCTAACCTAGAATCACAATCATCTACTAACTTAGATAACTTAGCGTCTGCTACAGGGGCTACTATTGATGACCTCGTAAGTGGTGCTGGCGCTTCTTTAGAAGAACTTGCTAGTGCTACAGGTCAGACAGTAGAGGCTTTACTTACTAACGCTGGTACTAGCTTAGAAGAGTTATCTACAGCTACTGGGCAATCCATTGAAGACTTAGTAAGTGGCGCAGGTACTAACCTAGAAAACTTAGCTACTGCTACTGGAACTTCTATAGATGCTTTGATGTCTACTTCAGCACAGAACCTAGCTGAGTTACGTGACCAAGCCTCTAGCGACTTAGTAGATTTGTCCTCAGCTACAGGTGCGAGCATTGATGATCTTATCAGTGGTGCTGGTACTAGCCTAGAGAACTTAGCTTCAGCTACTGGGCAGACTATCGAAGAGATGCTATCGGCTTCGGGCACTAGCTTAGAAGCGTTATCCTCAGCAACTGGTCAGTCTATTGAAGACTTAGTTAGCGGAGCAGGAACAAACTTACAAGACTTAGCTGACGCTACAGGCTCTACCATTGATGAGTTGATGGGACAGACAGGTACAGCTTTGTCAGACTTGATTAACGAAACAGACGTAGCTCTAGGTTCTTTAGTAACCGAAGCTGGTACATCTATTGACAACTTAGTAGGCACAGCGGCTTCAGACTTAAACAACCTAGCTAACACAGCCGCTACTATATTAGAGACTCTCTCGTCTGACACAGGTACAAGCCTTGAAGACCTCATAGCGGGTACAGGAACTACCTTAGAAGAGTTAGCAAGTGCGACAGGACAATCAGTAGAGGACTTACTTGGGGGTGCTGAGAGCGGCTTAGCTGACTTAGCTGAGGCTACTGGTCAAACTATTGAAGAGATGTTAGCGGCTTCAGGTACTAGCTTAGAAGAACTAGCTACGGCAACAGGCGAGTCTATCGCTGACTTAACCAGCGGTGCGGCAGGAGACTTAGACGATCTAGCCACAGCTACTGGTCAGTCCATTGAAGATTTAATAGGTCAATCAGGAGCCAATCTAGATGACCTAGCTACTGCGACAGGACAGACCCTTGATGAGCTACTAGGTGGGACAGGAAACGCCTTAGAAGACATGCTAAGCTCAGCAGAGGGACAACTAGGTGACTTGGTTAGCTCTACTGGCGAGTCTATAGATGCTATCACTGAAGGTGTACAACAAGGCTTAGCAGACTTGACAGGCGCTACAGGCGAAGCCCTTGAAGATATGCAGGACACAGCTCAAGCGTTCTATGACAGCGTTGAAGGACAGATTGACGATGCTATCAACCAAGGCGGCTCAGACTTCGGAGCGAACGTACTCAACCCTTTAGAGGGTATCTTGGAAAGCATTATGATTAGTGTTGGTGCTTCTAAGATGTCTCAGGATGAAGGAGTCGCGGCACTACAGGTAGCTATCAATGCCTTACCTACTCGAACATCTGATGAGTTATTTGAGTTCATCGGCTCTATAGAAGATACACAGAAGATGGTTGACTTTGATGACGACCCTTTCAAACCTAACTACAATGGATTATTTTAATGACATACCTACAGATCGTAAACAAAGTACTTACGAGGTTACGTGAAGATACAGTTGCCACAGTAAGCGAGAACAGTTACTCAGCTTTAGTAGGTGAGTTTGTTAATGACGCACAGCGAGCAGTCGAGGACTCTTACGATTGGTCAGCCTTACGTACTACCTTGACTATCAACACTGTAGCTGGTGTCTTCAACTATGCTCTTACAGGTTCCCAAGATCGTATCAAAGTCTTAGACGTAGTTAACGATACCGATAACTTCTTTATGGCTTATAAGGGTTCACACGATTTTAACCACTTGTTCCTTAACGCTGACGCTCCTCAGTCTGTACCTAAATGGTTTAGTTGGAACGGTGTAGACAGTGTAGGTGACTCAGCCGTTGATGTATACCCTATCCCTGACGGAGTTTTTGACTTACGCTTCAACGTAGTCCTCCGTAGTGGTGAGCTAACGTCGGACTCTGACGTTGTTCCAGTATCTAATATGTCTATTATTCAGTTAGCTACAGCCTTTGCCGCTAGAGAGAGAGGAGAGACAGGCGGTACTGCGGCACAAGAGTTATTTGCTATAGCCGACAACACACTATCTGATGCTATTGCTTTGGATGCGGCTCGTCACGGTGAAGAAAACATCTGGTACTATGTATAATGGCACAGCCTATTCAGAATATTACAGTCTCCGCTCCGGGCTTTTATGGGTTAAACACCCAAGATAGTCCTGTCGGTTTAGACCCTGCCTTTGCCTCTGTAGCAGATAACTGCGTCATTGATAAGCAAGGACGTATCGGAACTAGAAAAGGTTACTCATATGTAACTACTAACGGTAATACCGTCTTAGGCTCTAGTCGCGGTATAGAAGCAGGTATTGAGTTCACAGATAGAAGCGGTGATGTGTTCGCTGTAAGCGCTGGCAACTTAAAACTGTTTAGTGGGTATGAGACTTTGGTTGATATTACACCAGCGGCTTACACCCCTACAGGCAATAACTGGAAGCTGGTCAGCTTCAACAACCACATCTACATGGCACAACGTCAACACGTTCCTTTGGTCGGTAGTGACGAATCTGGTACGTTTGTACTAGAGACACATACTGCTCACACACACTCGACAGGTGCTATGCCGCAGGCTAATGAGATACTCGCGGCTTACGGCAGAATCTGGGCGGCTGACATTGTAGATAATAAGTACACAGTATATTGGTCAGACCTTTTGAACGGCTCTGGTTGGACAGGAGGCTCTTCAGGCTCTATAGACTTAACTACTGTGTGGCCTACAGGCTTTGATGAAGTAGTTGCGTTAGCGGCACACAACGGCTTCCTTATCATCTTTGGTAAACGCTCTATACTAATCTACTCAGGCGCAGAGAGTCCGTCTTCAATGGTATTAGCAGACGTTGTAGCTGGTGTAGGTTGTGTAGCTAGGGACAGTGTAGTAGCTACAGGTACTGACTTACTCTTCTTGTCTGATCAAGGTGTTAGAAGCTTTGCTAGGACGATTCAAGAGAAGTCTATGCCGATGCGTGACATTAGCAGAAACGTGCGTAGCGATATTATTGAATTAGTACACCAGCAAAACAACGCTATCAAAGCTGTCTACTCAGCTAATGAAGCTTTCTATTTACTAAGCTTCCCAGACTCTAACATAGTCTATTGCTTTGATATGAGGACACCTTTACAAGACGGCTCACACAGAGTAACTACTTGGACAGGAATGAACCCTCTGAACTTCCACGTTACTCTGGATGCTTTACTGTACATTGGCGGCACCGACGGTATTGCTTTGTACACAGGATTCAGAGACAACGGCATCAGTTATCAGCAAAGATACTTCAGTAACCCTTTAGACTTCGGAACCTCTACTAACCTTAAGTTTCTTAAGAAGTTTAACTTGACAGTTGTAGGTGGTGGTGGTACTCAGGCTACTCTAAACTGGGGTTACGATTACAGCACAGACTACTCTAAGCAGGTGTTCACCTTTGGCTCTAGTGCAATAGCAGAGTACGGAGTTAGTGAGTACGGCATAGGGGAATATACAGCATCTGTATTAATAAACACACCAAAGGTAAACGCTTCAGGTAGCGGCACAGTTGTTACTGTAGGCATTGAGGCGCAGATAGATGGCGCTGGTGTTTCCATTCAAAAGATTGACATACACGCATTACTAGGGAGAACTATTTAATGTCCAGCTATACTAAAACAACTAACTTTGCCGCTAAAGATACTCTGACTACTGGCGACCCTAACAAGATTGTAAAGGGTACTGATATAGGTGCGGAGTTTGACAACCTAGCTACCGCTGTAAACAGCAAAGCTGATAAGGAAAGCCCCGCCTTCACAGGTACGGTTACGCTTGCGGCTCTCACAGTATCAGGTGCTATCACTGGTGGTACTATTGATGGAGGGACTTACTAATGGCTATAGATGCTGGTGGTTTGTTTACAGATATACTAGGCGCAGGTGCTAACTACTTTGCCAATGAAGATACTATGGGTAACATGCGAGCCTCAGGTCAAGCGGCTCTAGATATGTCTTCGGCATTAGGTCAAGACGCTGTAGCTAACTCAGCCTTTAAACCTTTCACTGTTACCTCTAACATTGCTAACACACAGACTACACCTGAAGGCGGTATCAATATAGGTTTGTCTAATCAACAGCAAGGACTTCAGAACACAGCTTTTAATACTGCTAGTGGTTTAGGTCAGAGCATTGGTAGTAACTACAACCCTATGACAGCGCAGGTGGGTAGTCAAGCTATGCAGGGCGCAGGTGGTTATATTGGCGGCTTAGGTCAAGAAGATCAGAGCATTAATGCACAGCGTTTTGCTATGGGTAATATGTTCGGCAACCAAGCTGGGCAGTACGGACAACCTACAGGCTTTGAAGGCTTGACACAGGCTGGTTTGCAAGGCGCTCAACAGCAGATTGGTGGCGCTCAACAGCCACAGGACTTGAACGCTTTACGTAGCGGTTTTGGTAACATGGCTTCTCAAGGTCTAGGTGGTCTAGGGCAGTCTACAGCAGGTCGCGAGCAGGACGTATATAATTCAATCAGAGCTACACAGACTCCTGACGAGTACCGTCAACGTCTAGCTTTAGAAGAGCGACTGTTTAGCCAAGGGCGTAGCGGTGTTAGTACCGATGCTTATGGCGGTACACCTGAACAGTTAGCTATGGCTAAGGCACAAGCTGAAGCGCAGAACACAGCTTCTCTTATGGCTCGACAGCAAGCACAGGCTGAGCAAGCACAGCAGTTCCAACAGACAACTTCAGCGGCTGGTACGGCTGGTTCACTAGCGGCACAAGCGGCTGGTTTAGAGTCTCAAGGTATTGCAAACGCAGGACAGTTAGCTAACATAGGTATTGCTGGTAACCAAGCAGGTCAAGGTACTGAGCAACAACGCATAGCCAACCTTCTGCAACTACAGCAAGCAGATCAACGTGCGGCCTCTACACAGCAAGGCCTCTCGCAAGGTAACTTCAACCTCGGTGCTGGTCTGTTCGGTTTAGGTTCTCAAGCACAAGGTACACAGTCTGGATTAGTCGGTCAAGATATTCAGAACCTTCAGCAGATGATGCAAGCTGGTTACGCTCCGAATCAACAAGCTCTTGCAGAACTCGGTGGCGCTACTAACATCGCTAACATTGCAGGTACTGGAGCTAGAACAGGCGCTCAGTTGGCGGCAAGTGCTGGCTCTCAAGGTATTCAAGGTTACTTACAAGCTCTACAGATGGAGAACGAAGCTAAGGCTATGAACAACCAGAACTATATGAACCTTTTAACAGGTGCTAATAACGCTGGTAGTGATGGCTTACTCGGTGGCTTACTCGGTGGCTTAACAGGTGGCGGAGGTGGTAATGACATCGTTGAGGCAATGGAAGTACTCGGTTATAACGATGTTGAAGGCGACACTCCACAGTGGATTAAAGACTTAGGCGGCATCTTCGGATTCTAAAGGAAACTATTATGGCAGATTTACAAGGATTACTAGGTGGCTCTTTGCTACCTGAACAGACTCGACAAGGTTCGTACAGGGATACCATGCTAGGCTCTATCGCATCTACAGGCGCAGGTATGCGTCGTGGTTTAGGGCGGGCGGTAGGTATGGATACACGTACTGACGGAGAGAGAGCTAAGGAAGAGTTAGGCAAGCTAGACCCTACCAACCCAGCAGATCAAGAGAAGATCATAGCTTTGGTAGCGCCTATCAACCCTCAGAAAGCTATGGAGATGCGTCAGCAGTTTAGCGCAGAAAAGGCTGTAAAAGATTTAGAACTAGCAAAAGCTGATAGGCTTCACAGCAAACGTCAGGCTATAGTTGGGCAGTTGTCTAAAAACCCTCAGTACGCTGATATGGTTCCTTTAGTGGAGGCAGGTGTGTTCGACGCTGGTGGCTCCTTTAAAGATGTGTTACCTCTACTTAAGAAAACGCCTCCTAAAGGCTGGAGCTATATTAAACCTTACGCTGGAACACTTCCTGATGGGACTTCGGCTATGTTGACAGTAGCTAGTAAAGAAGGCGAGGATGATAGAATCATTGATTTGAATACTATGAAGAAGCCACCTAAAGGTACTGTCTTACGTGACAGCAAAGGTACTGAAGTAAATATCGATATGGGCGCAGACGCTGATGCAGAGTTTATAAAGTATTTAGGGAGAGGGCGAGCGGAGATCATGCGTGATAGCTATGAAGAGGCTACACAATCCGTTCTAAACAGTAGTGTAATTCAAGAGCAGTGGGAAACTATTAACAGTGCTGAAGGTATCTTCACAGGTATGGGCGCTGAAGGTATCCAACTACCGCTTGCTAAGTTGTTGATGAAGGGTGGCTTCATTAGTAAAGATAGTGAGAAGATGATTGAAAACACAGAAGCCTTTATTGCTAACGCAGGTAACATGGTAGCTGAAGTGATTAAAGCCTTCGGTGCAGGTACTGGCTTATCTGATGCGGATAGGGAATTTGCTAAAGGTATTGTAGGTGGTACTGTGGCGCTTACTGAAGCTTCCCTAAAGCGTCTTGTTAAACTACAGGCTAGGGCTACTATGCGTAAGATTGAGATGCATAACAAAAAGGCTGAGAACCTTCCTGAAGCTGTGCAAGGTTGGGGCTTCAGTGTTGCTGTTCCAGATATGTCGTGGGCGTTCGAGGATGCTCCTGAGAAATCCCCTACTCCTTCTATCCCAGCGGATATACAAGTGATTTTAGACCAATACCTATAGAGGCTCTATAATGAATGAATTAGAACAAGCCACAGCCGCTTTTATGGCGGCACACAAAGCTGGCGACACTGAGAATGCTCAGAAACTGGCTGACTACATAAACAGTTATGAAGCCCCTTTAGAGGCTCCTGTAGAGGCTCCTGTAGAGGCTCCTAAGACGCAGGGTGTGCCCATACAAGAAGGTGCGACCTCTCTGGGTGATTATTCTGAGGTGTTTCAGCACCTTGTGAAGGACTCGAAGGTGATATCTCCAGAAATCCGTATGGTGATGGGTCTGACTGAGTTAATCCCAGACACTATTGACAGTTTCCTCAAACAAACCGGAGAGCGTAACAAGAGTCGTGGCGAGACTATGAAGGCTGTAAAGTCTGGTAACTACCCTGTAAGGGAAGGCATAGCCTCTGTAGGTGCGTCCTTAGTAGGTAGCACCGCTGTAGACCTTGTTGATGGCTTGACAGGTACGTTAATTGACACAGCTAGTTTACTGATACCAGACGCTGTGGGTCAACCTGTAGCAGACGCTTTCTCTCAGAGCGCTAACTGGGTGTTCTCCACAGAAGGTGGGCAGTGGGTTACAGAAGCCCTTTCAGGGACTCTGGCAGACTACGACAAGTTCAAACAGGCGTCCCCTGAACAGGCTAAGTTGTTAGAAGGTGCTGTGAATGTCGCATTGATTATGTTGCCGTCACCCAAGTCTAAGCCTAAGATGGGCGGATTAGACGCGGCAGGGCGTAAACTAGAGGAGTCAGGTAAGAAAGGTGTTATAGAGTCTAAGCAGAAGTATGTGGATAAGATGCTCACACCTTTAGAGACAGCTAAGACTAGGGTAGACGATCTAGCAAACACTACAATAAGCCCTATAACTCAGAAAGCTACTGTATCTCAAACTCCTAGGCAAGCTGATATGGCTTCTCTAGTGAGAAGTATACCGGAAGTAAGCCCTAACAAGACTCTGAAGCATAACCATGTTGTTCTACGTAAGGAAGTACACAAGCGAGGCGACAATTTAGTCAACACGTTAGAGAAGCTAGAGAAAAATAGAGCGGCCTCTGTAGGGGATATAGGAGCGTTACAGTTAGATACAATTACCACTCGATTGACTGATGATGTAGCTGAGTTAGTTGCTACTAATCCTCTCTTTAGGGGTAACAAAGCTATAACAGGCGCGGCAGAAGCTATGCTAGAGAAGACGTTACAGCTTCTTACAGACAAACCTCTCACACCTGCTAATGTTCTGCGTGTTCGTAGAGAGTTAGACGATTTTATTAGAAGCTCTAAAGGGAGCGTGTTTGAGGCGGCTACAGAGAACTCCGTAAGCATACCGTTTAAGACTATCCGTAAGAGTTTGAACGATATCGTTGATGAAGCTTCCCCTAACGCTGAAGTAAAGAAGTCTCTTAGAGAGCAGTCTATGTTGTATGAAGCCTTAGACACCTTAGCCCCTAAAGCTGGTAAAGAGATGGAGACGATAGCTGGTAGGTTGGTGCAGAATATAACTGAAGTACTTCCTTACAATGTCACAAGAAACGTCTGGCAAGCGAATGCCGCGATACTGGGCGCAGGGGCTGTACTAGGCGCAGGTGCTACATCAGCCGCATTTACCTTCGGTCAGTTACTTCCTATCATGGGTGGCGGTTTACTAGCCACAGGTATGGCTAAACAGTTAGGGAAGCAAGCACTACCGTCTAAGTCTAAAGTAGCGCTAGGTAGGATGCTTCAATTGACTGATAAAGCTATCAAAGCCACTAAGGACTCTTCTATGAAGCAGGTGTTACACGCTGATAGGATTTACATAGCTAACCTTCTTAAGGACATGGCTACAGATAACTCAGAAGAGGGTGTCCCAGAACTACTTAGAAGATAAATCACAGGTATAAAAAAAGCCCTATAGAGTTTCCTCTACAGGGCTTTAGTGTTTCTACTTAGTACGCATATCCTCTACTGCTATAATAATTAAGGTGAGGATGGTGAACATTATAAACCCTGTCATGCCTCGCTGTACTCCTCTTGCAGTTCCGTGTAAAGCTCTAATTCATACCCAACACCTAGAGCTAAAGCCTCCAGCTCTAGTTCTTTATTTAGATACCAGCTTAACATAGGTAGTTCTTTAAGTATCTCCTCTTTCTCTCTTTCCCACCCACTCCAACTTTCGAGCCCTTTCCCTTGAAAGTAATAAGATACTACGTTCAGTGTTTCGTTACTTAGTTTCATTCGCTCGCCTCCAACTTCTTCTCTAAGTTTGCCATAGCTCTCCAAGCCACTTGCTCCCAATCACCGTCTAGTACGTGTCTCATCATAGCATCTAACTCGTCACCTGATACGTCCCTGTTCCAGTGTAGAGTCTCCGCTGTCTGACCATGCTGTATGCCACCTTCTAAACTCAGCTTCGCTACAGCGGCTATGGCTTTAGGGAAGTAGTTAATGAACCCAGTGTAGACTGGTATAGCCTTACGTTCTTTAGCGTCTGTAGGTAAACCATTTGCTGTACGTGCAGGTTCTAAACTGTGATGTTGCTCTATAGCGTCTTGGTAGTCTGTCATTTCAGTCTCTTCCTTTAAGTACAGCTTCTCTAACATCACAGTGTCTACAGGTTTAGCGTATGCATAAATCTGACCGTACTCAGAACTTCCGAAAGGGTATCGACAGTCTTGGTCAGACCTGTAGCGTGTTATAAGGGCTTTTCTATCTTCCCTGTAATCGGGCCTACCGTTATCTGCGCGATCTGCTACGTAACACTCAACCTCTTCACCCGCCTTTAACCGTTCTATTAAGTTATTCATCTGCTACTGCCTCCATAAATTTGTCTACGTTATCTTCGATTGTGTCTGGGAAAGCTCTCGCCAAAGCCTCGGAGTTTACCTCCAGAAGCTCTAGCAATTCAGTCTCTTCCATTAAGTATAGCTTCTCTAACATCTCATCGTAAGTCATTAACTCCCTACCTTATGCATGTAAGTATCTTTCAAGTACTTCAGAGACACTGGCATCTCATCACAACCACCGTTCTCTACGTCATTCAGCATCCAGATACCTCTCCAGCTTCCGTTAGTCTGAGGAGTTAGGTAGCCTTCTTCATGCTCATAGAAGATACCAGCGAACAACCCTAGCATGTTGACACCATCGGCTCGTCTAGCGTAGGCGATGTCCCTGTCTTGTACATGCCCCATCACACAGCTCATATGCTTCTTAGACAGCAACGCCCTAGCTGAAGCTACTGGTCTACCCATGATACCTGAAGTGAAGTAGTGGCAGTAAGCAATACCATCAATGATCACTGGCTCAAGGTACGGTATAACTTCAAAGCCGAAAGACTCTAGTTGTAAGTCAGCGTAACTCATAAAGCCTATGAGGTGTGGCTCTTGGTTGGTAGTGCGTTCGATACGTGCTTCGTGGTTACCTATCGTGAACACCAACCTCGGCTTCCATTGCTTATCTTTGTTACGTTTGAGTCGTGCTTGCTCAGCTTCGATAGGTGCCATGAACCTACGCATAGCTTCGATACCGCAATCAATGTCGTTCTGGTATCGTCTACCTTCAAAGCCTCCAGTGCCTTTGTCGTAACTGCTGAGTGATTCCATGTCGAAGTGATCTCCGATGTGGATGATAACGTCAGGCTTCTTCTCTGCCGCGTAGTGTCCTGCACATTCTAAGTAGTCGTAGCTTGCTGGTGAACCTTTAACTTGTGTGTCTGAAATTACTAAGTGTCTCATTTCTTCTTTCTCCGTGTTCGTTCTTCAGCCGTCTTAGCTGAGTGACAGTTATCGCAAAGAACTTGATAGCCCTCTGCCTCTAAAAACATTCGCTCGATGTAAGTATTCCAATCAACGAAGCCTACTTCAGGCTCCACTACTGGATTGATGTGGTCAACAGCCGCGTTGTTACGTCGCCTCTTGTTACCCTCTTTAGGTGGTAGAGTAGCGGCACCTATGGTGTGACATTCAGCACACTCATATAGTCCTCTGCTTACTCTAGCCTCTGCCTTACAGTCGTGCTTTACTCCCCACTTACCATGCGCTCCTCTGAGTGCAGAGATGATAAAGGAACGGAAGCGGGCCTCCGTCCATCGCCCACCGTTTACCATTACTGTCCCCTCTCAGTTCTTATGTAAGGTGATACCCATATCTCACACTCGTTTCTGCGTAGGTAGAGTAGTCGAAGGTTCTCAATCACTCTTTCTCCACAGCCCATTAGCTCTACAACCTTA
>Ga0208814_1001452_pt1 | contig 11115 bp, 20 predicted proteins | sample MalvirAntarct_55_FD_184253 | JGI IMG/M metagenome (GOLD analysis project Ga0208814, IMG submission 184253) | Marine viral communities from the Global Malaspina Expedition - Malaspina viral metaG Antarct_55 (SPAdes) (version 2) | ecosystem: Environmental > Aquatic > Marine > Oceanic | place...
GTTATGTGACTGACTATCAGTCACTTACGTTGTTTTGGTAGGTCTTTCCTCCCTTAACTACTGCGAATATACAACAAGTATTCTAATTATCGTCTATGTTTTGTCTATTACTTTACTAACTAAATATGCTGAGAATCGCTGCCCTAATTACTATAGATTGTTTAGACACGTTTTCAAGCGGTAAAGGATAACCTTCTCTCTCACTATATGTGAACAAAGGTTGTGTCTTTAAAGACACTAGGAACCGGTAACAATTGCACAGATTGTCCGGATGTAATCGCTACGGGGATAGGATAGATGAACGGGGACCGGATGCATAGCCTAATGACTAGGCTAGGCTAGGAGGGAGCCGAAGTAAAAGTCAAAAAAATCCGGATGTTTTGAAAAAAAAGAATCGGGCGAGCAAAAAAAAAGCTCATTTCCTAAACGGGGTACGCTGCCGTACATTACATATTACCCGTACCCTACATATATCTAATAAAAAATTTTTGTATCTTTGTATAAAATACATACTCCTATGCCTCAAGATAAAATGAAAAAACAAGTACGACTTAAAAAGAAAGATGCTAAACTTCAAGGTAAAGCAGACAAGGTTGTAGGAAAAGGAGTTAAGAGGATAGCTAAGATTAAAGCTTCTAATAAGAGTACTGCGAAGAAAGCGGTTAAAACTGCAAAAGTTGTTTCTAAAGTAACTAGGAAGTTAAAGCCTATACAGAAGAAAGCTAAAAAAGTAACAGGTAAGATAACTGCCAACAAGGTAGCAAGAGTTAAGAAATTATATAACGCTAAAAAATATTGATATGCATAAAATGAATTTAGGATACAAAAGTATGGGAGGACTAACTGTAAAGGATGGTCGTTTAATAAATGATAGAGAGCCGGGAGTTACAGGAATAGCTAAGGCTGCTAGTCTAAAGAAGATGATGCATCGTGCAAAGAAAGTAGATATGATTGCTGACGGAATTGAGTTAGCCGAGGGACGTAAGGGTTTCTATAGAATGTAGTTTAGTTTTATTTGATTGATTGATTAGAGAGAGAGGAGTGATTACCTCTCTTTTTTTGTGCCATAAATTATAAGCGTTCCTAATTATCTGACACAGTCGTGTCGTTTAATTCCAATTTATATATTCATAACTACTTGATTATTAACTCTGTGACAAAAATGTCGAAAATTCAGAGAGAATATCTAAAGAGATAAATACTACTACTACTACTACTACTACTACTATAGAGAAGAAAATTTCTGCATCTGTCATTGATAAGTTTTATAATTAAAATTGTATCTTTGTATAAATTTAAATCAAATCAAATGTCAGAAATCGGATACACTCCAAAGAACTTATTGTTCGATGAAGAGGGTAGAACAAAACTCTTTAAAGGAATTGATACTATCACCAATGCAGTTAAGTCTACGTTAGGACCTGCCGGTCAAACAGTATTAATTGAATCACCAAATCACACACACGGAATTACAGTTACTAAAGATGGAGTAACAGTTGCAAGAGCAGTAGCATTGTTAGACCCTACGGAACATCTAGCGGTACAGATAATGAAACAAGCTGCAGACAGAACTGCATCACAAGCAGGTGATGGAACTACTACCGCTATTATATTAACTAATGCTTTAGTAAAGGCAGGACAAGAATTACTTTCTAAAAGCGATAACAAGACAGGGACTCTAAGAGAGTTAGTACACGAGACTGATAAAGTTGTAGCCAACTTACAGAAGATGTCTAAGAAGGTTACACCTTCACGACTAAACGATGTAGCGACTATCTCTGCCAACAACGATAACTACATAGGTACTATTATAGCTGATGTATATAATAAGGTTGGTGTTAACGGATTAGTTACTGTTGACCGTTCTCAGTCTGCTGAGACTTACTATGAGTCTACAAATGGACTAAAGATAGACAGAGGTTATGACTCTCCGTTATTCATAAACAATCAAAAGAAAGATGAGTGTATACTTGAGGATGTTAGCATACTTGTATGTGATGCTCCAATAGAGAATCTTTTAAATATTGAAAACATATTAAAGCCTATTATACAAGGGCATAAGAAATTATTAATCATAGCACCAACGTCTGCTAATGTTGTAAACACATTGGCTGCTAATGTTATGAAGAATCAATTAAAGATTTGTTCTATCCAAGTTCCTTCTTTTGGATACAAGTCTCACGAGTTAATGCAAGACATTGCTTTTAGTGTTGGTGCAGTTTACTTTAGTGAGAAGACAGGAGATGATTTATCATTGATGACTGAAAAGGATTTGGGTCACGCTGCCAAGGTGATAGTTGGTCGTGATTCAACTGTCATCATAAAAGATGATAACGCAATTGAAGTTAATGGATTTATTGATGCGAGAGTTGCTGAGTTAAAAGAAGCAATGGAACGAGAACAAAACAAAGCAGATAAAGAATTTATTGCCTCAAGGATAGCTTCGCTAACAGGAGGTGTAGGTGTTGTGTATGTTGGAGGTCAAACAGACTTAGAACAAAAAGAGTTATACGATAGGATTGATGATGCGGTATGTGCAGTACGTTCAGCTTTAGAAGAGGGAACTATTCCCGGAGGTGGAACTGCTCTATACCAAGAAGCACATAATATTGATTTCTTAAATGATGAGGTAACTATTGCTCAACAAATTTTAGCTGCTGCACTTCGTGCTCCGATGGTTCAAATATGGGAGAATGCAGGAATTAAATATGAAGGACAGTACGAAGCATCCAAAGTTAAATATAATGATGGCTTTGATGTTAAGTCAAGTAAGTGGGGAGATATGTATAAGATGGGAATTATTGACCCATTGAAAGTTACACGATGTGCATTACAAAATGCAGTATCAGTAGCTTGTACTATACTATCTACTAATGCTATTATAACAATGGCAAGAACATACGAAGACAAAAATTAATGATAGGAGATATAGCATATACCGGAATACTTTGTTTGTTTGTATTTTGTGTTGTGCTATATCAAGTATATAAAGAAGAAGAATGAAACCAATAGGAAAATACATTGTCATAGACAAAATCGTAGAAGAGGTAAAAACTGAATCAGGTCTATTGCTTTCAGCAGAAGACACAAAAGATATCAGGTACAAGAAAGGGAAAGTAATAGCACCCGGAACTGACGTAACAGTTATTGATTCAGGTGATGAAATCTTTTATGACTCAAGAGCAGGATATACAATGATTATCAAAGGAGAACAGTATACTGTTATTTCTGAGAGAGATGTCGTTGTTGTCGTATAAATTTATTCATTTCCTTAATATAGTTTCGGTATACCTTATCGGTATATGAAACATTCTTTAAGAAGATTGGATTGGAGGAGGGACTCTCAGGAATCTCTTCTCCTTCTAGTTTCTTATATATAGTAGTTATCAATCGTGATGCTTTATATGATAATTGGTATATAGCTTTAGTATTACCTTTTCGTTTTCTAAAGACTTCTATCCAACCATTAGTTCGAAGGTCTTCGAATCTATTCTTATCCCAACTTAGTAGTTCATCAAATTCGTCAAAGTCTCCTTTGCCAAAGTATTTTTCAGAAGATAAAAATAGTAGAACATCGAGGTCTGCAGTTGTGAGACCATATTTGGCTTTTATAAAATAGCGAACTACCCTCCAATATTTAAGGTAATTTTTCATTTGATTTAATTTTGTAACTTTGCATACAAAGATACTATTTAATATGCCATCAAAAGATAAGAAAGCGGACCTTAAAAAAAAGGAAGCATTAGACAAGAAAGCAAAAGCGGCTGCTGAGAAAGCAAAAGGCGTTAAAGCAAAGAATGCTGAAGAGTTAAAAGCAGCTAAAGCTAAGATTAAAAAAAGACTAGCAGCAGTTATTGTCAACACCGATAAGAACAAGGTTAAGAAGAATATTAACAAGTTCAAAAAGAAAGACAATTCCACAGGGAACGCATCTTCATCAGGAGCAGGTATTAGAGGATTCGGAGGCAGCTTGTTAGGTAAAGGAACAAGGATGCAAAGAAAAAAAGGAAATAGGTCAACAAGATAAACTACTAAATAAAATATTATGGCAACTACAAAAGAACGTCCTAAAGTACAAGTACCGATTAAACTTAAACCAAAAGGTATGGTAAAGTTGAAGGTAACACCTCCTAAACTTAAACCATTAGTAAAGGCAAAAAATCCGGCAAAAACTGCTAGTCAGAAAAAAGCAATTAATAAAACTAATAAGTCTAACTTAAAAGCAGAGTTAAAAAAAGCTAAGATGTCTAAGCGATTAGCTAAGACTGAAAGAAAAGGAAAGAAAAGAATAGCTAAAGCAAATAGTAAAGTTGTTCTAGGACAATTGACTTCAAATAAGGTTACTGAAATTAAAGGTAAAATTAAAAAGACTAAGGCAGTAAACAAGTTATCTAAAAAGCTTACAAACAATCCTACAGGTAAATCAAGGTTATCGATGATTGCAGCTAAAGCTAAAAATGCTCCTAAGAAAATAGCTAAGAAAGTAGCTAAGAAAGTATCAGGAGGTATTAGGAATCTTGCAAAAAGCTTAAGAAAGAAAAAATAATGGCAAAGAAAGTTAGTTGGTTATATGGAGGCAAGAAGTATAGTGGAACCTTAATAGCAAGTAAAGAAACTAAAACGCATAGGTACGCTAGAACTACTAATGGTAAAATTAAATCATTACCTAAAAAGAAAAAGTAATGGCAGTAGATAAAAGAAAGTGGAAAGTTAAAAATAACACGACTGTTAAGACTTCCTCTACAACAAAAAAAGGGAAGGAAAAGCTAAGACAAAGCTTTAAGGAAACAGGTTCACAATCTAATAGTACTGACAAAGAATCTTCTAAGTCTAGCACCCTACAAAGGACTAAGAACAAAAAGACTAAGCTTACACAGTTATATAACTTTACTGATAAGGATGGTAAAAAAACTACTAGCTTGACAAAAGGTAAAAAGGAGAAAATAACTAAAGGAAAAAAAGCTGAGAGAGTTTATAAAAGAAAGAGTAAACAAATTGAAAAGCAGTCAAACAGGTTTGATAAAAAAACAAATCGTTTAGTCTCAAGAAGAACCAAAATAAAGAAGTAATATGAAAACAAAACCAAAACCGTATTTCACGGCAGCAAGTAAATCAATGAAAGGTAAACCTGAGAAGTATGGACTACCTTCAAATAAACAAATAGCAAATAGCGTATACGCTAAGTGCGGTAAATAAAAAAAACTATGGCTAAAAAATTCACAGTACACAATATGTACAGTAAAACCGGCAGAACTAAGGTTGCTCAAACTATGAAAGACCACTTATCTTTAAAGAAGAAAGGATATACTCATACCAAAGCCAAAAAGAAAAAGTAATGGCAGGAAAAACTAGGATGTCTACTCCTAGAAGGGGAAAAGCTAAAGTAAAAATCACATCTAGTGGTAAAAAAGTTAGTTACGGACAGGCAGGTAGAGCAAAAGGTGGTGGACCAAGGGTAAAACCCGGTACATCTAAAGGCGATAGCTATTGTGCAAGAAGTTTAGGGATAAAGAAAAGATTGTCTAAGGCTAAACGTAATAATCCCAACACTCCAAACAACTTATCTCGAAAGAGATGGAAATGTTCAGGAGCAAAGTCAAAAAAATAGGCAATAAAATAATTAGTATATTTGTAAAATAAATATTAATCAAAATTTTTAATTATGCAAGGATATAATTCAAGACTAGACGAGAGTTTAGGAAGTCGTAACGGAAAAAAAGGACAATCTATGAAGTCTCGTAGAAATGAGTCTAAAGGAATGGAAAAGTCTATGAGTAAGAAAGCTTATTCAGGAAACAAAGGGTCATCACAAGGACCTCATCACGATAATAATTTAAGAGTTCGTAAGCATAGCTTTTAGAGATGAGTAAGTTTAAAAGATTAGCCGCAAAAATTAAAAGGTCAGGGAAATCCTCATCTGCAGCTAATGCTATTGCAGCTTCTATCGGAATTAAAAAGTATGGTAAAGCAGGTATGGCGAAAAAAGCTAAAGCAGGTAGAAACAAAAAAAAATAATGGGTAAAGGATTAATTTGGTTAGGTGAAAAGATTGTTTCGTTGTGGTGTTCAATGCAATGCAAATGGAATAAAGGTATGTTGGCTTTAATGTTTCAAGTTGGCGATTGTCCAAATAAATTATGTACTTGCAAGAATTAAATTTAATGAAATCAAAAGGACTTGGTGATACTGTAGAGAAATTTACAGAAGTAACCGGAATTAAAAGAGTAGTCGAAGCAGTAACAAGAGTTACAGGTGGAGGGTGCGGTTGTAATAAAAGAAAGGATTCGCTGAATAAAGCTTTCCCATATAAAAAATAAATTATGTCATATACAAAACTTCAAGGTATGTTAGCACAGGAGATTTACCCCTCCAACAATTCAGATATACCATATCCTGTAATCACAATTAAAGGTGCTGCAAGTGCAGTAGTAGTAGACTCTCTTAGAGATGCTTCAGTAAACTTTAACGCACCTTCAACAATAGTATATGCAGGAGACATTGTATATAATACTGTTGCCGAAACAAGTGCAACAGTTGTAAGAGTTATTGATGGTACAACTTTACTTTTAAATGCTAATATATTTACTGTAGGAAGTGAAAAATATGAAATATACTCTGCTTCATCTGTATTAAACTTACAGAACGCAAACAATGGTTGTGTTTTATATATAGGTAAAACAGGTAATATAAAAGTAGATACAATTGCAGGAAGTACAGTTACATTTAAAGCAGTACCCGTAGGATTCTTTCCGGTACAAGTTAAAAAAGTATATGGAACAGATGGAACTACTGCAGAAGACATTATAGCATTATGGTAAATAAACTAACAATTGGGATTACAATTAAGATATGAAAGAATATTATACACAAAGTAACACATCGGGGACAGACCTAGAAATAGTTTATCATTTAACCCGTAATGCGTAATTGGATGACAGACTTGAAAATGTACTTGCTTAATGTGAGTACTCTTGCAATATCGTTTACCAATATCGATATGGTCCTAAAAATTCTTCTATTAGTGGTGAGTATCGGATACACCGTAAACAAATGGATAATTTTAAGACACAAGAATAAAAATGAAAAAGATAAGTAAGCTTATAGTTCATTGCTCTGCTACAAGAGAAGACCAACCAATCTCACTTGAAACAATAAGGAGTTGGCACGTAGATGGTCGTGGATGGAAAGATGTAGGATATCATTACATAGTTCATTTAGATGGAAGTATAAGTAAAGGCAGAGAAGATTCCGTTCAGGGTGCTCATACTGCTAAATACAATAACCATAGTTTAGGCATCTGTTATATAGGAGGTGTAGAAAAAGATGGTAAGACTCCTAAAGATACAAGGACTTGTGCTCAAAAAGAAACTCTAGAGTGCTTGCTTCACACACTAAAACAATTACATACAGAATCGGTAGTGCATAGTCATAACGATTTTTCCAATAAAGCCTGTCCAAGTTTTGATGCGACAGGAGAGTATGAACATATAAGTGAACACGATTATGAAGAAAATTGTTGATTGGTTTGGTGGAAGCGTTGTAAAAGATTTACTCGGAGGACTTGATAAACTCTTTACATCCAAAGAAGAAAAAATATTAGCAGAAAATGTAATCAAACAAATTCTTATAGAGAAGCAGTTAGAGTTACAACAAATGCAAACTGAAATCATATTAGCAGAAGCAAAAGGTAATTGGCTACAAAGAAGTTGGAGACCTTTACTTATGTTAGCATTTGGTTTTATAGTTATATATGTAAAATTTCTTGCACCTTTATTTAGTTTACCTATACCTCCTTTAGAGAATGAGTTTTGGAACCTATTGCAATTAGGAATTGGTGGGTATGTAGTTGGTAGAAGTGCTGAAAAGATAGCAAAGAATATCACCATTACAAAAAAATAAACGGTCATTTTTTTTCTTTACCTTTGTAAAATATAAAACAACTTAAGTAGATGGCAAGAATAAGCACATATCCGATAGACACTAACCTAAGTCCACAGGACAAATGGATTGGCTCGGATGCAAATAAAAATAATGCAACGAAAAACTTTTCCTTAGAAAGTGTAGTTGAATGGATAAATAATAATGCTGCAATTGATTCTCAAACATTACGATTTAAATATTTACAAAGTGCAACTGATGCAAATAGAAGCAAAGGTTCTATATCTCTTCCTACTAATGTATCCGGTAATCTTAAATTTGATGATGTAACTAAATTAGTTTTTAGTGCGTTTTCATTAAGATATGCAGCTTATGGTACAACTAATAATATTTCTAATTTTTATACTAACCCACTTATTGGTTCGTATGCCTTAGTCTCTTTAGTAACAGACGTAAATACATTTGGAATATACAAATGGGATTCATCAGCACAAAAAGCAAAAACAGATTTTTATGACATAGGATTAACTTATGTTACAGGAAATGGAAGTCTAGAAAACAGTAAAGATTATTTCTTATCTTTGCTTCAATATGACGTTAACGCAGCAGGCGGAGACAAAACAGAAATTTTTAATCAAGGAGTGGCTGCAGAAGTATGGAATATTACTCATAGTCTAGATAAGTTCGCTTCAGTTTCAGTTGTTGATTCATCAGGAGTAACAGTTTTTGGAAACGTAGCATATAATAGTAAGAGTAGTATAACAGTAACATTTGCGAATGCCTTTTCAGGTCAAGCATTTTTAAATTAATAACAAAAAAAAACAAACATTATGGCAATTAAATTTTTAGATGCAATAGACTTAACCGGATTAGAAATTCAGAATGTCGCTGCACAATCATTAGGAGCAAATCCTGCACAAGCTGATTCTTATGCAGGTCAGTTTATTTTCAATACTGCAACAAAATCATTCAATTATAACACAGGTGCTGCTTGGATAGCACTTGATGGGTCAGGTAACATTGATTCTATTGTTGGTGCAACAGGTTTAAAAGCAGTTACCTCTTCAGGTGTTGCAACAATATCACCTATAGTTGATGGTGATACTAACCTTGTATTGGCACAAGTAGATGGAAAGGACGATGTATTAGTCGGAGCCGATTCATTAATAATTAACATTGCTGAAACAGGCTTAGTTAAAAAAGTATTAATATCTCAGATTTCTGCAGCAGCAGGAGGTGGAACAGTTACAGGAGTAACAGGAACATTACCAATCGTATCATCAGGTGGAAATGCACCGGCTATCTCTATTAATACTTTCACAGGAGCAGATGGAACAGATGCAGGATTAAAAGGAGCAGTACCTGCACCGGTAGCAGCAGACAATGTTAAATACCTTAAAGGTGATGGAACTTGGGCATCTGTACCGGCAGGATATGCAGGTTGGGATTTAAAAGTAGAAACAGGAGATGCAGTAACTATTGCAACAGGTGCGATAGTTGACTTCAAAGGAGCAGGAGGAATTACATTCTCTAGAGCAGGAAGTGTAGTAACTGCAACTTCAACTAATGGAGCAGGAACTATGAGTTCTTGGAAGTTAGGTGCTGATAGTGGAACTGAAGAATCAGTTTTAAATGGTCAATCAATTGACATCGCAGGTGGAGAAGGGATTGTAACTTCAGTAGCAGCAGATAGAAAAGTAAACGTAGTACTTAAGTTAGATGAACTAGCTACAGAAACTACAGTACTTAAAACAGATTTATTAGCAGGTGTATATGGAGCAGATGGCGAAAAAGCCGGAGCACAAAAACTAGCTGCAATATCAAGCATTGGTCTAAGTATGTTGGCAGTACCAACTACAGACCTTGATATGAATGGTAAGCAGGTTAGTAATGTACCTTCAACTCCTGCCGCAGCAACCGATGCAGCATCTAAGGCTTATGTAGATTTAGTAGCGACAGGTTCAGGAGCATTAATATTCCAAGGTGGATATAACGCAGAAACCAATGAACCGGTATTAGATGATAGAGGAACACCAATCGCAGTTAATAAAGGTTGGACTTATGCAGTAACTACAAAAGGTACATTCTACGGAGAAGTTGTAGAAGATGGTGATTTACTTATTGCTGAAGTTGATAATGCAGCAGCATTAGCTAATTGGACAGTAGTTCAGAACAACGTAGGAGTAGCAAGTGCTACAGTATTAGGTATTGCTAATTTCCCTACTGCAGGTGGACTTTCAGTAACTGCAGGAGCAGTAAGCCTTGCAGACTCAGGAGTAACTGCAGCAACATACGGAACTGCAGCTAAGGTTGCACAAGTAACTGTAGATGCTAAAGGTATTGTAACAGGAGCATCAGATGTTGATATTTCAATAGCAGCTAGTGCAGTTAAAGATTTCTGTGCAGAAGTTGAAGCTTGTGTAGGTAAAGCAACTAGAGAAAAAACAGGAACTTTTGGAGAAGAAGCAGCAACAATAGTAGAACACAACTTTGGTACAACCAATGTTATGGTTCAATGTTTTGCAACTGAATCAGGAGATACTGTTAATATTAAAGTTACAAGGAAAGATGCTAATACTGTTATTTTAACAACTGCTAAACCATTTGGTGAAAATGGATTATCTTACTTGATGCAGAAAATAGGAGCATAATACTTTAATAAAACATATAAACTATAGAATGGCAGATTTTATTCAATTTTTAGAACCTATTAATGTAGATGGAAGCATTTCTATAGATAGTGTTTCACTAGGAAGTGCAGCTTTTTCTAATCAGACGATACCAACAAATAATAATGAGTTGACCAATGGAGCCGGATATATTACATCCGGCTCTTTGCCAACCGTAAGTAATGCTACTATAACTTTAGCAGCAGGTACAGGTCTTTCAGGAGGAGGTGATTTTACATTAAATCAAGCAGCAAGTGAAACTATTACGTTTACTAATAGTATAACAAGCAATAGTCAATTAACGAACGGAGCGAATTATACAACGAATACAGGTACTACAACCGCAGACAATACTCAAACATTTACTAATAAGAGTGGTTCAAACTCGCAATGGGCAAATGATGAAGGGTATACTACTAACACAGGTACTACGACTGCAGACAATACTCAGACGTTTACCAACAAAGGTGGTAAGATAAGTCAATGGGAAAATGACTCCGGATATATTACAAATGCAGGGTCTAATAATTATGTAGATTCAGTTGCGTTTAATACTGCGAACGGGATAT
>Ga0208814_1001455_pt1 | contig 11111 bp, 15 predicted proteins | sample MalvirAntarct_55_FD_184253 | JGI IMG/M metagenome (GOLD analysis project Ga0208814, IMG submission 184253) | Marine viral communities from the Global Malaspina Expedition - Malaspina viral metaG Antarct_55 (SPAdes) (version 2) | ecosystem: Environmental > Aquatic > Marine > Oceanic | place...
TAGTTGAACTATGGGAAGACGATGAACTGAAAGAAGAAAGGTACCTGCCAGGTAAGTCTAAAGCATATGCAATATCTTGTGCTGAAAACTGGCGTAACGGCGTAATAAAGGAAGCAAATGAGCAAAGTTAAAAGAAAAGATTTTAAAGTGCTGAGTATGGGCGATGTAAAGAATGGTGTACAAGAAATCATCAGGCAAATGCATTTAGATAATTTCAGGCCTGACTACGTAGTAGGTATTACTAGAGGTGGATTGTCACCTGCAGTAATGATCTCACACTATCTTAAAGTTCCGATGTTTACATTAGATGTCTCATTACGTGATAATGTACAAGAAGGACCAGAGAGTAATGCATGGATGGCGGCAGATGCATTTGGTGCTTTGGACCCGGAAAAGGTTGCTATTCACATGAACAGATGGGATAGCACTAAACGTAAAAAGATACTTGTAGTCGAAGATATTAATGATTCAGGTGCAACACTTGAATGGCTACAAAACGATTGGGAGTCAGGTTGCTTCCCAGACGAAAAAGCAACTTGGAAAATAGTATGGGAGCAGAATGTAAAGTTTGCTGTTCTTGTAAATAATGAAGCAAGTTCATTTGATGGTGTCCACTATCAATACGATTCGATTAATCGATTAGAAAATCCTGATGTATGGTTAGATTTCCCCTGGGAATCTTGGTGGCTAGTAGACCACGATTAGGGTAAATAATCGCTTGACTTCACTTAACCTAGGAGTTATAATACAATAATGATAATTGATACGATACAAATACTATTTGGTATAGTAGTTCTTGCCCTTTTACTGAAAGGTCTTTGGGAAAGTTCTGTCATGTTAAGTTACAGATCACAACTCAGAAAGATCACAGGTGGTTATTACGACTTTGAGATAGATGAAGTGTTAGAAGAATGGGGCATGACTAGAGAAGAAGCCCTTAGAAAATATGGACACATTTACGGCGACAAATATTAGATGACTTTGAAGTATAGTGAAACTTTCTTTTCTGCACAAGGCGAAGGACAATATGTAGGTATCCCTTCACTGTGGATGCGATTCTTTTTGTGTAATTTACAATGTAATGGCTTCGGTCAGAAAGATCCTACTAATCCTGAGACATACGAACTTCCGTATGAAACTATTGATATCACAAACATAGACAGTGTATTTGATCTGCCTGTGTTTGACAAAGGTTGTGATAGTTCATACACATGGAGTAAGAAGTATAGTCATCTAATGACTGATAAGACTGTAACAGAAGCAGTAGACGAACTGACAGCACTTCTCCCTCATGGTAAGTTCATACACCCTGCTAGTGGACAAGCATCACACATGGTGTTTACTGGTGGAGAGCCGATGATCAAAGGCACACAGCCTGGCATGATTAAGATCATAGAAGAATTTAAACAAAGAAACAATAAACCTCAGTATGTTACTGTAGAAACAAATGGTACTAGACCTATTACTGATGAATTTGCTGAATGGATAGAAAGAGAATATACTAACAAAGAAAACAAAGAATGGTATTGGTCTCTAAGTCCTAAACTATGGGCGACTGCTGGTGAGAAATCTAAGAAAGCAATCAAGCCTGAAGTAATCGGTAGATATGCAGAAGTATCTAACAAAGGTCAATTGAAGTTCGTAGTAAATGGCACCGACGAGAGTTGGCTAGAAGTAGAAGAAAACACTAAACTGTTTAGAGAAGCAGGGTGTAATTTTCCCGTATGGATTATGGGTGTAGGTGGAACGTATGAAGGTCTAGTACAGACTGAGGCAACGATTGCTGATGAAGCCATTAGACGTGGATACTACTATACTAGCAGAGTTCATGTACATATATATGGCAATGCAATCGGAAAATAATAAAAATCAATGATTTACATGATAAATACAAGAGTAACAAGGAATTAATAACAATGAATTATCTATTAGAAGCATTAATCAAAAAACTTGAAGGCGAAGTCGCAATGGCAAAAGCCAACATCAAGGTATATGAAACTAATCCAGCAGGAATAGGTGAACACCCAGACGTAGTTCAAGCAATTGAAACACAGATCGAAGTGATCGCAGGTGCAGAGGAGAAGATAGATACAATTCGCAAACATTACGGAACTTAATAAGTTTTTGTAGTAGTAAAAGTAATATGGCATATTCACAAAAAGTAGTAGACAGGTTTGAGGATGTCCTTAACAATCCCGAAAAACACGCAGTAGGAAGATTCGATCCAAAAGATAAAGATGTAGCAACAGGCATGACTGGCGCCCCCGCTTGTGGTGATGTTATGAAACTTCAACTCAAACTAGATAAAAACGAAAAGATAATCGATGTTAAATTTAAAACATATGGTTGTGGAAGTGCAATAGCAAGTTCAACGATGTTTGTTGAAATGCTAGTAGGTAAAACAGTAGAAGAAGCACAACTGATTAAAGATAAAGACATAGCGGCGGCATTAGAATTACCCCCTATTAAATTACATTGTAGTGTATTAGCAGAAGCAAGTATTAAGGATGCCCTCAAGAATTGGGACGGCAAACGTGAAGAATTTATTGGAAGTAGTGATAGCATGATTGGACATAACAGTCAAGGACTACTTCAAATAGAAGAACCGACAACTACAGTCGAAATTTAATTATAACTAGGAGAGAAATGCCGATAAAATTTAAACCGTCACAGAAATCATATAAGAAGGGTGAAGGAACCAAAACTGACCACTTTTATATAAAACATATGTCAAAAGATGCTTTATTTGAAGCAGTCAATGAAGGTAAAGTTAAACCGAAAGTTAGACGTAAATGCATAATTGAGTTAGAACGTAGAGGAGTTAGAATAAATTGGGTGAAGGTACCAAAGGCATCTATAGTATAGATGTATCTAAGTTTGGAAGAGGAGTATTTGTTACTCAATCAATTCCAAAAGGCAGTTTAATCTTAAAACTAACTGGACCACAAATATCATTAAAAGAAGTCTATCTCAAAGAAGATAAGATGTGTAATCCGCTTCAGATTTCAGATGAAGTTTACATAGATTTAGAACCTCCCGGAGTGTTAATAAATCATTCATGTAATCCAAATTGCGGAATACTTAATGATGACACTATAGTTGCATTACAAGATATAAACGAAGGAGATGAAATCTTCTATGATTATTCTACAACGATAAGTGATGATTTCAATGAAGACGGAACTGATTGGTATATGCCTTGTAACTGCGAAGAACATAATTGCAGAAACAAGATAGGAGACTTCAAGTATCTATCCGAGGCCAAACAAAAGTATTATCTTTCAAACAATATAGTAATGTCTTTTATTGTTGAAAAGATTTAAATAGAAGGGTGATGTCGCCCTTCCTTTTTGGGTAGATTGCAGTTGACTGAAATATTAAAAGGTAGTATAATATAACATATGTATAATAAACGAATAGCATTTCTAATGTCTTACCAACACCTTATACCACACGGTGGTATCGGGCAGTTTGCTTTAAGTTTCGTAAAGCAGATGAAGGATAACAACATCAAAGTTGATATCATTACAGATAAGTTTGACAAACATACTGCGTTTACAAAGACTTTACAGAACGATGGTGCTAGATTTATCTATGCAGATAATCCACTTGCATACTCTAAACATCAAGGTATCTTTATGTATGGAGACACTTATTGTTTAGAACGTATGATTAACTTTAGAAACTCTGTAATCAAAGCATTAGAATCTAACCTATATGATTCTATAGTATGCAACACGTATGAGACTTCACGTTTAATGTCAGAGATTGGCTTAGAAGATTGTATTCAGATTATTAACTACACTCATTTAGAGAGTCAGTTATTTAAGAATACAAAGAATCCTTTCTTAGACAATGTAAACGAGTCTATGAGACTGCAAATGCAGATGCCTAAGACAACGATCGGTACTCAGAGTGAGTACAACACATCAGTATTAAAAGGACCTTCTCAGAAATACGTTCATTTACCTATTCCGTTGCCCGAGCCTAGTTTACTAGAAGAACATCACAAAGAAAGAACTGGTGTTTTATTCATAGGTAGATGGGAAGAAGGAAAAGGTCCCGAAGACTTCTTAAAAGTTATAGAAGAAACTAAGTTACCTGCTAAAGTAATGACTAATGCAAATGGTGCTAAGAAGTTTGAAGCACGATTAAAAGATATAGGTGTTGACTATGAGATCAAGTCAGGTATTATAGGACAAGAGAAAGTCAACTTTATCACAAGTGCAAGAGTAGCATTTAACCCTAGTACAGTCGAAAGTTATGGTATCGGATTCTTAGAGCAACATATTCAATTGCCTACAGTTGCATACGAAGGTATGCGTTGGTTAAATAACTTTGATGCTAAGTATTATTATACAGCAACAAAAGAAAGTGTAGCAATGACTATTAATGTTCTTTACAAAGAGTTTCCGACAGCAGAGTCTTACTATAAGTTAGGTGCTTTAAATCATTACAACGAGCAAGAAAGTCTAATCATAAGTAAATGGTTAGCATGTTTTGATAATTTTACGAGTAAAAAATCGAATACATCTACCGCAGGCATATTAAAACATACTACTATTAGTCATGCAGACTATATTACTAGTCTGAATAGAAGTATTATATGCATCGATGATGTCCGAAGTGTATTGACAAATAAACATAAGTTTAATATAATGTATACTGATACGGATACGTGGCTAACAACTGATACAGATTTTTCTCCTCCTGAGACTGTATCTTCGACACAATCGACACAATTATTTGAAGGGTTATAAATGGAATGGTTTAAAAACAATAGGTTCTGGAATATATTAGGTACAGTACCAGCAGAAGTAGAAATAGAAGTACCGAAATCAGTTTCTATTGATATAATGAAGGATGATATAGATCCTAATGAAATTACAATTGAAAACGCATACAAAACAAGATGGATATGGTATCACACTATTTTAGCGATAGGTATCTTTTTTACTAACGTATTGTTAATAGCAATACTTTTAATATTGGCAATAAAATTATGAAAAAAGTATTAATTACAGGGTGTTCGGGTTACATTGGATCACATCTATGCAAAGCATTAGATGACGAATATGATCTTTGGGGACTAGATACAATAGAGCCTCAGTTTCCAATTAAAGCTGGTCAGTTTATTCAACATGACATCAATCATCCGTTTGGAGAATTCCCTCAAGAGTTTGATGCAGTCATACATCTTGCGGCTAGAGTCAGAGTAAATGAAAGTCAACAGATGCCTATTCAGTACTACATCACTAACCTGAATGGTACGATGAATGTCTTGGCTAAGATAAAGACTAAGAACTTTATATTCGCATCGACAGGCGTTGCAGAGTACTGTTATGACCCGTATGGTACATCTAAGAAAGCGGCAGAAGATTGTGTGATCGAATACTGTATGAGACACAAAGTACAACCCTTTACTATCTTTAGATTCTACAACGTAGTCGGATCATCAGGCTTCGCTCCTACTAATCCAGACGGCTTAATGCATAATCTTTTACAAGCACCTGAGAGAGGAGAGTTTACAATCTTTGGTAATGACTATCACACAACAGACGGCACATGCGTAAGAGATTACATACATGTAGATGAAGTCTGTGCAGGTATTAAGTTAGCAATAGAAGAACCAGCAGAAGAAATTGAATCATTAGGACATGGTACAGGAACTTCTGTAGAAGAAATGGTTAACATCTTTAAAGAAGTAAATGCTGTAGACTTTGAAGTTAAGTATGGTGATCGTAGATTTGGCGATCTACCAGTCAGTGTATTAAAAGATAAGTCTCGTTATATGAAAAGTTTGTATTCTATAAAAGAACTTCTTAGACTCTAAGAAGGCGGAGAATCTCCCCCACTAGTCTCTCTAGGAGGCTCAACAGGAAAATGGCAACTTCCACCGTTATCATTATTTCCTGCATTTAACTGAGGATTCTTTGTAAAGATCGGATTGTTAATTGCATAACTATAACAACAACATGGATTATGATTAGGGTTTCCTTGCCAACCAGGAATAATAACTTCCCCTTCTTGCTTTGGAAAAACAGGCGGCTCTACTCCTACTACTGTTGGTGCAAAGACAGCTCCTACTATAGGCTCTAAGTCAGCAGGAAATCCCATATTATACCAATTTGTCAGACCCTTTTTTGTAATTTCGTATTTTTGTTGAGTCTCTCCATCTGAAGCAATTATCACATTCTGTGCTAGAATTTTTGTCGGGTAATCAGCATTAAATTTGACATCATACCCAACTTCAGTATACCCGGAATCACGGCTAGGTAAATCAGGAACTTTGTCAGACTCATTTCTTAGTCTCCAAAATCTGTGACGTAAATCATTACCTTCTTTATCTTGTAGGTTTCCAAACCATGTTTTAAACGCCTCATTACCTACTCTTGGACTAGCACTAACTGATCCTCTTACTGTTTTAAAGAGAGGAGCACCGTCTTTATCTATAGTATTAGCAAGTGCCGTGGCTAGTGTGCCGACAGCAGAACCTAAACTATGTCCAGTAACCACAAGATGTTTAACACCAGTGCTTTCTAACTCAATCAGTCTTTCATATATTGTAACTCCACTACCAGGTACATTACCATGTGGACGTGCTCCGTCAGTATTACCTTTCTTGCTATTGATTCCACACCCTGCAAAGTATTCACTAAATCCTTCGTGGCATAAACCACCTGATGCGTCAATTGGATTAGCGACCAATATTGCTTTTAGATCGATGGCGACATCAGCGGCATTTAATGTTCCTCTAAAGCATAGATAAGCAGTATGAGGATGACCTTTTTCGATTGCAGTAAATGCGGCTGGACCTCTATTTGCACCAATACCAGTAAGTGTTGAAAAACTATTCCAAATTAGATCATAATTAATAGTAAAATTTTTAAATTCTGCACCGTATATTGTTTTAGCAGTTTGATCAGGTTGATTGTCTATATCACATAGAGACTTAGGAGTCCAGCTAAAGGCGGTTTCTTTATTGTTTTTATTACCAGGTTCTCCACCAGGGATAAGTTTCCCTGTCTCAGCATCACGTGTTCCGGCTAATTGCCAATCTTTAGCCATTTGGCTACCGACATCTGCTAAGAGACTACATTTTTGTTGTTGATTTAAGTATTCGGGTTCTTCTACTAATGGGTGACCAAGCTGAGGTGGATAAATGATCATAAAATGATCCTTAATGCATTAACAAGTAAGTGCCTAAAACGTCTGCACGATTGGCTGAGTCATCTCCGTCGCCTGGTTTGACTATAACGTTATAGATTCCTCGTTTGAATGATCTGTCTCCGTCTGCTACTCCACCACCAACTCCACCGCCACCATATGGTATCTTCATCATTTCGTTATATGTGATTAATGATCCAGGTCTGATAGCAGGATACTTAGCCATCATTCTCTCTTTAAAAATTTCATAGTCTTCAGGGCTATTCCATTGCCATCCACCATCTTCATCTTTAACTAATCTGTTACCATCTTTTTTAAGAAGATCATCGAAAACTACCTTCGGAACAACAACTGAATGTTTAGTAAGACCAAAGTCTACACGTTTTTCTTCTGCTTTCCTAGCACCCATTGACTGACTAATTAACCAGTTGGGTGGTCTATTTTGAGTAGAACCTGAGACATCTGCCATTTTAGTATATGCATAAAAGTCTACAGTAGGATGCGTAGCGGCTAGTTTATATGCTAAGTCTAAGTATTCCTTTGAAAAGAAATCTCCAGCATCATGCCAACGCACAACAACTTTGTGTTTGTCTTGTTTAGCATCACCTTTACGTTTTTGTTCATCAATTTCTGCATTTAACTTATCAAAGAAACCACTTGGATCATTGTATAAGAAGTTTAAAATTCTTGTTTGACTCGTTGATACTGGAGCCCATTGTACGTATCCGCCTTTTAGTGCATAACAGAATGTCTTGCATTCTCCTGCTCCTGGACATGTATTAATTACAACAAATTCTTTCTTTTCTTCATTGTAGGCTAGTCCTGTCAATGCAGGTAAACCTATGTTGTAGAAGATACTAACTGTTCCATCACTATGTTGCATCTTTTCGTTTTGTTTAAGTAATGTTTTAGGACGTACTGTAATATCTGCGGCTAGTTTGTCTAAGTCAAATTTTCTTCCTTCTGTATCTACGATAGGAATAAGGTTTTTAACATTTGATCTATGTATATAAGGAAGTTTATACTTGTCAGTCTTTCCTTTTTCTTTTTTTAGAATTCTGTCTAAGTAAGCATTTAATTCTTTGTCTTTGATAGGTTTGGCTGGTCCATCAATTACTTCATTTACTTCTTTTTCATCATCATCATGTACAGATGCAAGACCACTTAATTGTCTCATATGTCTATGATGCCTAGCATATTCGCCTTCTCCTGCATCATTATGATCTCTTTTATCTTTTCTAGGTGTTGGTGATGCATTAATTCTATCTGCTAAATCTTTTTCTGTACTTTTACTATAAGGTACTGCTGGGTTTTTTCCATCTTTCCCTAAACCTTCCTCAAAATTCGTAACGAAATCTTCTTCAGTTTCTAATTCATCTTCTCTATCTACTACAACTTCATCTTCTCTACTTCCATCTTCATCTGATCCGAATCCAATTCTTACTGGTTCTCCGTCCTGATCTACGTAGCCTGTTCCTAAACAATTTCCACAAATCATAACTTCGTCATCTACTTCATCGTAATCTACTACTGTTCCTTCGCTGTCACATTCATCACATATAAGTATTCTTCCAATTTCCCGAGAATTTGCTGTTCTACCAGGATGCCAACCATATTCATCTAATTGATCTTCTACTTTGTCTGGAAGAGCAACTCCTGCATCTTTTAAAAACTCAGGTAAAGTCTCAACTTCAAATCCTGAAACCATTGAATCTAGTGTTTGTTCTGCATGTGCGGCGAATCTGGCATTGTTTTTGACAAAATCGGATGTTTCGCCAGGATTAGATTCGGGTAAATGAGGCTTGACATTCTTCTCATTTTCCGTTATCATGTTTAGTATGTTTCGTATATCACTCATAGATTTAGTCTTCCACTATTTTATAAGAGTATTTATCAATGTTTACAGATAATAATATTAAAGGGCAATATGAATATATTTTACTTAGATAGTAATCCAGTCAAGTCAGCAGAGTTACACTGCGACAAACATGTGGTCAAAATGATCATAGAGTATGCCCAACTTATGTCTACTGCTCACAGAGTACTAGACGGCGACTTGTATGAAGACAGAACAGCAAATAACAGACGTATCAAACGTTGGCGGCTGTCTGATAGTAACATGGAAGGTGTTGTCTACAAAGCATCTCACATCAATCATCCAAGTGCTATTTGGACACGTGATAGTGATGCAAACTATCAATTTGTATATGATATGTTTGTTGCTTTATGTAACGAATACACTTATAGGTATGGTCGTATTCATCTCACTGAGGAAAAACTTAAGGACTTATTACAACACACCCCTACTAACATTGCAAGTAAGACTTTTGTTGAGCCTCCCCAAGCAATGCCTGATGATGTTAAAACAACTAATGCAGTTGATGCCTATCAAAATTACTACAGAGTCTACAAGAAAGACTTTGCTAAGTGGACAGATCGTCAGATACCTTCGTTTATGAAAAATATAACGGGTAAGCCAAATGTCTCTAAATACATGTACAGCGAGGAATTACATGCTTGATAAAATAAAAAACATGTTCGGTAAGAAAAAGACCGAACCCAAAAAGAAATCAACGCCTAAACTTAGTGAGAAAGAAAAAGCAACTAGGGCTGGAGAACCTTGGGTATCTATCTTAGATATGCAACTTGATCCTGAAGACATAAATAACGGTGCATTTGAAATGGATTGGAACGACAAGTTTGTATTGAATCTAATCAAAGCAGGATACAAAGAAAAAGATGATGATAACGATGAAGAAATCGTTGACAGATGGTTTCAACAAGTATGTCGTAACATCGCATTAGAAGTTTACGAACAAGAACAAGCAGATCCTTATAATAGAAAAGATAAGGATCCTATTACTGGTGCAGACATGAGAGTTGTCAAACGCACAGACTTAGGTGACGGCAGATCAGAGGTAAGTTAATATGTATGATATAAGTGAAAAAGGTCAAAAACAATTTAAACGAGTAGAATATCTATTATGGGGATTGTATCCTATGATCATATGGATGTTTTGGATGATTGACTAATGGAAAATTTAGTTTTTTGTAAGAAGTACCAAGAAGAATTACCAGCTATGACCTTTCCTCCTTTACCAGGTCCTGCAGGCAAAGAGTTGTTAGCAACTGTTTCTTTAAAAGCATTTGAGGCTTGGAAGTCACATCAAACTACTTTAATCAATGAACGCAGAATGGATTTATCTAATCCAGAAGCGAGAGCATTCTTAATAGAAGAAATGCATAAGTTCTTTAATAACCAAGAAGTTGCACAAGCAGAAGGCTTTGTTGAGCCTACAAAAGACTTAGGTGTACAAGCATATATTCCTCCAGCATTAGATAATTAAAGAAATACATTGTGTATCTAATTTTGCAAGATCATAAAATGTCAGAGTTAAACTGGCGCTTAGAATTCAATGAAGAAATAGCGGCTACATTAATAGCCAACCTTGTTACGGAAGTACATAAAGTTCAAGGTGAAAATATTCTCGCCATGACTATAAATGCATTAGGCTCCGATTCTCATTTTGCACTGACTGTAGGCTTCCAGTTAACTATGGAGTGTAACGGAGTTCATAATGTACTAAATCCAAGTAAAAATTGGATTGGTTCTGATCTGTATAATGAATCCGTCAGACATGTATCAAAATATGTTTGGAATGAGGCAGAAAAGAAAAACAAAAATAAATTTGCTTTTATAATGAATTCAGAAGGCTATACATATGCAGATTTAAAATTTTGGTCTGATGTATTTGTTGACATACAACACAATCATTTAACACATAAAAATACTGGAGTACATTTTGTACAAATTTATGGATGTGCACCAAATAGTATTAATTTTAGATTTTTACAAGAACACAATAGAAAATATAACTTGTTAATGGGCATGTCTGTTGTTTGTGGAAGTTTCTTAGAATCAATGAGTCATTCAGAATATATAC
>Ga0208814_1001456_pt1 | contig 11109 bp, 14 predicted proteins | sample MalvirAntarct_55_FD_184253 | JGI IMG/M metagenome (GOLD analysis project Ga0208814, IMG submission 184253) | Marine viral communities from the Global Malaspina Expedition - Malaspina viral metaG Antarct_55 (SPAdes) (version 2) | ecosystem: Environmental > Aquatic > Marine > Oceanic | place...
TCCTCTATAAACTTAGCCAACTTAGCATCTTCTATATGTTTTGTCTGCTCCCGTATAAGTTCTTGCTGTTTCTCTATCTCAAGAAACTGCCGATCCAGTTCAGACGGCACGGGGAAATTTAAGACTTTATCTAGGTATACGCCCTTACGCACAGCATCGCGTACAGAATTTAACTTTAAGGTCATAGCAGTGTCCTCCAACACGTATAAAATTTTTTTACACTATAATAATATTTTTGGGTAGGGGGGTTTTTCAAGTAGGGGGGTAATCACGTTAACGCGTTAGTGTGATTATAGGGGGGTACAACTAAAGCGGGTATCTACCTAAACGTGTAGAAACGTAAAAAGTTTGTCTGGATTAGTATTATACAGAGCAATGCGGCGAGCATCAATCGAGGGGGGTCGGGGGTAGGTGGGGGTAACGTATGTTATAACATAACACTAGGACACATCCTAGTTTAATCAGTATCATATACTTGTAGACGGTGCCCTTATCCCTTGTGTAAATATCATTCTATGGCATAACAGCTTCATTGGAGCGGGGCACTAACGCCTACGCCAATAGCAAAAGGAAATTTTGCATATGTCTACTTCAACAACAAACACCGAACTATTCACTATCACCCCCGAGCATATCAAATTGTTAGGCGATGCCCAGCGCGCTAATGATGGCGCAAAGAAAGCGACCGATAAGAACAACAAATCATGGGATGACGTGGCCACGTTCTTTGTCAATACCATCGGGGTTGATACACCTACACTTGATGATGATGGTGTTGAAATCAAAGATGATGATGGCAATGCTATCACTCACAAAGTTATTACGGCAGAAGAGTTCGCTTTCTTGCGCCGCCCATTGGGTGAGGAACGTGACAACAACTATCACATGGCCGTTTATAATTGGGCGTATGAATTGATATGTGTCTCTATCTTAGGGCAAGAGGTATGGGATGCTACAAACAAAGGTACCGATGAAGTGCCGCAAGATATGGCAATCAAAGGCCCGAAAGGTTTGGGAACCAAAACCAAAAAAGATTGGGCGATGCAAAAGGGCGACCGTTACAAGAAAGCATGCCTTAAAATACAAGCGCGCACGTTGGGTGCACCTGTTAAAAGCGACAATAAAAAGATGCAAGAGGCATTAGAGAAAGCCGCCAAACTCTCAAAAGATGGCGATATAGAATACACCGATAACATTACCACCGCCGCTTTTGATAAAGCTTTGGCAGAATTGAACAAGATGATTGCGAAAGCATAAGCAAACTAAAATGGTCGGCCTTAATTGGTCGGCCATTTTTTTTGGTCTTTTTTTTCGACGCCAGTTCTGGCGAGGCCAGTTACCGAGCAGCAATGCGGAGTGGTGCGCCACGCACTAGGATGCGTCCTAGTAAGTCTGGGCGAGTTTCCCCCGATTCGATAGGACTTAGCTGTACGTCTACCTCTTACTTGTAATGACCAGTTACTCGGCAGCGTTACGAGGCACAGTAGCAGCAACGGGCAGCGGCACTAGGATACGTCCTAGTTATACGTCTAGCCAATGATGACCAGTTACTCGGCAGCGTTACGCGGCAGAAGCGGCACTAGGACGCGTCCTAGTAGGTCAAATCGCATAAGGTATTGATTTTAAAGTAAAGTACCATTTGTACCACTAATGTAGCACAATGTATTTTTGTAAGTGATTGATTTTATTACAATGTACCATTTGTACCATTTGTACCAACTAAAAAAGATACACTATACGCGAGGTTCCCCCCGCCCTTTGGCCTAATGTATCTCCCGCTCTCCCCAAACATTTCCCCGCACCTTCTCTCCTGATACATTGCTACATTACTACATTACTTTGTTTTCAAGCACTTACGCGACCCCTAGTTGGTACAAATGCGGTACATTACACAGAATAACACACTAGGACACGTCCTAGTACCATTTACCACTAGATGATCCACTATCACTCAGATTGATCCACTATCACTCAGAACACCTTGACAATGCTATAGAAGTATGCTATACAGGTATCAGGTTAAAAAATTCTGGAAAGGGCGGCACGGGGGCCGCGTTAAGCCGACCACGCTATTTATCATTACCAGCTTGGAGCGCATGATCTGCGCTTCGCCATTGCTAGGTTCATACTAGGACACGTCCTAGGTGCTGCCGATAATGCTAAGATGGATTTACTTCACGCTAATACTAGGACGCATCCTAGTAGCGATGGACTGCATCAAGTGCGTAACTTGTACGGAGCAACGAAAGGTTTGACGCTTCCACAAACAAGGGCAACGCTTGGAACCGATCTCCCCCGTTGGGGCATCACTCTCGGAGATATGACTGATGATAGGTTAGAGCAGAAAGTACGGCGGCGGCTAGTCAGGGACTAGTCAGGGTGGATAACCCAGAGAGTAAGTCAGATGCACAAGCATCTACTAGGACACATCCTAGTACATTACGGACACGGCACGGTGTCCCAACAAAGTAAGCGGTAGCGCGTTTATGGCAATCACAAACGATCAAGAAAAGATCACAGATCAATCAACTAGGACACGTCCTAGTAAGTGAGCATTAGTTAGGGCAGGGCGTAGGCTATTCTACACCTGCCCATTCTTATGCCCGATGGCATTACGCACTAGGACGCATCCTAGCAAGGAGAACTACAATGCAAGACCTCAAGATCATTCGCGCCGAAACTACCGATGACGATCTTTTCAACTGGGGCTGGCATGACAACCCAGTGGAAAGTATCCGCATGGTATTCAACACAGGCAGACCATACGATGACAACGGCCACGGCCAGATCATTTGGGTAAACGCTAAGTTTGTATATCGGGGGCTATACAATGGGTCAGGCGATTGGGTAGTGAATGTGATCGACACATCAAGACGCATCAGCATACGCGTAGGCGTAGATTTGCTGGATTGTTTTGGCAACGAACTTCCTAGGACGCGTCCTAGTGACGGGCTTGTTCCATTTGAAAGTGTGGTGGACAACCTCAACAAAGAACTAATCGCAGAAGTCATGTCCCGTTACGATCACGGACGGTACGAACCAAGCATGGAGCATCCCATACAGAGTAATTGGCAATGGCATGGTCAGGTCACGAATGTTGAGTACGCAGCATAGAGGGAGAGATATGACTATTAAGTGTAGAGAATGTGGCGAGGCGTACAGTGTGAAGCGCGCCCGTCTAGGTTACAGAACGTGCCTTGACTGTGGGCAATCGGCAGCAGTCACCGAGCGGGGTAGTTGGACAATCGTGCCAACCCCCAAGGGTCACTATACGCGGATCACCCGCAAGAGCGACCTGTTATCACTCAATCAGAAACCACGCTAGGACGCGTCCTAGTACATAAGGAGAACTACAATGGGAATGGAATATAAAGGGCTAGACGCCAACACCGAGCTAACACTTCAAGTGGTAGCACCAAAGGGCAAGGAAGCCATCTACACGTTAACCATTAACGATAAGGCCGATTACTACGGAGAAGTATTTATCGACATGTCCACGGCAGAAGTCACGCGGTTGCGTGATGAACTAACATTCATCTTAGAACATGAGCGGCAACACGAGTTGCATAATCACTTTAATCAAACCACAGACCCAGTGGTGGTCTTTGGGTTAAACCGAGGAAAACAACAATGAACAGTGAAGATTTCAAATGCAACACCTGTGGTGACTACGTAGGTGAAGAAGGCGTGTGGGGCTTGTGCGACCCCTGCTTTGATAAAGAGGGCGGCAATGAAGCCCTTGATAAATCTTTTGGACATGGGAAGGAAGCGGGGCTTTCTATGAATAGACTAATAGGTAGAGGGGAGTGCATCCCCAAGACACGCGCTCAGATAATCTGGTGGAAGATCACGCATGTAAAACGTGATGATTGGGTGGCGGGGCTAGGGTTTCTGATCCTAGTATCACTTCCCATGTTGGCGATGTTAGCAGCCTAGGACGCGTCCTAGTAAGTGAGCATTGGTGAGGGTCGAGGTAACTGGTTTTAAGAACTGGCGACCTCAACCCCATCCTATGCCCATTGGCATAACGTACTAGGACGCATCCTAGTTAGGAGAACGACAATGTTAGATACCAACACGAACACCTTTCAAGCTGCCCCATCTGTAGACGTGGTAAATATCAGCAGCATGGCTAGTCTCGCTGTCCTGTCTATCGGCACTTTCAGCGGTAGCAAGAAAGACAAGAAAGCGGGAGAGGAAGTTGCCGACAACAACGGCGTCTCGACGGGCTTGGTACGTCTATACAAAGACCTGCTAGGTAAGTGCGATGAGCTGAACGATATCCAGAAAGTAATCACCTCAACCCGCAAAGAGCATGACGCTATAACGGCACCTTGGATCAAGGGCATCAACATCGTGCCGACAGTACGATCAGCGGATTGGATCAGCAAAATGTCCGAGTGGGGCAAGACGTACTGGGACGCGGTTGATACATTCCTCAACGTGTATCAGGACAAAGTGATAGATGCCCAGTTGCAACTGGGGCCGTTGTTCGATGCAACCGAGTACGTGTCCACCGAGGATATGCGTAAGAAGTTTCACTTCAGCGCACAGCTTATGCCATTGGGGGCGGCGGCGGATTGGCGTCAAGACGTACCAGATGCCGCAGCGCGTGAGCGTGAAGCCGAGTTGGAAAAGTTTTACCGCGATCGGTGGAACGCATCCATGAAGAACATGTGGCAACGCGTACACCTTGCTGTCTCTAACATGGCGGATCGTCTCGACTACGTAGATACAGGCGAGACAGAAATCTGGTGGTCGAAACCATCTAAGGCCAATCCAAACGGCAGGGAGAAAACCCGCAAAGTAGGTGTCAAAACTTTTAAGAGTACGCTTGTGCCAAACGTGCGGGAAATGATCGACCTGCTACGTGTAATGAACCTTGATAACGATACGCATATGTCTGCCGTTGCCGACAAACTGGATGAAGCATTGGTTAACGATGTAACGTCCGAGCAGCTTAAAGATGATTATGTACTACGTCAGGAAGTACAGGCAGTAGCAGCAGACGCGCTCAAAACTGTCAACGACCAGATCGCAGCATTGGGCATGGGGAGTGATTGGTAATGATCCGCTCTAAGTATATGCAGCTAAAAGCGAAGCGGTGGCATCCCCTTAGTAGAGAGTTCAAGCGGGGGCCAAGTTTGCCGCAGATCGACAACGATGTGTACGCGTTCCTAGATGTACGTTGTCCCGAATGTATGCCGACAACATCACACCAAACTGATTTCTCTTGCCGCACCTGTAAGGGTACGGGCGAAGTCGATTTGGAAACGGCACGTAAGTTTATCTTTGACAGCGAAGATAAATACTAAGGGTAAGGGGCGGCGTGATCGCCCCTACCAACCATCCTGAAAATTATCAACACTAGGACACGTCCTAGTACATGTTCTGAGGAGAACGACAATGAACTATGAACTGAACCTTGATCAGTGCGCTGATCTTATTACCGCAGTGCCTAACAACTGCATTATGTTGCAGGGTCACATGGGTGTTGGCAAAACATCTGTTGCTGGTCTGATCCAGTTGAAGAAACCACAACATACAGTCTTTTATTGTGACTGTACGACTAAGGACTTGGGTGATCTTACCATCCCGAACATCGTACAGATGGATACGTCTACAGGGTACGTCACTTACTTGACCAACGAGGAACTGGGCTTGCACTTGAACGAGCCGATTATTCTTATGATCGACGAGTATGGCAAAGCGAACCCATCTGTGAAACTGGCTTTGACGCGATTGATGTTGGAGCGCAAGATGGGTAGCGTCACCCTGCATCCTGATAGCATCGTGTTCTGTACTACCAATCTTGGTAGCGAGGGTGTGGGTGACATACTACCTGCACATGCACGTAACAGGTTGACCATCGTGAACGTGCGTAAGTCTACCGCTATGGAGTGGATCACTTGGGGTATCAACAACGGTATAGATCACTCTATACTGTCGTGGGCCAAAGACAACGAAATGATCTTTCAAGGCTTTGACCAAGTACGCGACCCTTCCGACAACCCCTACATCTTCCACCCTGCCGAGCAGCGTACATCTTTTGTCACGCCGCGCAGCTTGGAGAAGCTGTCTAACATTGTGAAGCAACGGCACTTGATCGACGAGGAAACTCTGATCGCCGCCGCTTGCGGTACTATCGGTGATCGCGGTGGTATGGACTGTATCGCCCATATCAAAATGTCGGATCAACTGCCGACACGGGACAGTATCAAGACTGATCCCATGAACGCTATCGTGCCTAAGTCTGCATCTGCTACTTGTATGGTGGTGTTCCGTTCTTTGGCTACGATGGACAAAGAATACATCACGCCGTGGATGACTTATCTCAACCGTCTCGACACCGAGGCACAGGGTATGTTCGCCAATGGCGTCCGTACCAAGAAGTATCAGCATCAAACGCTAGTCATGACTAACGCTAAGTTTAGTCAGTTCATGCGTGAGAACCAGTACATGTTCAAGGCTGATGATACGCACAACGTGTAACACGTACACCCATCTACACTAACTAAGATTGTACCCGGGGAAGGTACTTCTAACTTACTCTTTCCGGGTAGATCTCAGCTTACGTAACCTACTAGGACACGTCCTAGTACATGAGGAGGAACTATAATGTTCGCACTAACTATAACACCCGATCAACGTCTAAAGAAGAACCGCATCACCTGTATGTCTAAAGACCCGACAATCGCAGGTATCTTGATGGTTGGCTCTTGCGAGGTTGTATCTAGTACGCGTCCTAGTGACAGGGATGTTCGTACCGCTTGCACCAACGGCAGAGACGAATGGTATTCCGAAGAGTTTATGGCGAAGCTGACAGACGCAGAGTTGCGCTTTGTCGTTATGCACGAAGGGTATCACAAAGCCTTTCGTCACTTGATTACGTGGGCGCATCTCTGGGCTATCTGTCCTGATACCGCCAATCGTGCGATGGACTATTACATCAACGTCAAACTGTACGACACGTACATCAAGCTGTCTGGTGGCGCGACAGATCACACCTTTCTCAAGATGCCTAGCATGGTGTTGTTCGATGAACAGTATCGTGGATGGGATACCGCTAAAATCTTCTGGCACATCTACAAGAAAAAGAAAGAGCGCGAGGAAGAGGAAGGCGATGATGAAGGTGAGAGTGGCGATGGTGGCACTGGTGGTAACGGTGGAACTGGTGACGATGATGGCAGCTTTGACGAGCATGATTGGGAAGGCGCAAAAGATATGTCTGACCAAGAGAAGAAAGACCTTGAGAAAGAGATAGATGATGCTGTCCGTCAAGGTGAACTTGCTGCGGGTAAAGATGGCACTGGCGGTGATCGTGATTTCGATGAACTGTTGCAGCCGCAAGTCAACTGGCGTGAAGCAACCCGCGAGTTTATTGTTGATCTGTTTACAGGTAACGATTTCGCTACCTATCGCCGTCCGAACCGTAGGTTTATGTCGGCAGGTGTATATCTTCCTAGTGGTATATCCGAGAAGATTGGTGAACTTGCTATCTTGATAGATACATCTGGTTCTACCTACGCGCCGAATGTACTCCCCGCTTTTATGGGCGAGTTGCAGTCTATTGCACAGACGGTAAATCCATCCCGCGTACACATCATCTACTGGGACACTAAGGTGTGCGGCGCTGAGGTTTACGAAGAGCATGAACTAGATACGATTATCTCTAGCACCGAAGTCAAAGGCGGCGGCGGTACAGATATCACTTGTGTCAACGAGTACATGACTAAGCACAACATCAAGCCTCAAGCGTCCATCGTTCTTACCGATGGTTACTTGTTTGGCGGTTGGGGTACGTGGGATCACCCTCTGCTCTGGTGCATCATCGACAACAAAGGTGCCAAGCCAACACACGGCAAAGCCCTGCACATCACCGCAAGCACTATGTAAAATTAACGTACTAGGACACGTCCTAGTACAAACCAAGGAGAACTGAAATGGTGAAGTACGTTGAGATACACCTGATGGTCGAAGAAAAGACCCTACGTGATCTCAAAACTATGTGCAACTTACGGCGCATGGGTGGCAATGCTGACGTGTGTTCAGAGGCTTGGGTAAAAGTTATTCAAGCGATGCAGGATCAGAAGAACGCCGCTGATATCTGTCTTAAAGAATACAAAGAAGAGGAGAACTGAAATGAATGTCGCTAAAGATGGTTCGATCAGGGTGCGGAACAGGCAAACCGCATCCGTCAAAAGCAGAACGGCAAAGGTAACGACAAGTACCGCGCCGTGGGACAAGTCCGAGGAAGCGGAGTTTACCGCTGCGTGGGACAAGTACAAGCAACAGTTCAATCCGTTCATTGCTTGCCCTGAGTGTGAAGGCTCTGACTATGTAGGTCGAGTGGAACAAGAGAAGTACGAACTGATGAGTAGCGGTATCTACGAACCTGTTGGGGTGTGGAAAGACTGCGATAATTGTAACGGCTTGGGGGAGATACAGGCCGATGATATGGAGAACGACAATGGCTAAAGCAAATCCCAGACTAAATAGCTTCGATCAAGTGACTGCACTTTATGACAGTATTAAACCCCTGCGAGGTAAACTGAAAGATCAGGACGTAAGACCTATAGGTGATCGTAGGCGCAAGTGGGAGCGTATCGTAAAGATTAGCGATGATTGCTATCTCTTGTTCGACGGAAATGGCGCAGGGGATAGCATAGACTTCTGGACTTACTCTAAGCCCAACCAAGTATCACGCGCAGAAATGATAGAACTTGCCCCTGTAAAGTGGGAGCGTGACGGTAAAGATGAATACGTTACCCTACGCAACGGGTCGGGTCTTAACTGGACACACTCAGGTAGGTATGACTTCCTAGCTAGGACGTGTCCTAGATCGATGGACGTTGCAGTAACTAGCGGCAAACAGTTTGTACACAATCGTGTATTTGATGGAGAGGATAAACACTACCTACCCAAGAGCGCGTACTTTCCCAACGGTAAAACTAATTGGGGGCAGAACATGGATGGCCCTGCCGAGGACGATCATGTGTATCTGCGCTTCAAGCGAGATGGGTGGAGCATCTTTAGTCTGGTAAGCCCTGCGTTCCCCGAACCTACGATACGCGTGGATAAAGAAAGGAAAGCTAAGTGGAAGCCTCAACTCAACGCCCTGTACGAGTACGCGTGTGTAATGACACCGATGCTGCCCCTAGGGGATAGCACATGGCTAAATAATATGAAGCGTGAGCAAGGAAAACATTTCGGTGAGGCCGATATAAACAGATGGGCCATTACCCCCCTTGACGCACTAGAAGCAGGTGAGGGTGACGTAGGCTTTCACCACCTAGCACTAGAGTTTGCTGTATCTACAGAAGTCTACGAATGGGGCACAGGCACTACATTCAAAATACAAACAGTCAGAACCAAAGAGGACGCATCAGGTGTGCGTTCATCATTCAACAGATGGGCCAACAAAATGTTTGGCTTCACCTACAACACAACCAAGGAGTAATACACAATGCCGTATAAACATCTACTTGTCAAAGACGCAAAGACTAAAGCAGCGTCGAACCCCGAACACAACACTATGGATTGTATACGTGTTAACCACGCAAGACTATATGAGTTTTTCACTGAAGTTAAGGAGGTCAAGCCGAGCATACAGCCTATTGTTGTAGGTAATAAGATATACCTGCACTTCAAAGGTGATCCGTACACAGCCGCGTGGATTAGCTTTGGTGATTTCAAAGATGCGGGTAATGGGGATCATAACTATGTAGTGTGTTCACCTAACGTAGAAAACAATCGCTACGATGCTCATAGAGAACAACACTATATGCGTATGTCGGTGAACCTAAAGAAAGCCATAGGTTTCACAAGTACCTTTACGCGTCCGTACAAAGCCCTCACTATAGTCGGTATCAATCTACAAGATGTAGGGTTTGCTGCGGGTAGTAGCCACGGAGAGTTGACCTGTAAAGTCAACGAGATGCAAACTACCTTGTTTGGGCGTGATTCCAGCCGTGATACGCCTGTCATGGCAGAGATGAAGCATCTGGTCGCGTCTGGGTATTCGTTCATAGATAAGAAACTAGAGGCCGAAGCGCATGAGTTTTTTGAACTTCACCGCAAGCAACAGGCAAGCGCAACCCTTAATAAGGATTTAGCAGCTACGGCTGTTATCTGTACGGGTACTACGTTGAAAGGTGAGCAGAAGTTTGAGACTTTTCGATGCGAGAGAGTGAGCCATTATAGACGCAAGGTACTGCAAGAAACACACCAATACTACATTGGCGCAGATAAGATACCTGACGAGATAAAAGACAAGGTAGCTGTTCTATCTATGATGGAGCATGGTGAGTTTGTAGATGAAGTCGGCATTAGAATATGTGACGAAATTGTCTACGTAATGGACACTGTAGAAATATAGTGGCCGCTATCAAACGAGATATGATATACCACATAACGCTATCAGATGATAGAAAAATCATTAAGGTAACGTGTATAGGTATAGAATGTGTTGACACCGACCTTTCACCCATATACAACAGTGTCTCTGATTTACCCGATTGGGTGCAGGGGAGGTTAGCTGTTATAGCCATGCTACAGGTAGGAGAACTAGTGGCAGGTGTTGGGGGTAGGATTAGCGATAATCAGTATTGGATTGTTCCTGATACATACTAGGACGCGTCCTAGGGCGGGGCTTTGGTTGCCCCGTCACAAACAAATGGGAGAGCAACATGGCTATGACGCCAGAAGCAAAAGTTAAGAACAAAGCAGTAAAGCAGCTTAAAGAATTAGGTGCTTATTATTTCTTCCCCGCTACGGCAGGGTTTGGTAAAAGTGGTGTACCTGATATCGTGGCTTGCTACAAAGGGCTGTTCTTTGGGATCGAATGTAAGGCAGGTAAAAACACACCTACGCCTCTGCAAGAGAAGAACCTGAGAGATATACGTGCAGCGGGGGGCTGCGATATGATTGTAAACGAGTGGACAGTTGGTGACTTGACCGACACGTTAGGCAGTTGGGCGGCAATGCCAAATGGATAAAAATGCAGAGTTAACTCCCGCTCAACAATCGGAGTTAAAATTTCTACGCCAACAGGTAGATATGTGGCAAGAGAAGTCTTACGCTAAAGACCCTATGCCTAACGCCAAAAAC
>Ga0208814_1001457_pt1 | contig 11102 bp, 5 predicted proteins | sample MalvirAntarct_55_FD_184253 | JGI IMG/M metagenome (GOLD analysis project Ga0208814, IMG submission 184253) | Marine viral communities from the Global Malaspina Expedition - Malaspina viral metaG Antarct_55 (SPAdes) (version 2) | ecosystem: Environmental > Aquatic > Marine > Oceanic | place: South...
CTACTCGATGCAGACAGTATGCGAGATGAGCTGACCTTTGGTCATTACGATGACGTTGTCAGGGATTATCCTGAAGTAGAGCAGATCGCTAAGTTCATTAAACATTCGGAGTAAGTATTATGAGTATTGGGATCACAGCCGCAGTGTCGCTTGGTAGTGCTGCAATTAGCGGATACGGTGCTAGTAGGGCAGCAAAAAGAGGCGCGAAGGCGCAAGAAGAAGCCAGTGCATCACAAATGGCCCCCTTCCGTTTGAAGGAACCGTACCTTGATAAGATGTACGGAAATGTTGAAAAAGGAACTGAGAGAGCTATCAACGCTGGTGTTTACGATGGCCCAACCTACGCCACTATGGATGATAGAACGGCGCAAGGTTTGGACTTCCAGTACAACAACGCGCTTAACAACTCAGGTCTAGCCAATAGCATCATGGGTCAGACCGGCGGTTTCGCGGGTAACTCTGCTGACTTGTATGGCCGAGCGTCTCAAGATAACCTCCAAGGCGCTATGGATTACGCATCAGGACCGCGCTTAGATAACATGGCTAACTCAGCGATGCGTAACGACTACCGCACCCTCACAGAGAGTACTTTACCGGGTATTGATCAAAAGGCGAGCGCAACCGGGAACATGAACAGCTCAAGAGCCGCTATTGCGGATGCTGTTGCAATGAGAGGCTATGATGATCGATCAGCGGATGTCCGTTCTGATATCCAAAGTGGCCTCATGGATGATTACCTACAGCAGTCGCAAAACCAGTTCACCAATATGACGAGCGCCAATAACAACATGGCGAGTTACTTCGGTGATGGTTACGGTTTCCAGAGTGGTGTTGCTGGTGATCTTATTAACTCAGGCAGGGGTTATCAAGCCGATCAACAAGCTCAGAATAATGCTGCTCAATCTCAGTATGAAGCGCAGCGTATGGACGAGATGGGTCTTCTCTCACAACAAGCGAACATCATGGGCGATGCTCCTCAGGTTGGTAAAATTACTCCTAATCTTTATGATTCTACTTCGGCTGGTGTGACTGGTGCTTTGAGTGGTGGTATGGCTGCATGGGAGATGATGGGTAAGCCTAGCCTGTTCGGTGGTGGTAGTACGCCTCCGCCACCAGCACTAGATTTTAACGCTAGTAATCTGGATTTCAGCTTCGGCAATCACAGCCCCTTTAAATAGGCAGGAATTTAACCTATGAATTTTTCTCAATTTATAAATAGCCAGTCCCAGTCAGGGCTTCCCACTTCCGGGGCTTTAACTACCGAAAAGGTCGTTCAAGGCGCTAAGAGTGTTCTAAGCAATCCAACGTCTACACCAGAGCAGGTATCTCAGGCAGGTGCGATATTAACTCAGGTTACATCAGGAGCTGCCCCACAAGCATCCCCTCCGATCTTGTCAGGTATCCCTGCCGCACCTCCTATGATGAACACACAAGCCCCACCTGCGCCTGTCTATGGTGGCAACGTGGGATTGAGTATGCTCGCAGGTTCTCAGGCAGCAGCGGCTCAAGGCGGTAACGCTATGTACGCAGGTATGGCTAAAGGCTACAACGATGGTATGAAGACCCAGTACAACGCTGATCAGCAGAACTATGAAAACCAAGCTGATTGGCAGAAGACTACAGCACAAGCTGCAAGGGATAATTACACAAGCAGACTGCAACGCGAGCGTCTAAAGACTGACATCCAGAAGCATAAAGACAACCTAGGTCTTAACCAGAATACCCAAACCCTTAACCAAGCTAAGTTTGACGAACAGAAAGATCAGAATGACGTTACAAACGATCTGCGTCAAAAAGAATACGATCAGAGTGTTAAGAACTACGACCAGAAGATCCAAGCTGCAAAGGATGTGAAGACAAGGGAGCTTCTGAAGGAAGATAGAGAAATTTCACAGGTAGGTTTTGACCTTCAACATAGTATTGATAACTTTACCGCTGCAACGGAGGGTTTTTACAACCCAGATGGTTCAGTTAATAGTTACATCACCGGCCCAATTGCAGGCACTATTAAGGCAACATATGACAAGCTCTCTAATGACCCTAAAAGGGCTAACGCAGCGATTCACAGGCTATTACTTGAAGAGCTTAAAGTTGACGATACACTACTTCGTGTTGCTCAAACTAAAGGCGCGATATCTAACTCAGAGATGAAACTGTTCATGAAACCTGCTCCCGATGTGATGCTAAGTTCCGAGAAAGAATGGATAGGCTGGATTGAGAAGCGTAGGGCTAAACTGATGGAAGTTCAGTATCGCCTCAGGAATAGCCTTCAGGCTTCTGAGACAACAGAGTTTGACAACTGGAATGATTACAACAAGAACTACGGCCCCTCATTCAACAGCAGTAGTCAATCTTCGGTATCTCCTCCTCAGTCGTCTAGCGGTGGTATGAATCTTTCAGGTAATAAACCGCCCCAGCAGCAGATGACCACTAAGGGCGGCGTTAGCTACTCTATAGACTAAATCCCCCTCAAGGAATTTACATGGCTACTTATAATATCGGCAAGGGTCGTTACACCCTCCCTGATGGCTTGTCTCAAGATGTCTTGGAACAAACCATAGAAGAGATCCACGCCACACACGAAGCCACACGCCAAACTGATATAGGCATGGGTCTTGATACGCTCCAGCAAAACATCGGTGCAGGTATCGAGACTGTTGGTAACCTGACAGGTCTTGAGTCTGTCGAGCAGTTTGGTGCTAATCAGTACAACCGTAACAAACAGTCTTTAGAAGAAGGTCGCCACGTTCCTGACTACCCCGGTAGTTTTTCAGATCAAGAAGGTATCGGTAACAAGTTAGGATGGCTTGGCGAAGGTATTACTACACAAGGTCCTAACTCAGCAGTAAGCTTGGTAGGTGCGGGAGCAACGGCTGTTGCTGGTTTATATTCACTTCCCCTAGCTGCTGTAATCGGAGGCGGAACCGCAGCCGTTAACTATCTCCAATCAACCGGGGAAGTCGCTAACGAAATGCGCGACAAGACCGGGAGTTATAATCCCAAGATTGCTGCTCTTGGTGGCGCTGTTATTGCAGCCCTTGATAAGTTCGGTGCTGGTAAAGTCTTTCCTAAAGACAAGCTTTTGGAGATGTCTGGCGAGCAGGTAATCCAAGAGTTAATGAAGAAAGGTTACACCGAAGCAGCTAACGAAGTCGCCAAGAAGTTCGCTATCGAAGGTGGTCTTGAGGGCGTACAGGAAGGCATATCTATGGCCGCTGCTGCGTCTCAAGGTGGTGAATACACTGCCGGTGAGGTAGCTGATCGAGCTTTGGACTCTTTCGTACTTGGCGGTACTATGAGTGCAGGTACTCATGCCACTGCTGAAGTTCTCTCTCGTACCGTAGGCCAATCTCCAGAAGCTAAGCTAGATACCGCAGATCAATACCTACGCCAGCAACTAGCTGACCCTAGTGTTACAGAGCCTAGAAACCCGCAAGCTGAAGGTAGTCGTAATAAACTACTTCAACAGTTAAAGGTAGTCGAGGCTGCTCAAGAAGGTGACGCAGAGGCTCTTGAAGAAGCCGCCAAGTTTATCGATGTCGCTGCCGCAGATGCAACTCTAGCCAAGCGTTTAGATACCATCGCCACGACAGGCTACCCTGACGCAGACGGTCAGACCGTCCCTTACAAAACAAAGGATGTTGACCGCGATTCAAACAAAGGCGTTAGAGCGTTAGTTGACCAAGCTCATAAAGATATTGTTGGTGAGGTTAAGGAATTACAGGTCGTATTAAAAGACCTACTCAAGCCTGACACAGCAGACTTCTCTAACTTTGAATCCCTAATGGATATTGTTCTAGCTGACTCAGGTATTAGCTTATCGAAGAACAAAGCCAAGAGTATGCTGTCTACGCAGAACTTTGAAGCCGTAGATCGTCTAGTCGGACATACCGAAGAAGGACAACGGCTTCTCAACCTAATGCGTGAGAGTAATGCACTGACTGACGTACACCTCAACGATTATGTTGGTGGTATCTCTAAGTATACCGATCAGTTCAGCCCCTTTGGAGTACACACAGGCTATGACTCTGGAAAGAGCGTAGCTAACGTAGCTCGCATGGCTGGATCTGCCGCCCTTGCTGCTAATACAGCGGGTGCAAGTACCGCCATACAAGGTGGTATTGCCGGTGCAGGGCGTATGCTAGGCCGAGGCAGTAGAAGCACCGTAGACAACTACATTCGCAACAACGCTGGCGGTCAGCCTATGGGCCAACAGTCGCGCCCAGATGTTCCCTCTGTGATGCAGCAAGCTAACGCTGCTAAGGTTGAAACTGATCGCCAGAAGGCTGCTGAGTTAGCCCAGAAAGAAGCTGAAGCACAACAGGCCACTGTACGACAACAACAGCTAGAACAAACAAACCGTGTTTTAGGCCAGAGACAAGCGCCTCCAACAGATGAAAGTCCTCAGTGGACTATGGAGACAGCTACAGGTTTAGACAAACAAGGCGTTGCTACTGCTCTTCGTATGCTTGAGCGTCTACCTACTTTCGCTGACCAGCCAGCAATACGCCAAGCCGTAGAAGGCTACAGAAAGACTGTAGACACTGGCGGCAGGGTTCCGAACCTAAGCCCTCTCATTCGTGCTGCTAATATGGTCGCCAATGAGAACCCTGAGTTCATCCAGCGTATCGCTGAGCCTAATCAACAGGTTGAGCAGCAGCAGGCTCAAGTCGATAAGACTGAATCCCAGAAGCAAACAGAAGGCTACCAACGAGGCATCGAAGCCAATCTGAAGTTCGGTAGTGACCTGATGGATGCTATGAACGCTGACAAGAGTATCGAGCCGGTAGTCAAAGCTAAACTAGGCAACGCACTCAAGCAGATACAGTTGAACCTATCTGAAGACCCGGTAGGTACTTTGAGTGGCCTAGCTAAAGGTTTAGCTGAAGACGGAGTCCCCGGTAACCTCATCGAGCAGTACTTGGGTCCATACGCAGAGCGTGTAGCGAGACAGCAGAAGAAGCCTGTGCCGCCGCCTAGTGATATGAGCGTGGCTGATCGTTCTGATACTGCATCCACAGAAAACCTATGGACTATACCCCCGCAAGCTTTCAATTCGGCAGACACTTCAATTAACTCAGGTAAACTTCCAGCCGGTTACGGTAAGCTCAAGAAGATGGGTGTCTTTGAAGACGGTCAGGTAGTTGTAGACATCGGCGGTGGTCGTTTTGATAACGCTGTCGATGACCTTGGTAAACAAGGCGTGACGCTTAAGGTTTACGATCCGTTTAACCGTAGTCCAATCCACAACGAGCAGGTATCATCTGAAGTTCGTGATGGTGGCGCTGATATAGCCGTATCTCACAACGTCCTTAACGTAATTAAAGAGCCTGAGAATATGGCTCAGGTCATCCAACAAGCTCACAACGCAATCCCGGCAGGTAACAAAGCCTACTTCACTGTCTATGCTAAAAACGGTAGCGGTAAAGGCGAAGAGACTTCAAAAGGTTGGCAACGTAACGAGCGTACTAAGGCTTACGTCCCACGCATCGAAGAGGTGTTTGGCGAAGGTAATGTTGAAGTTAAGAATGATGTTGTTATTGCGTCTAAAGGTAATGCTTCCAGTGGTATGGTCTTGGATGATCGTCCTAGTGGTAATATTCAATACGCTCTTGATGATATGGGCGAGATAGATTTCGAGTTAGGAACTGAAGTAGATAAGATAGCTAAAGACAGGGATCTAGGTATAACGTCAGATCGTGAAATCCACGCCGTTGTTAAAAACGAAGATGGAGAAGTCGTAGCAGGCTCTTATAAATCAACAGACAATGAGAATTATACGTTTGATGTTGTTGTTGCGAAAGATGCTGAAGGGACAGGTGCAGCTTCTAAACTTGTAGATGATGCTATAGACGGCTTTGATGGGTTCAGAGAATACGCTGGGGACGCTGCTACTTTTGTAGTGGATGTTGTAAGTCCTACAATAAAAGCTATGCTTGAGCGAAGAGGTTTTAAGGTCGTAGATAAGACAGGTAAAGACCGCTGGGATATGGAACCAAGGGACTACGGTAACGTAGGGGCAAGGGTTGATCCTAACAAGAAAGACTCAAGTCTAATCTTGGCTGATCGTCCTAACAGTGACTCACGCCTACAGAAAGCTGAAGAGCAAGGGTTTGATACTAGCACTGTGTATTATCATGGCACTGCTTCTGATATCGAAGGTTTTGATGGAGGCTTTAAAGGTTCTGCTACAGGAGCAAGATCCGCTAAAAAAGCTTTTTGGTTTTCAGATAGCGAAGGTACTGCCCGAAGCTATGCAAACTTCGCTGCTACTTCGCAACCTGTTGCTAATCTCGTTGAGCAAGCAAACAAAGCAGAAGCGGATGGTGACTTTGATGGCTACGATAGACTCTTAGGAGAGGCTGAAGCATTAGAACAACAGTTAAATGATGAGCGTAGGAATGGTCAAAACATAATTCCAGTTTATCTACCGAAAGACCTTTTAGTGATAGATATGAAAGGGCGTTCTTATGACGACTTTGGTGTTTCTGATGAAGTTTCATTTGCGTTAGATGGTGCTAAAAAAGACGGTCGTAAAGGTGTTAAGTTCTTAAACCTGAATGACGCTATCGGTAGAGCAAACCTACCTGCAACTCATATAGCAATTATTAACTCTAAAGACATACGCTCAGTCAACGCTCAGTTCGACCCTAACAAGAAGGACTCAAGTCTCATCTTGGCTGATCGTACTGATACTCCTGCTCCAGCCCTCACAATCCCAAGCAACCAAGACACGACCGATCTTGAAATAGTAGTCCCCACCGACCTTCCACCAGTAAGCAAAGCCCATCAGAAGAAAGCTATATCACTTCTGCAAGGCCCAGCGTTTAACATTGGTAAAGAAGGCGATGCGTTGGAGCATGGTATTCAAGATCAGTATCAGCTCATGTTGTTATCACGGACGTTCAACACCAAAGTTGAGTTCGTAAGTAATCAACAGGAATTGGACCTAGTTTTGAGCGAAGAAGGGTACGCTCCAGATGACTATAGCAGGGAGTGGAATGGTCAGTATTACCCACACCAAAAGTACAGCAACGTGTATGAGGAATATATACGACAGCCCGGTGGTTTTGTAATTATAAAAGACCTCCCAGCCAATATTGCTCTGCGCACTGCGGTTCATGAAGTCAGTCATGGTGTTACTTTGTACACTGAAGCTGGTCTTCCTGATCTGAAAATTGAAAACCCAATCAACCAACGCAAAACTAGCGAAGGCGAATATGAGTTAAGTGTGACGGGTAGCTTCCAAGGTTACTTCTTCGATCACATCATGGGTTTACCGTCTAAAGAGCGCAAGAAGGTCATAGATGAGCTTATGTATGTTCAACGTGAAATGTCCTTTGCAACGAAGCCTATGCGCGATGCAGATATGTCAGAGCCGTTCCGAATGACATCGATGGATGGTCTTTTGTTTAAGGCTCCTTACAACGAGACTAAGCGTAAGGTCGTGAACCAATATAAGATGTATATATCAGCGCAAGCGAGCGCCAGAGGGGAAGAAATTACGCAGCGCCAGATTGATGATTATGCAAATCAGCGGTGGGATGCTCATGGGAAAGAGTATGAGGAAGGCTATCTCAGCGACCACGCCGAGTCCATCGTTGATGCCTTCATGTTAGCTTTAAGTGATCCTAAGAAAGCCAAAGAAGTCACTCCCAAGTTCTATAAGATGGCTAAGGGTTTCTTCAACAACTCTGGTGGTCCACTCAAGTTCTTCTCTGCGCTTCTCGCATTGATGTTTGCTATTGATGACGGCGAAGAGGAAGAACAGCGGAACCAGATGGCACAGGGAGCCTTAAGTCCTCAAGGACAAGGCGCACTGGCCTCTGCATGACGAAGCCTCCTAAGAAGAAGTATCCCCAACGCGCTCCGAAGCGTAACTACTTTGCTGACCTCGCTAAAACCGAGGAAGGCCGGGAGTTACGCAAGGAGTGGTCCAATAGGTCACGAAAGAACCCCGGCAGACCGGCTGGAGTTCCAAACGGCCACACTGCTGAGTCTATCGAACCGATACGACTGAAAGCCAAAGAAGAAGCCAAACGGGTGGTTAAATATATGGAAGACAACGGTGAGAAGTTTGAAGATCACTACGCGAAAGAAGCTATGGAGTCTGCTGTTGAGATCATGCGTACCGAAGGTGGTACTCGTGACCGTCTCGCTGCGGCTCGACTTGTGTTAGACTTCACTAAACAGAAACCAGTTACCAAGTCCGATGTAACTGTTGGCAAAGCTGAAGATTTCCTCGCGGGTCTTCTATCAGAGGAAGAGCATGGACAACAGATTGAAAGAGGTGAGAAAGAGACTTTACAGTGATTTCCCTTTCTACGCTAAAGCGGCACTCAGGATCAGAACCAAAGCAGGACAGATAGAACCACTAACTCTGAACCCTGCTCAGGAGATCTTAGATGCCGCTGTGAGCAAACAGATGAAAGCGGAAGGTAAGATCCGCATCATCATCCTAAAAGCCCGACAGCAGGGACTAAGTACCTACACAGGCGGCTACCTATACTTCTCAGTGTCACAACAGAAAGCGCGTAAGGCGATGGTAATCACACACCACGCTGACTCTACTCGTGCGCTGTTTGATATGACCAAGAGGTATCACGAGAACTGCCCTGACGCTCTCAAGCCCCACACTAAGTACTCATCTCGTAAAGAGATAAGCTTTGATGTGCTTGATAGCTCTTATGTAGTTGCTACAGCCGGTGGTGACTCAGTAGGGCGTGGTGAAACATTAACCCACGTTCACTGCTCTGAGTTAGCCTTCTGGCCTAAAAGCTCAGCCCCTGATATCTGGAACGGTTTAATACAAGCCGTGCCTAACTCGCCTAACACCGCAGTATTCATCGAGAGTACAGCTAACGGTGTCTCAGGTGTTTACTATGACCTCTGGCGGGGAGCAGTAGAAGGTAAGAACGGCTTTGTTCCAGTGTTCATACCTTGGTTCACTGATCCGACTTACCGGGAAAAGGCTCCTGAAGACTTTGAGCCTACTCCTGACGAACAGGATCTGTCTGAGCTATATGACCTCGACAATGAGCAGCTAATGTTCAGAAGACGTAAGGTTGCCCAGAATGGCCTTGATCTATTCAAACAGGAATACCCTAGCGAACCAGAGGAAGCGTTCCTGACTACAGGTCGTCCAGTGTTTAATCTGGAGCAGTTATCTAAAGCCTTGAAGACCACCAGAGATGTCGAGCAGCGTTTGGCATTAGAGGCTGGTGAGTTCGTTGATAACAACAGAGGCGAGCTTACGACATACCACAAGCACGTTCCCGGTGAGCAATACATAATCGGTGCTGATGTTGCTATGGGTATAAACAATGGTGACTACAGTGTTGCTCAGGTTCTCGACAGTAAAAAGCGTCAGGTTGCTATCTGGCGTGGCCGGGTCCACCCGGATTACTTTGCTGATATACTACAGGCGCTGGGCTATTATTATAATGAAGCCTTAATCATTGTAGAGAACAACGGACACGGTATTTTAACGTGTACCCGCTTAGGTAAAGACTACGCCTATCCAAACTTTTATACAGAAGTTGTTGTTGATAAACTTACAGATAAAGAGACGGTGAAACTAGGCTTCACCACCACAGCTAAAACAAAACCACTCATCATTGATGAACTGAGAGCTGAAAGCAGAGATGGCGCTATCGAGCTGAACGATATGGTGACTATCCGAGAGATGCTTACCTACATCGTCTCAAAGACAGGATCTATGGAAGCTGAACACGGCTGCTACGATGATTGCGTAATGTCTTTAGCTCTCGCAAACCATGTCCACCATGGTGTGTGGGAACCAATTGAATCCACCGATGATTATTATCAGGAAATGATATAATGGCTAAAACCATCAAAGATTATAAGCAGATGTCGGACTCCGAGATCGTAGTCTTATGTCAAAACAACATCAAGCAGTCCGTAGGTTATTACGACAGTGAGATTAGTGCTGAGCGTCAGAAGGTTACTGATTATTACAACGGTACAAAGCCTAAGGCTCCTGAAGGTAAGTCAAAGTATGTATCTATGGATGTGTACGATGCTGTTGAGTCTATGAAAGCAGCACTCCTTGAGACATTCTCAGCCGGTAGCCAAGTAGTTAAGTTTGCCCCACAAGGGCCGGATGATGTCGAGAAGGCAGAGGTCTGCACAACCTACACTGACTATGTGGCTTTCCGTCAAAACGATATCATGTCCGTGATGAACAATGTCATCCACGATGGTTTAACCTCCCGTGTCGGTATCGCTAAAGTATTCTGGGATGAGCGTGAAGATATCATCGAAGAAGACTTTGAAAGTTTAGATGCTGATGAGTTAGATATGTTATTGGCTCAGGAAGGTATTCAGCTAGTAGAAGAAGAGGTGAATGACTTTGGATTAAGTTCTGGGGTTATCTCTTATGCAGAAGACCGGAGCCAAGTAGCCATCGCGTCTGTTGCGCCTGAAGAGTTTCTGATCGAAGCTCAGGCTAAAGCCTTAGACTTCTCAATGATTAACTTCTGCGCCCAGCGCACAACTAAGACCCTCTCAGAGCTACGAGAGATGGGTTTTGACGATAAATCTATTGATGAGATCGGAGGTCATGAAGACACGCAGATAGACTCCCCAGAGCTTCTCTCGCGTCACGAAGGCACTGACTCTATCGGCTTTTCAAATGGTGCAGAACAGGATCAGGTTCGCAAGATAACCGTCTATGAATGCTGCATAAACATGGATAAGGAAGGTACTGGTCTAGCCAACCTTCATAAAGTGATCTTAGCCGGGAACAGTTTACTTTCTTGTGACCGTGTGGACCGTAGTCCTTTTATATCCTTTGCGCCAATCCCTATTGCCCACGCTTTCTACGGTAGTAACTTTGCACATAAAGTTGTCGCCACACAGAACGCACGAACAGTACTGACCCGGTCTATCCTTGACCATGCGGCTGTTACTAACGCGCCTCGTTATATGGTTACAAAGGGTGGCCTGACAAATCCTAAAGAGCTGATCGATAACCGTGTTGGCGGCTTAGTAAATGTCACCCGGCCTGATGCTATTATGCCGATGCCTCAAGCTCCTCTGAACCCTTATGTGTTCCAGACGATTAAGATGCTGGATGAAGA
>Ga0208814_1001460_pt1 | contig 11070 bp, 13 predicted proteins | sample MalvirAntarct_55_FD_184253 | JGI IMG/M metagenome (GOLD analysis project Ga0208814, IMG submission 184253) | Marine viral communities from the Global Malaspina Expedition - Malaspina viral metaG Antarct_55 (SPAdes) (version 2) | ecosystem: Environmental > Aquatic > Marine > Oceanic | place...
CAAAAACTCTTGGAAATAGAGTTAGATTTATTGGATCAGATAACAAAATAAATGAGGTTGAGAATTTATTTGTAAAAAAGAAAATCAAAAAAACAAAAAAGAAAATCAAAAAATTAAGAAAGAAAGTAAAAGAAGTTGAAATAGTGCAAGGCTATGAAGGCATATTAGAAAAACAAGTTAAAGATAAAGCCAGCGCATTTACGAAAAACAATAATATAGACCTTTTTGATCTTATTAATAATAAAGATACAGCCAGAGCTATTTTAAAAGATAAAGACTTTGAGTATGCCTTATCTAAAGAAATAAATGAGAAATGGATAGATTTTTCTCGTAAAGGAAAAGATCAGTGGAGTTCTTTAAGTGAAAAATTTTATTACCTCTTGTTTAATAGCAGTTTAGCAGCAGTCGATATAAATACCAATCATAGTAATGCTTTTATCGTTAGTGGCTGTGCAGATATTTCATGCGATGAGGGTGCTCTTCTTTTTATAGATAAGGAAAAGAAAATTGTTATAGGCACACTAATTCATAAATACCTTGGTAAAGATAATTCTACAGAAATAAGTGGTACAGTAATTTTTTCAAAAAAAATTGATGTGTTTACAGATCTTCCAGTATACTTTTATGCCAAGCATGCTCAATTTATGACTTCAATATACTCCGTAACTAAAAGAAAAGGTGACATGATGTTTATTGGTTCAGACAATAAAGATACACCTCTTACACCTGATGAAATTCTTAGGTTTAATGGTAAATAATATCCATATAAGCCACTCAGTATAAACCTAAAGATTATCCCTAATGAAATTTAAATGTGTGTTTATTAATAAGAGAACTAATAAAATTATAAATAAAGATTTTACAGTAGACCAAATAGATAAGTACATGGGCGAGTATATTAAAGACAGAGCAATCAAAAGAGGTCACACAACTACTACTGTTGTTAAGAGGGGCGACAATTGGAAAGTAACAATTACTTACTCAAAGTAATTACTTTTTATTATTTACTCTTAATCCATTTTTATCGAATATATTTTCAAACAATTTCTCAGGTTTATTTTTCTTTTCAATCTTCTGCGCAGTAGCTATTTGTTTTTTCTGTATTGGAGTTAAGCGATTGTATGCCTTGCCATATGAGCTTAGTGCAGCTGCTTGATTGGATGGGTAACTACTCTTATCCATGTGGTCGTAAGGTTTTACAGTTTCAGTAACTGGAGATCCATCATACTTATAAGCTATCTCCTGCATGTATCTTATAGGCTGATCTTTATATTGATCGTAAGTGTCCATATCATTTTTAAAAGTAAAACCATCTGGATGTTTAGCATCAACATTAATAGGTAAAATTTTTTTATTTTTTTGCTGGAAATGCTTCTTAGCTTCATCCTTAATATTTTCGGCTAGGTAAATATCATTATCTGAAAAGTTATGGTATCGGTCTTTACCAGCTTTTTTATTTTGATAAATCTTTTTTAAGACACCTTGTTTAATTGTTTTATCTCCATATTCTCTTTCCATGTGTTCACTAAATTTTTTATCCTCTCGTTCTTTTTTAGTCATTACTGGTTCAGGAGTTTTATATAAGTCAGATTTAATAGTTCTATAATCTATATCAGCCTGCAGAATATCAGCTGCTATCGGCGCAGCTTGCAGAGTGGTATTAGGTACATTTAATATTTTCATTACAGCTGCTTTAGCTTTTGCCTGCTCCCTGATTTCCGTTTCATCGTCTGCTGCTGGTGGATATAGCGAAAATATCCCTGAATTATTACTCATATTTTACACCCCCATTTTTCTTAATGTAGTCAGTCAAAGACATTTTTTTCCCATCTTCTCCCGTTGTTCTAATATCATCTAGAAAGTCATCTATTAATTGTTCTAAAGAATTATCATTTGGTTTTTTAACTGGCCCACCATCATTGAGTTTAATAGTTCGGACTGGGCTATCATCTTTTGATTTTAAAAAATCCTTCCAACCACCTGAATGATTTTCAGACCAATCTTCAAACTCTTCTAGTAATTGGTTTAACTCTAGTTCTGCTTCTTCTGCTTGTGTTTCACTTGCTCTTAAACTTTCATCTACAGTAGGTGCTTTGTCTAATGGTTTACTTATTGTCATTTAATCCCCTTGTTTAATTTGATGCAGCTGTGGGGTGTTAATAGTGTGTGCGACCCTAGAACTGTGCCACAGCTACAATTAGGAAATTATCAGTTGTGTGTATTGCTGTGAAATCTCATTCGAGATAAGATTCATTACTCTAAGGCACTTGATATATTATTTTTTCCTCCCAAATAATAATGGATAGAAAGGAGTATATTATGAATGATGACGCAAACGAAAAAGAATACACAGCTAAAGTTTTAGTAACTAGAACTTATGAAATTAGTTTTTCTTCCCCTAGTAAAGAGCAGGCTAAAGAAGATGCAGAAACTATTTGTGAAACAGAAGTTTTTGAACAAGACTTTACTGGAGAAACACACGAAGTATTAAACATAGTAGAAGAGGGCCAAGAAAATAAGGAAGATTAATTTTTTTGATATTTTTTTTGCAGAATTTTTTGGTTTAGATAAAATTTTTATTATTTTTTCTGGAAAGCTAAATTGTTGTAATCAAATGAGTGTATTAGAGTATTACATAGAACTATTTAGGGAACCTTGCACCAGCTGTTGATGCTATTTAATGGACTCTAAACCTGCACTAGACTCAAATGGTTCCCACTATTTTATCTGTGTTCATATTTGATCTACTGCTCTTGTCCGTGCTTGTATGGAGCTGTTATGGAGTCGTTACCTCTTTTTTTTTCTCAATATAAACAATACAACTGAACTGTGTGAGGAGCAGATGCGCAGCATCTGCGACTGTTGATATTACTGGCGAATTTGAATCTTTATTTTGATCTGTCGTTAAACTGTCGGTGTTTATTAAATATAAATAATAGAATCATTTGTGCTTAAATCATGCTAGTGTTTGCTTATGTTAAATGAGGTGTGTGAGGTTTAGAATGAAGTCCTTTGATTACAAATCAATTGCTCTACCAGCTGAGCTACAAGGGCATTTACTTTCTTGTGTGATTTTTATTCCAATAGGTCAATTAAATCAATACAAAAAATCTTATATGAGTTCGCAGTCGGTTGACTGCTCACGATCAAATGTTACTGGATGTAGACCATTTGTGACTGATCTGTCGTTAAATGAATCGTTAATTCGATCTCATTTGAAACGAGATTTCAAAGCCAAGTTTAACTTCATTAAAACAATTAAAAAACAATGGAGTGGAAAACATGAAAGCAATCAAGTTCACAAAAGCAGCTCTAGAAAAGCTGAAACATACAGACCAAACTTATAGAGTTCAAGACCAACAAACTGTTGGACTATCTATTGAAGTAAGAGCAGCACCATCAAACCTTAAAGTATATTATGCTGAGTGGAGCAACATCGTTATCGATAAGAATGGTAAACAAAAAAGATGGGGCAGCAGAAGGAAGGTATGCAGGTATGGTCAGAAACCAATCGAAGCAGTTAAGAAAGTTGTTAATGCTAACTTAGATGAATGGAAAAAAGATACATCCCAAAGTAGCAGCAAGAGAACTCTAACGCATCTTGTCAGTGACTTCAAAAGAGCTCTGCCGACTGCATTTAGAAAAGCATCAGGGAAGAAAATTAAATATAAGCAGAAAACTATCGACAGTTATATATCTTTACTTGACTGCTATGTTCTAGCCTTAACAGATAATTCCAACACTAAACAAATGCTTACAGCTCCATATAATGTTGATGGCACTAACTATTATAAGAAAATTCTTGCTGATATTCCACTGACTGAACTTGGTAAAAGAGATATAAAAATTTGGCATAGTCGGCTGGAACAAAAACCTATTGCAGCCAATAGAGCTTTAGCAGCATTGTCAGTAGCTATGGACTGGGATAGTCAGCGACCAATCCCAGCTTATAAAGAAACTAATCCTTGTTTAAGAATTGCAAAATATACTGAAAATAAAGACAAGGCCTATATTGAAGATCTACCTAAAGTTCTAGAGATTGTTAAATATTGTAATGAGCAATTATATAGAGATCCACAATTTTTATGTTTCATTCTTTTGTTACTTGAAATTGGAGAACGACTGGAAGATTGCTTTGGTCTAGCTTGGAAGAAACCTATCAACATTGCAGATCAGAAAAAATGTAGTGGCTGGATTATATTTGAAAAAAAAGAAATCTATTTAAGAGATTCCAAGAATAGAAAAGATGCTACTATTGGATTAACTGATGTTGCATTTAAAGCACTGATGAAACTGCAAAATTTAGTTACAGATGCAGACACAGCAGCTAGCTGGGCTGTTGGTTCTATGTGGGTATTTCCTAGACCAACAGATAATACTCTTCCAATTAATAATTCTAGTTACAGATCTAAGACTAGAGATTTTTTATTTAAATTTGGTATGGCAACTAGAGAACTCGTTAGAGTTAATAGAAAAGTAAATGGTCATAGAGGTAAAAGATCAGTTTATAAATATACAAATATACTTACCCTGAAACACCTGCGTAAAACATATGTGACTTATTATGGTAGAGAAAATGGGCTGGAAGCTGCATCGCTGCGTATGCGTCATAGCTCTATGGAGGTTACTAAAAATCATTACTTCAATGAAGATCAAGACAAATTGAAAGTAAAAACTATGTATGGAACAGCAGATAATGTTGTTGAACTAAAGAAAGCTGCCAATGATCAAGAATAATAATGATGTTGAATGGATATTAATAGAAGATAAAATAAAGAAGGAGTGGAAAATAAATGCCTGCAAAAAAGAAAACGAAAACAAAAAAGAAAAAAGCAACATCATCCAGTTTCGGCGAACTGTATGTAGATGTAATAAAAAATAGAGATAATTCCCCCTCACAAAAAAAGATTAATAAGTTGATGATGAAACCAAATGCATCAAATGCAGACAGGAATTTTTTAGCAATGATGCTTGCTGATGGTAGTAAGCAATGGAAGTTTGATTTACCAGCAACTGTCCAAAGCCCATATAGAATTGCTAGAGGAATAAAAAATTATAGGGAGCTGCAAGGATTTGTTGAAAGATTTGCAGGTGGTATGCATGAGGCTGAAATTGCAAGACTTGTATTAGATAATGTTCAAACAAAAAAAGGGTTCAACAGATGGAGAATTTTAGAAAATGATAATCTTCCATATGTGTGGACATTACTATCTGCAATAGACAAGGATCCAAAGCAAGCAGTGGGTGTTTACGATATCTATAAAAAAAATCCAAAGAATGAAGTTAAAAATCCTTTAAGAAAATTTGAAGTAAGAACATCATATGTAGTACCAACATCAATAAAAGCATTTCAATCAGACATTTCAGGGTGGAAGAAATTATTAAATGTAGGCAGATCTGGTAACTATAGAACTGGTAAAGGCAGCTCCAGCAGAGAAAACCAAAAATGGAACTCACCACTAAAACCAAAAAACTGAATCTAATTTCAGTTTAGATTTAATAATCAAATAAAATCACTGTAGTAAATAAATGGTTCGAGTTTCCACTCCGACCAAATTGCTGGCTTATGGGCCCATCGATGCAGGTCGATTTAATCATGCATGAGCCAGCTCTTAATCTTATCTCTAATGAGATTTCACTTCATTACACAACACCTCTAGATTCAGTCCATGACCAAACCAATCAAACATAGAGGTAAAGGAATGAAAAACAAAGCCATAGCCAATCAACTTATTACAGAAGAAAAGCTGAATGAGTTTATAGAAAAAAATTGTAAACTTTTAACATCGGATCAGCTAGCAAAGCTGCTGCATGTAACAGAAGGAGCAATAAGAAAACAAAGGTCTAATGATAGATCGTTATTTCCATATGCAAAAATTAATGGGAGAATATTTTATCCTGCTGATTTAATAGTGGAAACCTTACATAAGAACTTAACCAACAGTCAGGCAAGGTAGTTATGGAAGCACACACTATAGTGGATATAGAAAAGATCATAACAGACCTAACGCAACAACACAATTTAGATATTGCGATAACTGAACCAGAATTTAATGAAGAGAAAAAGGATTATAAAAAGGTTTATTACTGGGAAGATAAAGAAAAATATAATGGTCAAAAGGTTAATGGACATCAACTCATAATAAGAAATTCAAAAGAATACCTTGAACTAGATTTCGATTTTATGAAACTTATGTCTGCTGAAAGAGCTGCAGAAATTATTAATATAATTCCATCCACACTTACATTTGGTAGAGCTGCTGCAGGTCATGCACTCTTTAAGGTTACTAATACACCTGATGATGCAATAACAATTAGAGTTTATTTTGCTGGTAGCTGCATTAACGAATTTAGAACAGCTGGCAGCTATAGTATTTTATATGGCCCACTTGATGAGGTTGATAGAGCAGAAATAGCTAATAGACCTATTGTAGAAATAGATTACCAAAAATTAAAAAAATTATTCAGGTATCAAAACATACTAGCTGCATTAACAATAATTACTGGAGATAATAATACTGGAGATATGAATAACCTGCTGCTAGCGATAGGTGGAGAATTTTATAATTCAAAAATACCAGAAGAAACTTCAATAAGAATAATAACTAAATGGCATAGCATCATAGGTAGGAATGACAGGTTAAATGAATCTTTAGGATGCATAAAAGGCATATATAAAACTGGTAAGGCATCAAACATATTTTCTAAAAGTCATTATGTACCAATAGATGATGCAGCCAAACACCAGTTTAGAAAAATAGTAAAAGAGTTAATTGAAAAAAAAGAAGAAACAAAAGCTCCTACAAAATTAAATTCCTACAACATGCAAGAATATTTAGCTTTGGGAATTATACCAACAAAATTTGTAGTTGAACGACTAATCAAGGAGCACAGTCTAACTTTTATTTCAGGGCCAAAAGGAAATGGGAAAACAGAATTTGTTTTAGGTTTATTAAATTCTCTTTGTAGAGGTAAGGATTTTCTGGGCTACACTTGTCCTATAGCCATACCAGTTAATTATAACGATGGGGAAATGGATCCATACGATCTAATTGAAAGATCTGAACCATACATAGAAAAACTGGGTCAATTAAAAGATCCTAATTATTTTAATATTGTTAATCATGCACAACAAAAGGATGAAACTATACCTGATATTAAAACAGAAATAGGCCAGAAGTTAATAGAAGATCAGGCAGAACTAACATTGAAACGAACTGGAAAACACCCATTCATCGTACTGGATAACCTGAGATCCTTATCCAATTATAAAGAAAACGATAGTGATGAATACAGACTAATAAATTCTTGGCTGCTGAAATTAAGAGCTAGAAAATACAGCATCATAGTAATAGATCATCATGGTAAAGCAATTGGTGGTGGCCCTAGAGGTACTTCTACTAAGACAGATAACGCAAACACCTCAATACTAATTAATTCTGTAAGAGAAAAAGGTAATCCATTTATGGTTATGAAAGTTGCGTTTGATAAGGCCAGAGGATTAAAGCCAAATGAAACAGATGAGTTTGAAGCTGTATATGATTTTGCTGGGGGCTGGACTAAACAAGAAGCAAGAGCTCCAAAAGGTCAGGATGATATATGCATACAAATAAAAGCTGTTAAGGATGCTCACGAAAAAGCAGAAGCTGCATATTTTGTAGGTTTAGATGCACAACTAGATCAGGGCAAAATAGATGCTAAAAGTTATGCAACCATTAAGAAAAATCATAAAGGAAACTTAACTCAAAAAGATTTAGCAGCTAAAATTAATACATCTGTAGGCAAGTTAAATTCAATACTAAAAGATGGAGTTTATCAGGCATGGTTAGATAAGATGGCAGAAGAAGAGAAAACATCCCCATTCTAATTCAACACCTATTAATTTTGAATGAGTATTTTCAAATCCTTATATTCATTCATTCATTTAGTCCAAGTATTGAATAGGAATATTGAAAAAGTATTTTAAAGGCTGCCTCAATGCCTGTGTTTCTATGCTTATTGGTAGACAACATTCTACAACAATCTAATTTCAAACGAGATTTCTTAACCACCTAGTTAACTTATAAATTGCTCCAATAAACAATTAACTAAAGGAAATAAAATGAAAAATAAAAAAAACTTAACAGAAAATGGTGGAGAATTTAATGGCTATGCTTCTTTAAAAGAGTGGAATGAGGAACTTAAAGGTAATGCGCAGGTAGAACTATTTAAATGGTACCAAGAAGAATCTAAAAAACTTGAAACAGCAGAGTTTGTTTAATGACAAAACTCAATAAAAAACAAATGCTAAATTTTGTTAAGTATGTAGCAAAAAGAGAAAATAAAAAACTTACTAAAGTAAATCTAAAAGTATGGAGTGATTATCTAATAGAGTTTAACGCAGATGGCAGCGAGGTTCTAAATTGAATAAGCGATATATAGTAACCGATATAAGAGATCAAAAAGACAATGAATTTATATTTGGGTGCAGCGAAAGAATAGTTGCATCCACAGAATTCACCAGACTTTTAAGATATTTTAATGATCATGGTTTTACATTTAATGACATGGATGAACGCACACTGCCTACAGATAACAATGGAAATAGACTGCATGGATATCGGATTACTTATAAAGGAAATAATGAAGAAAAATTCTAGTTATGCAGAACCTTTTGGCCCAGAACCAACTACAGCAGTTGAAGTAACTGCCAGAACACTTGATCTTATTTTATTAATTAGGAATAAGTGGTTTCCAGATGAAGAAGTACCGATGACTGCAGGAGAAACAATTAATCTTATTTGTTGCTCTATCTATTACAACAAACTTTCCAGAAAAAAATGAGTGACTTTAAAGATCAGATTAAAGATCTATACAATAAATTTTCTACTCAACAAAAGAATACCAAAGGTACTAAAAGTAGAGCCGATACAATCGAAAATTTTAGAGGTAAGAAAGGTTTCAATGACACTGGCATAGCATTATCTGCAAAAGCAATAGTTAAACAAAGAAACAATAGAGCTGGTTATCATTACCCACAACACCTACAGAACATTAATGAAAGACGCAAAAAAGATGCGCAGGCACGACATGGAATTACAGATCCTAACAATCCATTTAATAAAAAAGAAACTAAGCCATCCACGCAGCCTGCAGAAATAAGAAATAATCGTAGTAACAACTGGTCGCTACCAATGACACCCACACCACGCAAAAAGGAATATGTTTATTATGATCCAATTACACCAGCACCGAAGGAAGTAATAAATTATATAATTCCACACGAGCCTAGATCAAAAGAACCTGAGTATAAATCTACTGGTAAGTTCCCTAAAGTTGATGAAGCAATTGCTGCAGCTAAAAAATTTAGAGATGAACAGTAATTGCAGCAGCTAAAAAAAAGTATTAGTATTCATTAATGAAAAAAATCTTAATAACCATAATTGCTAGTTTATTTTTTTCAAACACTGCATTCTCACAAGATTTTTCTTCAATAATTTTAGATAAGCTTTTTCAAGAAGGTACCAAAATATGTAAAGAAGAAGGTTATGGCGAATATTTACTTAGAGGTAATCCTATTAAATTAATAGATATCTCAAATGATGGAATAAAAGATTTAATAGTTGATGAGAGTGCGCAGAGATGTGAAAAATCTCATTCTATTTTTTCAGGTGGCACAGGAGGAAATAATTTTTTATTCTTTATAAATCCTACAATAGAAAGTGTTAAAGCTTGGGAGGCATCAGGCCTTGGCAGTAATGATAGAGTATTCTCTATGCTAATTAGGAGTTATGAAGTTGTTAAATGGGAAAATAAGAATGCTTTAAAAGTTCAAGTTCATGGTGTTTCTTGTAATGTTTCAGGTGCTATTGGTTGTTATAATATTCTAGTTGCTTCAGCAAAAGGTATTGAAAAAGTAGAAGGCCCTACACCTAATGAAGTTGAAGAAGTTGAAAAAAGAACTGTTGAACAAAGTAATGTAAAAGATGCGTGGGAGGTAGATGGTAAATTTATTAAACCTGAATGCTTTAACTATATTTGGTTTTCAGGTGATCGATATGAAACTTTCTATGATGAATACTTTGAAAAACTCGGAGGTAGCCATTGGGATAATCCTAAATTTAGAAAATTTACAGAGAACATTGGAAATTATTTAAATAAAGAGGTTCCTCTAAATCATTTCGTTAATACTGGCTGGAAATCTGATCCTAAAATTTCTTTAACAAAACAATTAGAAGGTTGTTTAACTGAAAAGCCAGAAACATTTATTAGATTTACTTCTGATACTGGCTCATCAAATACAGTAGGATATAAAGTCCTTCATACTTTTGATCCAGAATTTGCAAAAGAATTAGCTCCTTACATAGATCAAAAATTTGAAAGTGTTAAACAAGTAGAGATAGAAGAATGGGGCGGTGGATCATTGCCACCACGAACTCATATGGTTGTGTTTGGTGTACTAGAACTTGAAGGAAAAAAAGTTCTTTTACCACTTAGAAATAAATCAATATTAACTGAAATTGGAAAGAGGAATTCATCATTTAGAGGAAAAGGAAAATTTTCATACGAAGCCGAATTTGATCTGAACGATGATATAACTAAAATAGTTAACATTAACGATTTTAAAAAAATAGTAAGTGCTGATGGATGTTTTAAAATTAATGATTTTGCAACAGATGGAAAAATTTATAATTTTTTAAAGAAAAATAAGTTAAAGAAATACTGTAATGAAGTTAGACCTTTCGATGATATAAATTGGTTATTAAACCAAAGAGAGTTTAAAACTAATATAGATTTACTATTTAGAGATACAGAACATAGGTTTCAAAATTTAATAAGATCCCAAGTTCCAGATGTTCAGTTACCATGGTCAGATGACCCATACAGTTTAGTTGAGGGGTTAATAGATTCAGTTGGATATTTGCCTGAGGATATTCAATATCTAAACAATGGGAAACAGGTTGTCGTTACTGGTTGTGTATACAAGTATTGTTCTCAAAAAGGGTTTATCTTTATAGATAAAGATAATTTTATTGGTTTAATTCGACACAGTGAAGAATATGGGCTGTACGATTTTTTAACATTTTCTAA
>Ga0208814_1001462_pt1 | contig 11045 bp, 14 predicted proteins | sample MalvirAntarct_55_FD_184253 | JGI IMG/M metagenome (GOLD analysis project Ga0208814, IMG submission 184253) | Marine viral communities from the Global Malaspina Expedition - Malaspina viral metaG Antarct_55 (SPAdes) (version 2) | ecosystem: Environmental > Aquatic > Marine > Oceanic | place...
TTACCCCACCCCCCTCTCACACAGAAACACCCCCCTTGTTAAATAAAACCAAAACCCAAAAAAATTTTTTGCAAAAAGCAGAAAAGGATCGAAACTCTCTATTTGCGTCCTTCCCGTTACCCCTTGCACCCCGCTTTACAACCTCCTATACTGCGCGCAACAGCTTCACAGCTTGCGAAAAGGTGTTTTACAGATGGCGATAGCCCTCACCCCCGAGTTCGGTATAGAAATACCAGACGACATTCCCTATATGGATTTGCGCGCCCGCGCAGAAGCAGCCTGCAATACAATAAACGAGCTAGAAGAACACGGCCTCGATGCTATTCCTGACGATGTAGATAACGATACGGCTGCTGCGCTTGTTACTGCTTATGCCGAAAACGTCGAACACACGTCCCAAGTCCTAAATCACAAACGGTTTGACAGCCTGACCCCCGCCGTCATTATCCAGACCAACGACATCCTGAAAGAGTTCGGGCACTTGGTAGCTACCCACTCCGCTGAAATCCGCAACACGGTGGTAAACAAGTTAGTCCTAGAGACTGAGAACGCCGACGCTAGAATACGGATTAAGGCGCTAGAGCTTCTGGGCAAGATGACTGACGTTGGCCTGTTTACAGAACGCAAAGAGATTACAGTAACTCACCAAAACGCAGACGAACTGCGGGAGAAGCTGCGCGAAAAGCTTACGGTACTGAAACAAAATGCGGAAGGTGTGTACGAAGCTGCGGATGTAGAAGGCGATGCCTAAACCCAATAACTTACATACGGCGACAAAAATCCTGCCAACCGCTTCTACGACCCCAGCGCCGGTTAGTTTCACCCCCGCAGAAATTGACTTGCTTCTACAGAACATCAACGCGTACACCCCAGAAGAACAAGAAGAAATACTACGGATTGTCGAAGAGTTAGAGACTCAGCAGCGCGCCGAAGCGGCGTACAAAGACCTGATCGAGTTCTGCAAACAGATGCAGGCTGACTACAAGGTAGGCAAACACCACCGAATCCTAGCTGATATGTTGATGGAGATTGAGCGGGGCAAGGAGTACGGCGACGAAGGCGAAGAGCTAGACGACACGGGCAAAGACCGAATTTGTGTGAACATGCCCCCACGTCATGGCAAGAGCCAGCTTATCTCTATTTACTTTCCGGCGTGGTTTTTAGGGCGCAACCCAGACAAGAAGGTCCTGATGGTCTCGCACACTACTGATTTGGCGGTAGATTTTGGTAGAAAGGTGCGTAACTTAATCTCAACACCTGAGTACCAAGCGATATTCCCTACTGTAAAGCTAGCGAGTGACTCGAAAAGTGCAGGACGCTGGAATACTAGTGCAGGTGGAGAGTATTTCGCCTGTGGTGTAGGTTCAGCACTCGCCGGTCGTGGTGCTCACTTGCTTTTAGTAGACGATCCGCACAACGAGCAAGACATTATTAGTGGTAATTTGGACGTTTTCGACAAGGCATACGAGTGGTTTACGTTCGGTGCCCGTACTCGTCTGATGCCCGGCGGTAGAATAGCCATAGTACAGACCAGATGGCACCTAGATGACCTGACTGGGCGCGTTGTAAGGGACATGTCCCAGAACACACTGGCTGATAAGTACGAAGTTGTTGAATTTCCAGCTATTTTAGAGGTAGAGTCCGAAGTACCGGACCCCAAGAACCGATTACTAACCGTCAAGAAAACCCTCGAAAAGCCGCTATGGCCTGAGTTCTTTAATTTAGACGCACTTTACCGTACAAAAGCGTCAATGCCGGTGTTTCAGTGGAATGCCCAGTATCAGCAGACCCCTACGGCAGAAGAAGCGGCGATAGTTAAGCGCGAGTGGTGGAACGAATGGCCTCACGACGACCCGCCCAAGTGCGAGTACATAATTATGACGCTTGACGCGGCGGCAGAGAAGAACAACAGGGCTGACTACACGGCACTTACTACGTGGGGTGTTTTCTTTCACGAAGAAGAGAACTGCTACTGTATTATCCTACTTAACTCTATTAAAAAGCGGCTTGAGTTCCCTGAGCTAAAAGAACTAGCAATGGAGCAGTACGAAGAGTGGGAACCTGATGCGTTTATTGTGGAGAAAAAGAGTAGCGGTACGCCGCTATACCAAGAGATGCGTCGATCTGGATTGATGGTACAAGAATATACACCGCACCGAGGCTCAGGGGATAAAACTGCGCGTTTAAACTCTGTTGCTGATATAGTACGCTCTGGACTTGTGTGGGTTCCCCAAACACGTTGGGCAGAAGAAGTAGTCGAGGAAGTTGCAGGCTTTCCGTTCATGTCTAACGATGACTTGGTGGATACTACTATAATGGCGCTGATGCGGTTTAGGCAAGGCGGCTTCATATCCCTACCGACCGACGAAGCTGAAAGCGAGTCTATGTACAGACACCGTGGCGGATACTACTAAAGGACATTAAGATGGCAATTGAAAAAGGTTTGTACGAAATGCCCGAAGGCATCGAAGACATGGAAGAGGATGAGGCCATGCTAACGATAGACGTGATGTCTGACGACGGCGTTGAAGTAGTACTAGAAGACGGCAGCGTAGAAATTACTTTTGGCGAAGAGATTGAAGAAATCGACGCTGCGCCCTTTGATGCAAACCTTGCTGACTACTTAGAAGACAGCCAGCTAGAAGAAATCTCTGGTGATCTGTGCGAAGCCGTGGAAGGTGACAAGGAAGCTCGCCGTGATTGGGCAGATAGTTACGTTGCAGGTCTTGACGTGCTGGGGATGAAGTACGAAGAGCGAACCGAGCCTTGGGAAAACGCCTGTGGCGTATACAGCAACATTTTGGCGGAAGCCGCTATCCGGTTCCAAGCCGAAGCCATGAGCGAGACGTTCCCCGCTGCTGGTCCTGTAAAGACTAAGATTCTAGGCGAAGCTACCCAAGATAAAGAAGACGCTGCCTTACGTGTTAAGACAGATATGAATTACGAACTGACTGAGGTTATGGTAGAATACCGCCCCGAACATGAGCGGCTACTGTATTCACTCGGTTTAGCCGGTTCAGCGTTCAAAAAGGTGTATTTTGACCCCGGTTTGGGCCGTCAGATCGCCTTATATATCCCTGCGGAAGACGTGATTGTGCCCTACGGTGCCTCTAATATTGAGTCCGCAGAGCGCGTTACGCACGTCATGCGCAAGACAAAGAATGAAATGGTTAAGCTACAGGCGGCTGGGTTCTATCGAGACGTGGAACTTGGCGACCCTATGTCGTTTTTCTCAGATGTTGAAGAAGCCAAGGCTGAGCAATCGGGTGTATCTCTGACCTCAGATGACCGCTATACCGTGCTCGAAGTACACGCTGACCTGAATATTGACGGTGTGGATGGGGCCGATGACGGAGAAGAGCTACAGATCGCAAAGCCTTATGTGGTAACGCTTGAGAAGGGTACGGGCAACATACTGGCTATTCGCCGTAATTGGAACCCTGACGACGAATTGACGCTTAAACGTCAACATTTTGTTCATTATGCTTATGTACCCGGATTTGGATTTTATGGACTCGGACTCATTCACATTATTGGTGGTTACGCTCGCGCTGGCACTAGCATTATTCGTCAACTCGTGGACGCTGGAACCTTATCCAATCTCCCCGGTGGTCTCAAATCTCGGGGACTACGAGTTAAGGGCGACGACACACCGATTGGTCCGGGCGAATTCCGTGATGTAGATGTGCCGTCCGGTTCTATCCGCGACAACATTATGCCGCTCCCTTATAAGGAGCCTAGTCAAACTCTCTTTGCCCTGCTTAAGCAGATCACCGAAGAAGGGCGACGTTTGGGGGCGATCTCCGACATGAACATCTCCGACATGAGTGCTAACGCGCCTGTTGGAACAACACTCGCTCTGCTAGAGCGTACTCTCAAGCCAATGGCAGCGGTCCAATCCCGTGTCCATTACTCAATGAAGCAGGAGTTTAAATTACTCCGAAAGATCATTGCTGAGTATGCGCCAGAAGAGTATCTGTATGTGCCTGACCGTGGTGAACCTCGTGCGCGACGCGCCGACTACGCTATGGTGGAAGTTATCCCCGTCAGTGATCCTAATAGCAGCACGATGGCCCAGCGAGTGGTCCAGTATCAAACCGTGTTGCAGATGGCGCAGGCCACCCCACAAATTTACGACCTACCCCAACTCCATCGCCAGATGATCGAGGTCTTGGGTATTAAAAACGCCGACAAACTTGTACCGGTTAAGGATGATATTAAACCCGCTGACCCTGTAAGTGAAAACATGGCGTTCTTGGTAGGTAAACCCGTAAAAGCCTTTATATATCAAGACCATCAAGCACATATAGCTGTGCACGAGGCTTTCTTGCAAGACCCTCAGATGATGGCATTTATAGGGCAAAACCCCGCTGCACAGCAAATAATTGCCGCAATTAAAGCCCACATTGGTGAGCACATGGCCTTCTTGTATAGACAACAGATGGAAACAAAACTGGGCGTACCTTTACCTCCGCCAGATTCAGAGCTTAACAAAGAGCAAGAAGTACAATTGGCAGGCTTGTTGGCGAAGGCAGCACAACAGCTTACACAACAAAAACAGGCCGCAGCAGCAGAGCAGCAAGCCAAGCAAAAAGCTCAAGACCCCATCATCCAGATGCAGCAGCAAGAGTTACAACTCAAGCAAGCGGAGCAACAGCGAAAAGCTCAGAAAGATCAAGCAGATACGCAACTTGATGCGGCGAGACTACAGCTCGATGCAGAGAAAGCTCAAACCACCGCTACTATTGAAGCGAGCCGTATAGCGGCGCAGAACGAGCAAGCGCAAGCCAAGAACGATTTGGATGAGGCAAAGGCTATTTTGGACTTGGCAAAAGCTAATAGAGGAGGCAAATAATATGAAAGGTGTTAAACATTACAAAAAAGACGGGACTTTGTTCACAGGTACTTCACATAAGATGTCTGACGGCACTTTGCACAGTGGTAAAACTCATACTAAAGGTAGTGTGAAGTTATTTCACTTAAAAGACTTGTCTGCTACGGCAAAAAAGAAAGCTAAGTAAGAGGCAGTAAACAATGGCTACAACCGTCTTTGACGTGCTGAACGAAAAATTAACAGAGCTTAAAGGCTCTAGCGAGGATTTCCTGAAAACCGGTGGAGCTAAAGACTTCGCTGAGTATAGGGAGGTGTGTGGCGTTATTCGAGGTCTGGACGCTGCATTAAGAGAAGTAGGTGACCTTTCGCGTAACTATATGGATGATAACGATGACTGAAACAGTAACAGTTAGTGGGGTCGACGCTGACGCGTCCGTATCTCCAGCAATGACTGCATTAGAGCTAAAACGTAAAGAACGTATAGAAGTAGAAGCCATAGAAGAGGCAGAGCTAGAAGCCTCTATCCCTAAGCCAGTTGGCTACAGGGTACTCATTGCCTTACCTAACGTCGACGAGACCTTCGGGGAAAGCGGGCTTATTAAGGCAGAATCTACCCGTCGAGAGGAGTATATCCTGTCTACTGTTGGGTCTGTACTTGATATGGGTAATGAAGCCTATAGCGACAAAGAGCGCTTTCCTACTGGGCCTTGGTGCAAAGTAGGCGACCATGTGATGTTCCGAGCCAACACCGGCACGCGTTTTAAGGTGAACGGGCAGGAGTTTCGCTTAATGAATGACGACTCTATTGAGGCCGTCGTAGACGATCCGCGAGCTGTTTCGCGTGCATAAGGAGTAAACCATGCCTAGAGAAAATGTAGAATTTGAGTTCCCCGATCCCGATAAAGACGAAGCATCTCAAGAAGTTGAGGTTGATCTTGTCGAAGAAGACGCGCCCCTAGAAGTAGAAGGTGCGGTTGGTCGGGAAGATATGAAGTCCGCCAAAGATACTATTAAGGAGGGTGAAGTCGAGATCGAGGTAGAAGACGATACCCCAGAAGCCGACCGTGGGCGAAAAGCGTCTCCGCCACCAGACGAAGTTACTAACGAAGAGCTAGAGAACTACTCCGACAAAGTTAAGAACCGTATTAAGCATTTTAGTAAGGGCTACCACGACGAGCGCAGGGCTAAAGAAGAAGCTCAACGTGAGCGAGAAGTTTTAGAGGCGTACGCCAAAAACCTTATAGCTGAGAACAACAAGTTAAAAGGTTCGGTGGATCAAAGCCACAACTCGCTTATTCAATCGGCCAAGAAACAAGTGGATGGCGAACTTGCTATGGCTAAGCGGCAGTATAAAGAGGCGTATGAGTCGGGAGAACCCGATGCCATACTAGAAGCCCAGACTATGCTTAACGCTGCTCAAATACGTTTGGAGCGAGTTAATGGGTTGAAACCTAAACAGATTCAACCTTTACAACCCCAAACAACTCCTGTACAAACGCAGGTAGATGTACCCCAACCTCAAGTGCAGCGAGACGAAAAAGCTGAAACATGGCGCGATGATAACTCGTGGTTCGGCTCAGACGACGAAATGACTGCCTTTGCATTAGGGTTGCATAACAAGTTAACGAAAGACGGGGTAGACCCCAAAACTGATACTTACTACGAGAAAATTAACTCTCGTATGCGACAAGTATTTCCCGATCAATTTGATGACGGGATAGAAGATCAACCAGAGAGTACCCAAAGAAAATCTAGCAATGTGGTTGCTCCCGCTACGCGGAGCACAGCGCCTAACAAAATTAGGCTCACGCAATCACAAGTCGCTATCGCAAAAAAACTTGGGGTACCGCTGGAAACTTACGCCAAACAGGCTGCTGAACTAATGAGGAAACAATAATGGCTGCAAACAGACTAGATAGAGAGCTGGAATCTCGTGAAAAGACTGCCCGTAAGAAATCGTGGAGTAGGCCAACTGTGTTGCCCGATCCCATGCCCCAAGACGGCTATAAGTTTCACTGGGTTCGTGTAAGCACTATGGGTCAACCTGATTCCACCAATGTGTCCTCAAAATTACGTGAAGGATGGGAGCCAGTACGCGCAGAAGACCACCCCGAGATATTTAGTGACGCCGTTGATGACGTGCGTTTCAAAGATAATGTCATCGTTGGCGGACTAATGCTGTGTAAGGCCCCCCTAGAACTTGTCGCAGAACGTACCGAGTACTATGACAATATGGCTCAGTCTCAGATGCGTTCAGTAGACAATAACTTAATGCGCGAAAATGACCCTCGTATGCCCCTGTTTAACGACAGGAAAACAAAGGTTACTTTCGGCAAAGGAAATTAAACTTAGGAGTTATATACAATGGCTTATCCAACAGTCAGTGCTCCCTACGGCTTTCAAGCAATCAACCGTGTAGACGGTACGCCTTATGCAGGTCAGACTCGCCTTATTCCTATAGCGGGCACCTACAATACGGCTATCTTCGCAGGTGATTTGGTTAAAATCGTAGCGGCAGGCACAATTGAGAAGTTCACTGGCACTACTACTGGCTCCCCTTCGGGCGTCTTTGTAGGTGTTCAGTACGTCAATTCATTGAGCCAGTTCACACCGGCTCAGTACTACCCCGGCACTAGCGTTACTGAAGCTTTTGCTATCGTAGTTGACGACCCATTGGCGGCGTTTAAAGTTGCTGTAACTGCTGCTAACAGCAGCATGTCTTCGGCGGCCCGTGCTGCTGTGGGTTCTAACATGTCTGTCTTAGTGGGTACAGGCGACACAGCTACTGGAAACTCTGGTGCATCAGTACTAGCAGGGTCTGAAGCTGGAACTGCGGGTCTGGTTGTGCGAGTTATTGACACAATAGACGAAACTAAAACTGCTGCTGATACTTTTGTGGAGATTGTCGTAAAGATTAATCTGCATCAGTACAACAACACAACTGGCGTATAAGGAGACTAGCAGATGGCTATTTCAAGAGCGCAACTCCTTAAGGAGCTACTACCGGGTCTAAACGCCCTATTCGGCCTCGAATACGCTAAGTATGGTGACGAAGCTGCTGAAATCTTCGAGACTGAATCTTCGGATCGTTCTTTTGAAGAAGAAACTAAGTTGTCTGGTTTTAGTGCCGCACCTGTTAAGGGTGAAGGTTCTGCAATCGAGTATGACAATGCGCAAGAAGCGTGGACTGCTCGTTACACTCACGAGACCGTCGCAATGGGCTTCTCGCTCACTGAAGAAGCAATCGAAGATAACCTCTACGATTCACTCTCTTCACGTTATACAAAGGCACTTGCCCGCGCTATGGCGTACACTAAGCAAGTTAAGGGTGCTAGCATCCTAAACAACGCATTCGCTGCTGGTACTACGTACGGTGATGGACAGACTCTCTGTTCAGTTGCTCACCCTCTCGTATCTGGTGGTGTAAACTCAAACCGTCCTGCTGTTGCTGCTGACCTTAACGAGGCTTCACTCGAAGCTGCTGTTATTCAGATTGCTGGTTGGACTGATGAGCGCGGTCTGCTTATCGCAGCCAAGCCTAAGACGCTTGTTATTCCACCGGCACTGCAATTCGTTGCTACTCGCCTGTTGGATACCAACCTTCGTGTAGGTACAGCGGATAACGACATCAACGCCATGAACAACAATGGTTCAATCCCCGGTGGTTATAAAGTTAACAACTACCTGACTGACACCAATGCTTGGTTCTTGATGACTGACATCCCCAACGGCCTGAAGCACTTCGTTCGCTCCGCTATGAGCACTAGCATGGACGCAGACTTCGACACAGGCAACAGCCGTTATAAGGCTCGTGAGCGATACAGCTTCGGCGTATCTGACCCACTGGGTATCTTCGGTTCACCCGGCGCTTAATAAGCAAGCGGTGTTAGGATCGGGGGCTTCGGCCCCCTTTCTTTTGAGAAGTACTATGCCAAGAAAGACACCTAAAACCCCTGAACCGGCAAAGTCACGGCTGTGTACCTCGTGCGGTAGGGTTCGTAAGACTACTCAGTTTGAGTTATTTAAAGACGGCAATTATCGTGGGGTATGTCGTGATTGCGTGTTAGCTCAACGAGCAAAGAAAACCTCTGCCACACCTGAAGCCTACTTAAAAACTGCGCACATCCAACTTAAGTCCCAACGCCGTAAACAAGGCATAGAGTTCTCCCTTACCCACGAAGAACTGTGTCAGATGTGGGAAACCCAAGGTGGGCGGTGCGAGTTGTCTAGCATACTTATGACCCACCACCGAGACGGTGCTCTTGGAGACGGTAAACAGAAAGACTTTAACGCGTCGATAGACCGGATAAACCCGCAAGGCCCCTACTCCCGAGAAAACGTGCAACTAGTGGCGGCTAGAGTAAATACTATGAAGCATACTCTGGGCGAAGAAATGTTTATGTGGTGGGTAAAGAACATTTACGAACATAGTATGAAGTGATACGTTGAAGTTGCAGTATCCCTTGAGAAGTTGACCCGGTAGCCACAACTGCCGGGTCTTTTTTATTTGTGCGTTAGACAAATAAGTGTTATATACTTACTTAAATCCGGGGCCATCCGGTATATCTGACAGTCTCGGCTGACGACATGCAGACAGATATACCTAAAACTAACTCGCATGTGAGGAACTACCGATGGGTACTACAACTTTCTCTGGCCCAGTTAAAGCGGGCACTATCTCCAACACTACCGGAACAACTCTCGGCAAGGACGTAAAGAATACGGGCCAAGTAACTATGGCTCAGACGTTCTCAACTGGAACCGACCTTGCCGGTGGAGCTTCTGCTGCGAACGCTACTACTGTAGTTATTCCAGCCAACTCTCAAATTATTGACATCGTACTAGACTGTCCTACAGCTATGGCGGGTGCTACAGCAGTGCTGAGTATCGGCGATAGTGTTGGCGGTAACGCTACGTTCCTTAATAGTTTCTCCATTACAGTGGCTTCTGGCGTAGGTCGAAAGTATCCTACCACTGAAGCTGGCGGTGCTCTTGCTTGGGCAGACACTGGAACTGCGGATAAAAAACTGACTTGGACTACCACCGGAGCTACTAGTGGTGGTGAAGTTAGAGCGACTGTTCTGTATCAACAAAACATTAATCTCGCCTAAATTGGGTTATTAACCTTAAAAATAGGAGAGGGAAATGGCTGATACAGTATCGACTCAAATAATCCAAGATGGTAGCAAACAGGCGATCATTAAGGTTACTGCGGTTGTAGGAAATACCGACGTAGTAACTAGCACAATGATTGATGTCTCTACATTATCGGTTGATCCGGTAAGCCGTAGAGCCTGTACTGGAGCTGTGCTAGCAAAGCTTACTTACGTAGGTGTTGGCGTAGGGGTCAAACTAGAATGGAAGGCAAACGCTAACGTTCTTATCTTTGACCTGCCCGTAAACTGGACAGAGGACTATGATTTCTCTAGCTATAGTGGCATACCCAACAACGCTGGGGCTGGTAAAAATGGCGACATCGTAGCTACTACGGTATCTCCATCTGCCGGGGATACCTACACCTTTATATTTACTGTGAACAAGCAATATGGCTAAGCAAGTAGATAAGAAAGCGATGGCTTGTAATAAGCCAAGACGAACTCCGTCCCATGCTAAGAAGTCTCATGTAGTTAAGGCTTGTGAGGGTGGGAAGGAGAAAGTTATCCGCTTTGGTGAACAAGGTGCTAGCACTGCGGGTAAACCCAAGTCCGGCGAGTCTGCTAAGATGAAGGCTAAGCGCAAGTCGTTTAAGTCCCGTCACGGCAAGAACATCGCTAAAGGCAAAATGAGCGCAGCCTACTGGGCTGACAAAGTTAAGTGGTAGGAGACTGTTATGTGGACTAAACCTTCATACGAAAATGTACGATTAGGGTTTGAAATTACTATGTATTTTAAGGTTAGGTAATGCCTAGCAAAAGCAAAGCCCAGCATAACTTAATGGCGGCAGTAGCGAATAACCCTAAGTTCGCCAAGAAAGCGGGCATCCCGAAAGCGGTAGGAGCAGACTACATGAAAGCAGATAAAAAAGTTATGAAGTACAACATGGGCGGCAAGCTGAAAATGGTAGAAAAGAACGGAGAGAATGTTCCTTTTTACGCGGCTGATGGCAAAGGCGCGATGAACATGGGCGGGGAAGTAATGAAGTATTCTGATGGAGGCATGGCTGGCGGAAAGAAAAAGAACATTGACGGAATGGCTATCCGAGGTCGAACTA
>Ga0208814_1001464_pt1 | contig 11037 bp, 14 predicted proteins | sample MalvirAntarct_55_FD_184253 | JGI IMG/M metagenome (GOLD analysis project Ga0208814, IMG submission 184253) | Marine viral communities from the Global Malaspina Expedition - Malaspina viral metaG Antarct_55 (SPAdes) (version 2) | ecosystem: Environmental > Aquatic > Marine > Oceanic | place...
TTCCAAATACTCCAGAAACTCTTTCGCCATTGGTAACAACAATACCATTACAATTGCTTTCTTACCACATAGCATTAATGTTGGGTAGAAATGTGGACCAGCCTCGTAATTTAGCAAAAGCGGTTACAGTGGAGTAGATATGTGTGTTGGTAATCCTTACTCCATAAAATGGGTGTTAAGTTTCTCAATATCAATTATAACCACACATCTTTGGGAATCTAATTATACTGAATATCAACAATATTTATTCAGTCGAATTTGTAAGTATAAAGAAGATATCCTTACCCCTATTGGGTACATAAAGATATCCCAAATCTTTAATGATGAGGGGTTAAAAACACCTCGTGGTAATGTGTTTAAAAACAACCATGTTCATTCCATTTATAAGAAGGGTAAGATAAGAGAAGAGAGAATTAATAGAAAGGATATCGTTGAGGTTTCTGAACCTATTATTGAGGAAATAAGATAATACTCAACTTTTTTCTTACCCTTTCTAAATAAAAATACTTCACCTTTTTTACGTTTTCCTTCACTTTGTAATACTTATACTCAGAACACATTGTTCTACTGAGTTGTAGATTACTTTAAGAAATACTTAATCTACCGAGAACTACACCTGACACAGGGGGAAGAACCGATAATGAACAATACTCACCGATAGGTAAAACCATTCATTAGTGTACCGAGAGGATAGAAAAAAGGTATGAACTCGTAAAAATACATATAGGAAGAATCGTTGTTGGGGTATTTGTTAGATTCAACTGAAAAATGGTAAAGTTTTCAACAAAGGGAATAATTCCCTAATGGACTCCTTATATCTAATTGTGAAATATTTTAAGTATTCAAACAAATTAAAAAGTTTGAAAAAAAGATTACAACCTTTTACTTAAAACTAAAGGTTGATACTATTTATATAAAACTGTTTAAAGATGAAACAAACTAAATTAGATTCTAAATCTATACAATGGATAAAAGATAACCCAAAAGAATTCACTGATGAGTTAATCAGAAAATCAGAACTGGTTAAAAACTTCTCAGATGAACTTGAACCTTATCGAATTAGAAAAGATAAAGAAGGATATAGTAAATTATTCTATAAATTATTAAAAAAAGAAGAAGAGAAACAATGGAAGAAAGAATAACAAAACAACAATTAATGAAGATGTATAACGTAAATAGAACCACCATAGAAGAGTGGAGAAGAAGGTTTGGGTTACCGATGATACAAATATCATCTCATAAAAAATACATCAGGAAAACTGATTTATTAGAATGGGAAAATGAGATGAAACAAAATCACACTTTAGTGTAGTTTAAAAATGATTACAGTATCAAAATAGTTTTGATTCAAACTTTGATATACTATGAAGATTGAAAGAGTTATAGTTAATCTATCAGTTGGTTAAATATTGTGTCTTTGTTGTTTGATGTAATCCTTTTTTATTTACCAATCCCATCTTTTATCACCTATCTCCGTACTCCAATATTCAACATCAGAAAGAGTATGTTTCTTATTGAAGAAATCACCCCAATTAGAATGAAAGACATGATACCTCACATATGTTGAGTAAATAACTCTAATCTCATCCTTTACATCCTCAACAGATTCCTTACTCCAATCTTCTTCGTATATCCTACCAATTGATAATCTTACATCTTCCTCTTTACCAACATACAGATTCTTAAATACATCTTTGGTTCTTGTTATCCTTAGATATAGTGAAGGATTAGATTTAAGAGTTTCTCCCTTGAAGGTAGTTTGATTTCTTAAATCTTTCTTAGTTCCAATCTTACCACTTTCATAATTCTCCTCATTCTTTAGAATCTTTGATTTACGATATCTAAATCCAATGGATAAATTAAACTTGTAATCCTTAGAAAGTTGTTGAACACCTTCATAACCAATCATCATTTTCTGTTTCCAACCACTATTATTATCATCACCATTGATTTGAATTTTCTTACTCTTGATTTTATCTTTCAGTTTAGAAATTTCATTCTCTAATTTCTTTATTTGTTGGTTACCATTAAACATATAACGATGATTATCCCTATACTTCTTATAGTTCTCTCTTTCCTTTGGTTTAAGTGAATCAAAAACCTCGGTTGGTAGATATTCTAAAAAGAACTTCTCCCCTTTACTACGATAATCCTTTTTTCTCTTCATATGTAAGAATTTATATGTGGTGGTATCAGACAAATATAGTAAAATACCACCACACTTACACTCGTATATTAGTATTGTATTTGAGGGTTGAGGTTTTCCCCCTTCGTTTTGAAAAGTGAGAATCAGTATTAAAATTAAAGATTATGTATTACGAATTAACAGAAGAAGAAACTCAATTTATTATTAATTGTATTCTATCACATGTATCAACACCTTATGATGGAAGTGATGATGAGATTATTGAATCAATAAAGGATAAACTCGAAATAATTTGAATAAAACCAAAGTGGTGGTATAACTAAAAAACAAATTAATACCACCACACTTATCTTCCGATATTAGTAAGGTATTTGAGTGATGAGGGATGAGATTTGAACCCTCAATAAAAAAAAGAGAATCATCATTAAAATTTAAATAAGAAATATTATGAATGAAAAACAAAAACACATCAAAGAACTCTTAAATGAGTTAATGGAACTTTTATTAGAAAATCAAATCAAATTGGATAAAATTCCATTTGAAGATTGTGATATGGAACCTTATGAAGGAACCTCAGTAGAAAATTTGGGAAACTGTTTATACTTCAGTGGTAAGAGAGATGTGTTGGAAGAGATTAAGGAAATACTAATGTTAAACTTCTCCACCTATTAAAAGTGAGAACAAAATTAAATTAAAAAGTAAAACAATTAAAAATTAGAAAATATGAATACAATTAAAACAAACGAAGGAGTTATGAATAACAGTAATCCTTCCACAGAAAAGGAGTTCAACAAACTAACCAATGAGATAAATGGATTAAATACTGAACGAGAGAAATTCACTAATACAATTAAAGAGAAGATTCAAATATTAAGAGAAAAACAAAAGGAATTAATCCGAACATTAATACCTCTTAATAAGGGTGATAAAGTTATCACAAAAGGAGAACACACGATTTATAGTGTGGATAAAAGAAAAAGTAGAGGTAGAGGGAAAGAGATTGGTAAGGTTAGAATTAAAGGAGAAATTTGGAATATCTCTGAAGGTTATGAAATTGGTGAATGTTTTATATCCATTAAACTTGATTTGGATAAAAAATTGATTTCAGAACTACAATTGGAAAATTATTTTCAAGGGGGAAGTAATACATCCAACCTAAGTTTAGAAGTGTTTAACGAATTATACCAAACAATTAAAAATTAAAGATTATGAACTATTGTAAAACAGATGAAAAGAGAGAATTTTTTGAGGAAGAAATAAAAGAAATAGAAGAAAGAGTGGAAATTTTTATTGAAGTTAGATTAGAAGACCTTGAAGATTTTTTCCCTAGATATAGTGGAATAAAATATAGTAGAATAGAGAAACTATTTTATGAAAAAGGTATGAATGATGTAAAAAGAAAAATGAAGGAAGAAATAAAGAAAACCTTAAAGTGGTATGGATAAAACCCTAAATAGAAGATTTAAGATAAAGAACTCCTAAGAATCAATAAGATTTAAGATGATGGATTGATATATTATTCGGATAACGTGTGGGTAAATACTCTGTAACCATTCAGATGTGGTGTTTACCCCTTTATCTGATAACACCAAATATTTTCAGAGTATTATGATTTTTTATACGTTAAGATTGTTTCAAAGAATTCCTCAAATTTTCTTTTCCCTTTTTTTGTAATTGAACACGTTGTTTGGGGGTAATTATTCTTGAACGATTTTTCAATATTAATATAGTCGTTTTCCTTTAATTTTTTTATCTGTATACTCAAATTACCTTGTGTTGATTCCGTAATCTTTTTCAAATGACTAAAATCACATTGACTGTTATTAATTAGAGTTGATATGATTTTTAATCTAATAGGATTAAACAATAATTTGTCGATTGGTTTATTCATCAACTTTTGATTTATAAAGTGTTATTCCTGGAATTAACATCCCTAATAATATTCCGATGATGTTTACTAATAGAAAATTAATACTCGGATTAAAATTTATATAAACTACAAATAACATCAATAATAATCCTCCAAATATTATTGGTTTAAATTTTATAATTAAACCAGTTATTAATAAGGTTACACTTAATAGGAATAAAATATCAGGTACAGGATTAACGTCCTTAAGAATTGAAATTATTATGGTTAACAACCAGGATAAATTAAATACTCCCCATATAATTTTTATTACTCTCCCTAGATAAGTTTCATATCCAGTTGTTTTTTGGATTTTTATATTATAAAAAACAGTAAGAATCATACCGATTATAGGTAACACTGTCCAAAATAATAATGATGAGTATTTGGTAGACTGAATAAATTGAGGAAAAATATAATGTATCAAACTCATTCCAACAATCAAAGATCCCCAAAATATAAAATTCACACTAAGTGGTTTTAAGTTTTCTTTAGTACTATTAATCACCTTACTTATCATTTCAATTTGTTCTTCAGAAGTATTCATATCTTTTAATTTTAGTTACAATGCAAATATAGACTAGTTTATATTATAAACCAAATTATTTTTCTCTTTTAAACTTTAACCTTCAATCTTACTACAAGTATTTTCAGTAGAATTTTGATAGGTTAATCACTCATCATATCAACGAATTCAGAAGATGAAACCAACGGTTGTTTCTCTAATTCCTTAACATACTCCTTACCGATTTTCTCTTCATAGATTATTCGGAGTTCCTTTTTTCTTTCTTTAGTTAATTTCATACTACTCTTTGTTGAAGTTGAAGATTCTTTTTAACCTTAGTAATTGTATTTAGAGAAACATCACACAATTTAGAAACTTCAACACCTTTCATCCCCTTTTCTAAGTATTCAACCACCTTAGAGTGTTTGGTGAGGAATTTAAGAGTAGATTCCTTAGTGTTTTGTTTTCTTCCACTATACTTTTGAGGATTTATCTTCTGAGTGATACGAATCCCTTCCATTTGACGAGTTTTAATCATAGACTTCTCAAATGAACTCATTGTTGAGAGGATATTTAGTAATAATTCTGAGAAGTAATCTCTCTCACCATCATCATTTAAGTTTTGGAAGTTGGGATTTCTACAAACAACTCTAACCCCTTTTTCAGTAAGTTCCTTCCAAACAGTTAATACAGAAAGAGTATCTCTTCCTAACCTATCAATTGAGTGAACCTCAATATGTTTGATAGTTCCGTTATCAACTAACTTCTTAATTTTGTTTTTAATAATGTTTGGTCGATTCCACAAATCAACCAATCCACTACATTTATCGATAATCACTTTATCAAATCCCTCTACATTCTGAATTTGTCTTAATTCACTCTGTTCATCAGTTGAAACTCTCGATAGAAATACTTTCATAGTTCGTAATATTAGGGTTAATAATCAAATACCCTTAAATTACGAAAATATATTAATATATACAACCATAATGAGTGTAAATTCACAAAATGAGGTTAGTAAAATGAAGTATACTCTATAATTGGGAAAGGGAGGGTTTCTTGTAACTGAGAAAATAACTTTTTTCTAAAAGGGTGGTCTTACCCATTTTTATATCGGAGTCAATTTTTTTACTGGAGAATATTGATATATTAGACACTCTTCTTTATGATTTCCTTCTTTTTTTGACGAAGTTTATTTATTGTTTGAGTATTTTTCTTACATCCTCTAAATAGACCTCTTTCGGTATTAATCCACTGTCAAAAAGAGATTTATATTTTATTAATTGTTCCTCTTGGTGTTTTGATATGATTGATGATTTTATCATCCTGTATAATTAAAATATTTTTTAGTAAGGAGTTTTATTTATTTATATTTGGGTAAAATATACAGTGTTATAACCTTACCATAATGGAAAAAATAGGAATTTTAATAAGAGTTAGTTCAAAAGTTCAAGAAACAGATGGAACTTCTTTGGATGTTCAGAAAAACTTAGGAATTAAAGTATCTAAGAATTTAGGATTCAAACCAGTGTTGTTTAATGAGGGGTCCCAGAGTTCTTACAATGTGGAAATCAATGAAAGATTAAAGTTGGTTGAATTATTGGAAGAAATACAAAAAAAGAGTGGAGGAATTAGAAAGGTTTGGGTTTGGAATACCGATAGATTGGGTAGGTATTCAAAAAGTTGGTACACAATTCTTAAAGTTTTTTTAGATTATTCTGTTGAATTGTATGTAGGTGAATCTTCCAAACCCTATGATTTCAATAACCCTAATGACAAACTCTCAATAGGAATTCTTTCATTAGTATCTCAGTATGATAATGAGTTAAGAAGATTAAGAAGTGTAATGGGGAAACGTAACTCTCTAAGAAGTGGGAATACCTTTGTTGGTGGAACTGTTCCTTTTGGATACTCTTTAAAAGGTAAAATGTTGGTTTCTAATAATGGTGAATCAAAGGTTGTGAAAAGAATGTATGAAATGTACAGAGATGGGAAATCTACAACTGAAATCAAATTATTCTTAGATACAAAAACGGAGTATGAACCTAAAAGGAGTAAGGATGGTTGGAATTTAGGAACAATTCAAAAGATGTTAGGTAACTCTCTTTACAAAGGAATACAAACTTGGGAATGGAAAGAAAAAATAGGAGGAGAATATAAAGTTGTTGAAACAATTGAAGTAAAAACACCAAAAATTATTACCACCAAACTATGGAATGAAGTTCAACTAAAACTCCAACAAAACCACAAACATAAAAATTATGAATCATCTCACAACTCTTTATTAAAGGGGTTACTTTATTGTAAAAGTTGTGGTGTTAATATTAGTAGTTCAGAAAGAAAACCTTATCCATTATATAGTTGTAGAAGTGTTGAATATAAGTGGAAGAATCCTTCTAAGTGGGGTGAGAAACATCATAATTGTACATTGAAACGAAGTTTAAGAATTAAAGAAACTGACCATAAAGTTTTGAATCATATCATCTCAATTATTAAAGAATCAAAAAAGGTAAGAGAGGAGTTTAAGATTAAGAACCTGAGTTCTAAGTTCAATGAAGTTGAAAATATTAAGAAAGAACTTAATCGTAGAAATAAAGAACTCAATAACAAAAAAAAGTACTTAAAAACATTAGAAGATGAAGTTGTTGACTTAGAATTTAAAATTATAACGAAACAAATTCAAAAATCTAAAGGAGAAAAGATATCTAACAAGATTTCTGATTTAATTGAAAAAGTTGAAAATGAAATAAAAGTTCATGAAAGAGAAATATCTGTGTTTTCAAATTCTAACCAATGGATAGATTGGTTAAATCAAATGTATTTAGAAATTGATACTGTTGAGAATATGAGTTTGGAAAAACAACAAATTTTCTTAAAACAATACATTGACAAAATATTAGTTGATTATAATTCAAAAACACAATCCCATCAGTTCATATTTGAATTTAAATATCCAATTGTTGAAGATGAAGTTATAATAGAAGGACGAAAAAATGGTAAACGAGTTTATCAAATAAAGGAAGGTACAAAAACCTCATCTTTTAAATTACCGATACAAAACAATACTAATCGATTATCTAAGAATGATAGAACAAAATTAGATAAGATGATTACTAAACTTAGGGTTGAGAATTCTTTGTCATTATCCAAAGTTTCTGAGGAACTAAACAAGAAGGGATTTCGAACAGTAACAAATAAAAACTGGGATAAATCTAAACTATCATCTTACATTAAATACATGAAGGTTGATGTGGGAAAGTAATGTGGAGTAAGGGTGTACAACACACAAGAAAACTTTATTACGGTGGAGTAGTAACTACTTGTTATCAAGTGCTTATAAATTTTTTTGAACTCTTTATTTTTTAAATATAGTGTACACAATAACTAAAAAACACATACCTATTGGTGTGTGTTTTTATGTTTATGATATAATGATCAATTGGGTTATTAAGAAAAAACTGTAAGAATAATTACTATCATCATACACATACACATGGACATGAGTTTTTCAATCCCTTTTGGTTCATTCTCAGGCTCTAATAATTCTAAGTATTCAATTATATAAATAGATTAAACCTGAATTCAATTCTAGTATTATTATTTTTTATTTTGATAGTTAAGCTTTAAAGAAACTTTCTAATAATATTAATTGCTAAAAAAAAGCAGTTAATTTTTATGTAATAATAAGGTAAAAGAAATACACGGAATTTTATGCTTCAATATATGTCCGCACTAATTTAGATTGCCAAATTCTTAATTTTAGGTTAAAATTATGTATATTTCGAACATAAAAATCAATTCAAACAATTATATGAAGACAATTATTACACTTTTTTGTATGTGTTTTAGCTTAGTAGCTTTTTCACAAACTACCGTTACTGGTAATGTTGTAGACGAATCCCAAGAACCAACTTTAGGAGCAAATATTACCGTAATGGGTGTTGCTATTGGAACATCTACAGATTATGATGGTAATTTCACCTTAACAGTTGATCAGGAACTGCCATTTTCAATTCAAATTAGTAGCATTGGCTATCAAACAATTACTCAAGAAGTAACATCTGATAACCAAATGTTTAATATTATATTAATTGAAGGAGACCAATTAGACGAAATTGTTCTTTCCGCTTCTAGAACTCCTGAAAGCGTTAGAGAATCTCCTGTAACTATCGAAAGATTTGATACCAGAGATATTAAAAATGCAACTTCCCCAGATTTTTATGCCAGTTTAGAAAACTTAAAAGGTGTAGATATTAATAAAGGGAGTTTAACATTTAGTTCGTTAAATACTCGTGGCTTTGCAACATTTGCAAATACTCGTTTTGTTCAATTAGTCGATGGAATGGATAATTCTTCACCAGCGTTAAACTTTGCTATCGGTAACTTTCTAGGATTGAACGAATTAGACGTTCAGAGTGTTGAATTATTACCTGGAGCTTCTTCAGCGCTATATGGTGCGAATGCTTTTAATGGTATTCTTTTTATGACGAGCAAAAGTCCTTTTGATGATCCCGGAGTTAGCGTATATGTTAAAACCGGAATTACTTCACAACAAGCTGCCGGAGATAATAACTTTTACGATTTTGGAATTAGAGCTGCACATAAGTTTAGTGACAAATTTGCAGCAAAAGCAAATTTTTCATACTTACAAGGTACAGAATGGTATGCTACAGACACCAATCAATACAACCTAAATAAACCTGGAACTCCAGATACTGTTATACCATTTGAAAATCAACCTGCACACGATGGATTGAATATTTATGGTGATGAGGTAAGTTTAGCTGCTAATGGAATTCCAACCTTACGCGATTTTGGACAATATTTAGCATCTATAGGTGCGCTCCCAGCATCACTCATTCCTCTTCTTCCCGAGCAAAATGTATCAAGAACAGGATATAGAGAACAAGATGTCACTACCTATGAAGCTGCAAGTGGTAAAGCAGATTTTTCTTTAAACTATAGACCAACAGGAGGAGATTTGGAAGTAGTTTGGAATTCTAAATTTGGATTTGGAAGAACAATCTATCAAGGTGCTAATAGGTATCAATTAGATAACTTCTTAATGCAACAACATAAATTAGAACTGAGAAGTAAAGACTTTTTTGTTAGAGGATATATGACTAGTGAAGATGCTGGTAATTCGTACGATATGCGATTTACGGGTATTAATTTAGCTAAAGTTAATGCGAATGAATGGTTTGGGTCTTACATACAAAATTATCTCGGAGCAACTATAGGTGGTCAGAATAATGAACAAGCACATGCATTTGCAAGAATTCAAGCGGATAGTGCTACATTGCCAGATGGTACTCCTTTAACTTTACAACCAGGAACACCATCATACAATGCTGCTTACGATCAAATTATTGATAATCCAGATGTTAATGAAGGGTCTAAATTTGTTGACCAAACAAAAATGTATGTTGGTGAGGGTAATTATAATTTCAGAAGCCTTTTAAAGGATTATATGGATCTTCAAGTGGGAGGTTCTTACAGACAATATTCATTAAACTCTGACGGAACAATTTTCACCGATTATGACGGACCTATTGACTATGGTGAAATAGGTGCTTATGTTCAAGGTTCAAAAAAATTCCTAGCAGAAGAAAGATTAAAATTAACAGCTTCTATTCGTGTTGATAAAAACGATTTTTTCGATGCTAAATTTTCACCAAGAGTTTCTTTAAATTATTCAGCGGGTGATAAAAAGCAACACAATATTAGAGGTTCTTTTCAAACAGGATTTAGAAATCCAGATACGCAAGCATTATTTATTGGATTTGATGTCGGTAGAGCAATTTTAGTAGGTTCCTCTCCAGATAACTTAGATAGAAGATTGCCAGGAACAGATTTAACAGGTCGAGATGCTTACTTTAATTCTTATACAAGGACTTCAGTAGAAGCGTTCGCTGCGACTGGAGATCCAACTTTATTAGAAGCGACAGTAACTTCTCTTGTTCAACAAGAAAAAGTTACTGCTTTTGATATTGGGTATAGAGGTAAAATTGGACCAATTAATTTAGATGCGAATCTTTACTATAATATGTATGATGGATTTATCAATCAAAAAATTGTAATTACTCCTGAAAATGGCAGTACTGCCGATGGTTCTGCTATCGCTGATATCGTTACTGGTGAATATAAAGCTTTTAATTTATACACTAATGCTACTGAACAAATCCAATCTTATGGTTTTGTGGTTGGAGGTAATTTTAAATTTGCTGAGAATTTTGTTTTTGGAGTAAATTACACCTATTCAAAATTTGATTTTAAACAAGCAAATGAACCAGATTTTGCTGCTGGGTTTAATACTCCAGAAAATCAGGTAAAAATTTCAATTGGAAATTCGAAATTATTTAAAAACTTTGGATTTAACATTGATGGACGTTATAAAGGTTCATATTTATGGGAATCGAGTATTGCTAATGCAGTGATGCCAGAAATATATGTTGTAGATGCTCAGATAAATTATGG